>Ga0209023_10001064_pt1 | contig 38210 bp, 35 predicted proteins | sample LakOneMetagenome_FD_187468 | JGI IMG/M metagenome (GOLD analysis project Ga0209023, IMG submission 187468) | Freshwater and sediment microbial communities from Lake Erie, Canada (SPAdes) (version 2) | ecosystem: Environmental > Aquatic > Freshwater > Lentic | place: Lake Erie, Canada...
ATCGTCTTGCGCTGGATGGTCAGATAGACGCCAAAGAACCAGATGACGCAGGCTGCGAAGCTGAAAATCAGCAGCGCGCGCGAATACTCGATTCGATAAAGGACGATAGTCAGCAGAACCATCCCGAATGCAGCGAGGTAGGCAGGGATAATGCCAAAACTTTCGTATGTGCCCGGAAGCTTGCTGAATGAGCGGTGCAGCCAAAAGCCGCCAGTCAGTCCGGCCAGGCAAGCCCAGAGCGTATTCTGCAGGACATAGTCGCCAGTTCCGAACTCATAGGTCAAGCCGAGCAGGACAAAGGGCAACCCCACGCAAATAAGGGCTGCCAGGACAAATTGAACGATCGGATTGAGCCAGGCAGTCTGGCGACGTAGACGCAAACCCTTTGATGTCATTTATCTCTTCCAGCAGGTACCGTCTATGATCCTTAAAGTCCGCTATCGCGGAATAGTTCCATTCGCTAATAGGACTTACGGGATTTGTCATGCCGAAAAGCCACTTGTGCGGATTCATTCATGTCGATCAGCTCACACGGATTGGCAGACGATCCTGCCCGGTCTAACACGGCGCTGGCAGATATGGATGACAGTGCGATGAACCCAGTCAGGTTGCGGCGATGACCGCATCGCGCAGGCGTATCCTGCTGCTGGTACCATCGATGCGGCTGGCTGGGGGAACCGAACGGGTGGTCCACAACCTTTCGGTGCTGTTCGGCGCGGGCGGCTCCGACGTGGCGGTCGCCAGTTTCGACGATGCAGGCGATCCGTGGCATTTTGACTGCGCGGGAGAGCGTCATGCGCTGGGATCAGTTGGCCGGATGCCGTTGTTGCTGCGCTGGCTGGAATATGTGGCGCAGGCCAGGAAATTGGCGCGCCTTAAGCGATGCTTGAATCCGGACCTGACGATCAGCAACCTGTGGCGGGCCGATCTGATCAGCCTGTTGTCCGGCGGAGCCGACCGCAAGATCGCGATCGCGCACATCAACGTGGTGGGCAATCCCACCAACCGGTTGATGGTCCGGATGCGTGGCGTGGTTGGTGCGGTTTACCGCCGTTTCGCGAAGGTGGTCGCGGTCAGTGCGCCGCTCGCTGAAGAGCTGACGGGGCTCTATCGGCTGAAACCGAATCAATGCGTGGCGATCGACAATTTCACCGACGTGCCAGCCTCAACCGCCGCACAGCGTGATGATGGTATTGCCCGCGCGGTGTGGTGCGGGCGGCTGGTCCCGGAAAAGAACCTGGCCGGGATGATTGAGGTCTGGAGCGATCTTTGCCGCAAGTTGGACAAGGTCCAATTGATTGTCATCGGCGACGGTCCATTGCGCGCCGAACTTGAAGCCAAGGCGCGGGGGCTGGGGCTCAGGCTGGGTGAGCGGGCAGGCGATTCCAGCGCCCAGATAGTGTTCACTGGTGCAATTGCCGGGCCAGCCGATCTGATGATTTGCTCGCGTGTACTGCTAATCAGTTCACTGGCCGAAGGGATGCCGATGATCCTGCTTGAGGCTTTGGCACTGGGCCTGCCGGTGATTGCAGCCGATTGCCCGTCCGGCGGGGTGCGAGCCGCGCTGGGCGACAGCGGAGCCGAGGCGACTGGCCACGGCGCGCTGTTGCCGATACCCCGGCCCGGCGACCATACGGCGCAGCAAGTGTGGCTCGGCTGGCTCGAGCAGGCGATGACCGACGATGCGGCCCTGGCCGCCTGGCGCAGTTCGGCCTTGGCCCGCGCCAAGCAATTTTCCCCCAAGGTTGCTTTGGAGCGTTGGCAGGCAACGATTGCCGAGGTGCTGGGGTGACGGTGCTTTACATTACCCAGAACGGCATTGCCGATCATATCGGCCAGTCGCAAGTTGCGCCCTATATCCTGGGGCTGGCGGCCATGGGGCATTCGGTTCATCTGCTGAGCGCCGAGAAAGCTGGCCGGGATGAGACAATCGCGCGTTATCAGGCGCTGTTCGACGCCGCCGGGATCGCCTGGACCCGGGTGCCTTACCATCTGACACCCAAAGTGCTTGGGCCGATGTGGACGCAGTGGCAACTCGAGCGGGCGGCCAGGGCAATCGTCAGGAGCAAGCCGATCAGTGCCTTGCATTGCCGCAGCTTCCCGGCGGCGATGATCGGATACCGGATCAAGCGCACGCTGGGGGTCAAGTATCTGTTCGATTTTCGGGATTTTTACGCCGATGGCGGCCTGGCCAAGGGATCGCCACTGCTGCGGCCACTCTATTGGCGGATGAAGCGAATGGAAGGGCCGATGATCCGGGCGGCCGACCGGATCGTCTGCCTGACCGGGCGGGCCCGCGATTTGCTGGTCGACTGGTATCTCGGCAACGAGCACGACGCTCGCGAGCGTTTCACTGTCATTCCATGCTGCGCCGATTTTCGTCATTTCGATCGCACGGCGCTTGACCCGGCGGCACTGGCCGCTGCGCGGAAGCGGCTCGGGCTGGGGGAAGGGCAGTCGGTGCTCCTGTATCTCGGCAGCCTGGGTCCAGACTACCTGCTGCCCGAAATGCTGCGGCTGTTCGAGCAGCTTTGCGTACTGCGCAGTGATGCCCGGTTCCTGTTCGTCTCGAACAACGGGCGCGAACTGGTCGAGGCCGAGTGCGCCAGGCAGGGGATCGACCCCGCGCGGATCCTGTTCACCTCGGCCGAACGTGACGAGGTTCCGGGCCTGATTGCGCTGGCCACCTTGTCGGTGGTGTTCATCCGCGCCGACTTGTCGAAAGCTGGCTGCTCGCCGACCAAACTGGCAGAGCTCTTCGCGATGGATGTCCCGGTGGTGGCCAACTGCGGCGTGGGTGATTTGGATACGATCATATCACCACAGCGCAACGGATCGGCCCTTGTCGCTGATTTTGCGCCGCAGACCCTGCGCGAGGCATTGGCCAAAGTTCTGGAATTGCGCGATAAGGACGGCCCGGCTATTCGCGCGAACAGTGCCGAGTTCGATTTGCCGGCCGGGGTCGCGGCCTATGCGCGGGTCTATCGAGAGCTGGAAGGCAATTAGATGCTCAACCTGGTGGTCATCAATGGCGGACGCGGCGCGGCAACGCTGATCCCCGCGCTGCTGGCCGATCCGACGATCCAGGTCACCTCGATCGTCAACGCCTATGACGATGGCAAGTCGACCGGGGAAATCAGGCGTTTCTTTGGCATGCTCGGTCCATCGGACCTGCGCAAGGTCCAGGAGCTGATGCTGCCGCCGGACGATCCTTATTTCACCGCCAACCGCGAGCTGTTCCGGCACCGCTATCCGCTCGATTGCAACCGCGACGAAGTGCTTCGCGAGTTGCGCGAATTTGCGGAAGGCAGCCGCGCCGATCTTGCCGGTCAAATGATCTCGGCACCTGATGTGCGCAAGGCGCTGCAGGCTTTCGTCGGCCAGTTCGTTGACGGCCTGGCGATCATCGAAAAGGTCACGCCGCATCAGTTCTCGTTCGCTGACTGCGCGATCATGAACTGTATCTACGCCGGCGCCTTCCTCCATTTCCGGCGCAATATCGAAAGCGCAACCCGGTTCATCAGCCGAATGTTCAAGCTGCGCGGCACGGTCCTGCCGAATTCGATCGAAGCCAAGCACCTGGTGGCGCTGCGCGAGGACGGGCAGATGCTCTATTGCGAGGCCGAGATTGTCGAGCTGCGTTCCAACGCCCGGATCGAACGGATCTACCTGCTCGACAATCCGCTCGATCGTGACCAGTTCGAGCGTCTGACCACGGACGAAAAACGCGCCTATCTGAACCGGCACCATTGCTTCGTCGGAACCACCGACGGCGTGCGTGGTGCGCTGCAGCAAGCCGATGTCGTGGTCTATTCGGCCGGAACCCAGCACTCGTCGCTATATCCCACCTATTTGACTGTCGGCCTTGCCCAGGCGATCGCCGACAACCGCACCGCACTCAAGGTCTTCGTCACCAATATCGGGGCCGACTACGAAACGCCCAGCTACCGCGCGTCGGATTATGTCCAGGGTGCGCACCGCTATCTCAACCTCGCCGACGAGCGCAGCTATGCCATGCCCGAGCTATTCGATCTGGTGCTGATCAGCACCGGGCGGCGCAAGGCCGATGAGACCTATGTCGATTTCGACGAAGCCAGTTTTGCCGAGGTTCCGGTTGAACTGGTGCTCGGTGACTTTGAATCCGCCGAGGCACCCGGGCGGCACGACGGCGAAAAGCTGGTCGCTACAATCCTCGAACGCTTCCAACAGGCCAATCCGGGTTTTGCCCGGTGACACCGGGGCCAGAGCTGGCACGGCTGCTGCAGGGGCGACACCTGCTGATCTTTGATTTTGACGGCACGATTGCCGATAGCTCGCCGCTGCACGAACAAGCGTTTCGCGAAGTGCTCGAGCCGCTCGGGCTCAGTGTCGACTATCCGCTGCTGGCGGGGCGCGCGACGCTCGACGCTGTGCGCCATTGCTTTGCGCTCAACCGGCGCGATACTGGCGATCAAGCGCAACTGGCCGAACTCGCCCAGCGCAAGCAGCAGCGCGGCCGCGAACTGATCGCGACCCAGCTGAACGCCTTTCCCGCCGCTGCGGCCTTGCTCGACTGGGTCCGCCCGCGCCACCGGCTGGCGTTGGTCACGTCGGGATCTCGCGCGACGATCGATCTGGCGCTCACCCGGCTCGGCCTGCTTGGCTGGTTCGATCCGCTGTTGACCGCTGACGATCTTGACCGGGCCAAGCCCGATCCGCAGGGCTTTGTGGAGGCGCTTCGCCTGGCCGGGGTTGCGCCGGACCAGGCTTTGGTGTTCGAGGATTCGGACGCCGGCTTTCGGGCGGCGCGCAATGCAGGGATCGAAGTGGTGGATGCAACAGCGCTGGAACGCTTGATGGTTGGTGGGGCTGACGGTGGGAATTGACCTCCACACATTCCGCCTGATCCAGGACCTTGCCGCGCAGAAACCGCTAGGCGATGTGCTGACGATCGGACGCCAGTCGGTCGATTTCGACGCTTCCGCGCTTGGCGATCCCCCTACCGATCCGGTCCAGGCCCAATACTGCGAATGGGTGCTGCGTGCGCTGGGTGCGGGCGAAGTCGCCTCGCTCGATATATCGGACTATGAAGATGCGACGTATGTCGGCGATCTTGGCGCACCGCTGAAACTTCCGCGCAGCTATGACACGGTTATCGATGCCGGTTCGCTCGAACATGTGTTCGACGTGGCGACGGCGTTTCGCAACCTGATTTCGTTCACGGCGGTGGGCGGGCGGATCGTCCATGTCCTGCCGGTCAACAATCTCAGCGGGCACGGCTTCTGGCAATTCTCTTCCGACCTGATTTACGCGCTCTATTCGGACCAGAACGGGTTTGCCGAGACCCGGGTCTTTTACGCCTCAAGCATCAATCAGGACGAATGGCGGCTGGTGCCGCCGCCGCAGGTCGGCACCCGGACCGAACTGGTTTCGCTGGAGCCGGTGATCCTGCTTGGCGTGACGACCAAACAACGCGAAGTTGATGCACTGCGCGTTGTCCAGCCGTTCTACGACCGGGCCTGGAGCGAAGGCGCCGAGGTGCTGGTCAGCCACCCGCCGTCGCGCGCCAATTGGCTGCGCAGACTAATGAAGCGGCGGACCTGGGCCCACCGGCTGGCCCGCAATGCCTTCACAATCGTCGGGCTGGCCTTGGGTACCAGTCGCTATGCGCTGCACGGCAAACGATTCGTGCGGCGCACGCCGGGGCAGGGCGGCAAGCCGTGAAGATCCTGGCTGCCGTCGTAACGCACAACCGCTGCGAGCTGCTCAGCCGCTGCCTCGATTACCTTGAGCAGCAGTCCCACGCGCCGGACTCGATCCTGGTGATCGACAACGCCAGCACCGATGGCACGCCAGAGATGCTGCAAAAGCGCGGCACTTTGACCATCCGGCAGGAAAATCTGGGCTCGGCCGGCGGCTGGCACCGCGCGATCGAACATGCGTTGGAAGCAGGGTTCGATGCGATCTGGCTGATGGACGATGACGGCTATCCCGATCCCGGCGCATTGGCCAGGCTTGAGGCGGAGCTTGGCCCTGGGCGGTCCTGCACAGCCTCGGTAGTGGTCTGCGAGGACGCGCAAGACCGGTTTGTCTTTCCGTTCCCCAAGCTCAACCGCCAAGGCTTGCCCGTGCTGTTTGGCCTGCCGCGAAAGGTGCAGACCCGCGCGCAATTACAGGCGCTGGCGCAGGACGGCGTCTATCCTTTCGCGCACCTGTTCAATGGCGCGCTGATTTCGGTCGCGGCAATCCGCAAGATCGGCAATGTCGAACCCGGCTTTTTCATGTTTGGGGACGAAGTGGACTTCTTCTGCCGCCTGCGCAACCATGGAGCGGTCGTCTCGGTGCTGGATGCGCTGCATTATCACCCGGACGTCAGCATGCGGCCCTATTCGCCGGCCAAGGTCTATTACTATGTCAAGAACAGCCTGATCATCCACCGTCGCTATTTCAATCTGGTCTGGCTGCGCAATTTGTTGGCAGTGGGCGTGGTGCTGGTGCGGGTGGCGCGGCGAAACGGGCCGGGCGCGGCGCTGTCCTATCTGGCCGGGCGCGATGCCGGTGCGTTCTACGGCGCGATCGGGCGCGGGCTGAAGGGCCGGGTCGGCAAGGATTTCGGGGCGTGAGCGGCGCTGACCAGACTTGCGCGCTGATCGCCGCCGCCGGGCGCGGCACGCGGGCTGGCTTGCCCTATCCCAAGACCCTGTTCGAAGTGCAGGGGCAGCCGATCCTGCTGCGCGTCGTCCAGGCGCTGGCGCCGCATGTCGGCGATCTGGTGGTAGTGGCCAGCCCAGACGGTGCCGGACCAGTGGGGGAATGTCTGCGCGGCGCGGAAGTCCCCGCCCGAATCGCGGTTCAGCCCGAGCCGCTGGGGATGGGCCATGCGGTGCTGGCCGGTCTGGCCGAGATCGCTGCCGAGCACGTCCTGCTGGCCTGGGGCGACATTCCTTTCTTCCAGCCCGAAACCGTGGCGGCGATGATCGAGGCACACCACGCGCATAACAACGATTTCACTTTCGCGACGGCCTTGGTGGACTCAGCCTATACGTTGGTAACGCGCGGTACGGACGGGCGGGTAGGCGCGGTCATCGAAAGCCGCGAGGCCGGGATCGCCGATCCGGGACCGGGTGAGCGCGAGATCGGCCTGTTCATTTTTCGCCGCGAACCGATCTTGGCCATGCTGCAGCAGGACTTGCCAGGCAAGTTCGGCAAGCACACCGGCGAACACGGGTTCCTCTACCTGATCGGACACCTGGCTGCGGCGGGATACAAGGTCGAGGCGGTACCGGTGGCCAGCGAGCCCGACCTGGTCTCGCTCAATAGCCTGGGCGATCTCAAGGGCTACATTTAGCGCCGCCGCATTAGCACCCTGAGGTCAGCTTTGCTTGGATCGCTGACCTGCTTGCCTGCAATCTGCCAGCGGACGCCGACATCCTCCATCGCCACGATCCGGCAATCGAAGCGGTGCGCCAGTTGCTCGAACGAGCCCTTGCTGAGCGAGAAGGTGTGCGGGGTGTGGCACAGCTTGTTCAGCACTTCCTTCGATGAGACGTTCGGCACTTCGAAAAACAGATGCCCGCCGGGGTGAACGCGCTCCAGCATCAGCGCGAACACTTCGAGCAAGTCGTGGACATGCTCGAGCGAGTGCGAGGCATAGAGCAGGTCGACCGGCGCGCATTCGGCAAGTGACGCGCGCCATTCGACCCCGTAGCGCCCGGCGATTTCGCGCGCCTTGGTTGACGGATCGACTGCGGTGACCTGGGCCCGCTCGCGCAGCAGGTAGCTGGCCGCACAGTCGCCTGCGCCGAAATCGATGGCACTGGCAAAGGCCGGGACATGTGGTTCGAACCAGGCGATCCGTGCCGCCGACCAGGCCAGCTGGAGGTCGTTGGGCCGCGCAGCCTCGGTCAGATGACGGCCCTCGGCCTCGTCGCGGTTGTCCCAGTAGTATTCCTCGTAATAGCGCGACAGCTGCGCTTCCTCGAAGCCTGGTTCAACACTGCTGGTCCCGCAAGCATCGCAATAGCACTGGGTCCGTTCGAAATAGCGCCGGTTGGTCTCGACCGGGCGATAGGCCCGCGCAAAGGCCGGGCTGGCCCGCGAAATCAGCCGCGCCAGGCCCAGCGGCAACTTGTAGGCCAGGCCGCGGACGAGTCCCAGCGAGCGCATGTTGAGATAGGGGATGCGGTAGAGGCGGTCCGATCCACACAGAAAGCAGGTTGCTGCGCGGGTCATGGCTGGGCCTCACGCCAGGCCTGGAACATCAGTACCGACCACAAAGGCTGGGTCGCCTCTTCCTTGCCGTCGAGGTGGCGCTGCCAGCGCGCGCGGATCACGGGTGTGTCGAACAGACCGCTGGCACCCAGCGCGGTGGGAGAAAGCAGCTCTTCGGCCCAGTCGCGCAAGGGACCGCGCAGCCAGGTGCCCAGTGGAATCGCGAAACCAGCCTTGGGCCGGTCGACCAGTTCGCGCGGTACGTAGCGATAGAGCAACTGCTTGAGTAGGTCCTTGCCGCCGCCGCGCGCGAACTTGAGGCTGGGCGAGACCCGCGCCGCAAAGGCGGTGACTTGCGGATCGAGGAACGGGATCCGCGATTCGAGGCTGACCGCCATCCCGGCCCGGTCGACCTTGGCGAGGATATCGTCGGGCAGGTAGGTCACGGCATCGGCGTGCATCATCTGCACTTCGAGTGGCAGGGCGGATAGCCGCGGATCGAGCGCGAGGCGGTTGGTGCAGGAGACCCCGCCCGCCAGCGGATTTCCGGACAGCGCCCAGTCATCCATGAAGCTGTCGAACAGCGTGTCGAAACTGTCGGCGCGGCCCATCAGGCGCAGGCCGCGCCGGGCATTGTCGCCGAACCAGGCCGAGCGGCGGCGGCGCAGCAAGTCCGAGGCGCCGTTCCAGATCCCGGCAGGGATTGCCCCGGCAGTGCCCAATGCCGCCTTGCGCAGCGGCCCCGGCACTTTGTTCAGCGCACGCCACAGGCGGGGGAACTGGATATGCCGGTTGTAACCGCCGAACAGCTCGTCCCCGGCATCGCCCGAGAGCGAGACAGTGACCTGTTCGCGCGCCAGCTTCGAAACCAGGTGAGTGGGGATCTGCGATGAATCCGCGAAAGGCTCGTCGTACATCGCCGGCAGCCCGGGGATCACCGCCCGGGCGTCCTCGGGGGCAATGTAGAGTTCGGTATGATCGGTGCGCAGCGCGCGGGCGACGGCCTTGGCATAGACCGCCTCGTCAAACCCGGCTTCGGAAAAACCGATGGTGAAAGTCTTGATCGGGCGTTCGGCGCACTTCTGGGCGATTGCGGTGATCAGCGAGCTGTCGATCCCGCCGGAGAGGAAATTGCCGACGGGCACGTCGGCGACCATCTGGCGGCCCACTGCCCGGGTCAGCACCGCATCCAGCTCTTCCAGCGCTGCCTTGCCATCGCTGACCGGATCGGCGGCCCCGGCCAGAACCTGGTCGGCGTAATCGAAGTACCGTTCCAGCCGGGCTGGTCCGGTTACGCTTTCACCCGGTGGGCTATCCATAGGCGAGGCGGCGGCATTGCCAGACAGGGTCAGCAGGCAGCCCGGTGGCAGCTTGTAGATCCGCTGGTAGATCGACAGCGGCGCCGGGACATAGGCGCGCGCCATCAAGCAGGTGACCGCCGCTTCGGCCACGGGGTTCGCGAAACCCGGGGTCGCCCTGATCGGGGCGAGAGTTGAGGCGAACGCGAAGCCCGCTGCGGTCCAGCCGTAATAGAGCGGCTTCTCGCCAAAACGGTCGCGGGCCAGGGTCAGCGTGCGGTCGGCATGGTCCCAGACTGCCAGCGCGAACATCCCCAGGCTCTTTTCGAGCGTCTTGCGCACCCCCCAGGCGGCAAACCCGGCCAGGATTACTTCGGCATCGCAGTGCCCGCGCCATCTGGGGGCGAGGCCAGCCGCCTCAAGCTCGGCGCGCAGTTCCCGGAAGTTGTAGACCTCGCCATTGTAGGTCAGGCTGTAGCGCCCGCAGGCCGAATGCATCGGTTGGGCACCGGCTTCGGTCAGGTCGATGATTGCCAGCCGCCGGTGCCCGAGGCCGACCTGGCCATCATCGCTGATCCAGATGCCGCTCGAATCAGGGCCACGCGGGATCATGGTATCGGTCATCGTGCGGATCAGGGTCTGGTCGACCAGCCCCTTGCTGCGCATCAATCCGGCGATCCCACACATTGGGCTGAAAAACCTCTCACAAACACATTCACTGCGGCAAACGCCGATCCGACGCCTATGGCAGCGGGCCGCGGCCAGCAATCTTTTTGTCGCCGCGTCTGATGTTTGCCTCTCCCGGCGGCTTGCCCTAGGTGACCAGGGCATGAGGCAGGCAAGCGAAGCTCAGCATGATCCGATGCACGTGGCATTCCTGCTGCCCAACCTCGGTCTGGGCGGTGCCGAACGCGTGACCCTGGACCTGGCCCGTGGCTTTGCCGAGCGGGGGGGCAGGGTCGATCTGGTGCTGATAGAACGATCGGGCGAGTTCCTTGCCGAGGTGCCTGAAGGGGTTGGCGTGGTCGATCTTGGCGCCAAAAGACTGCGCGGCGCGATTGTGCCGCTGCGCCGTTACCTCAAGGAACATCGACCCGGTGCCTTGGTGGCAGCGATGTGGCCTTTGACTACCGTTGCAGTGCTGGCTGCTGTTGGTCTGAAGGACAGGCCGCGGGTGGTCCTGTCCGATCATGCGCCGCTGCTGGCTCAGTATGCTGAAAGCGCACTTGCAATCTCGCTGCTCAAGGCTTCAATTCGCGCAACCTATCGCTTCGCAGACCGGATTATCGCGGTTTGCGATGGTTTGGGAAAGGAACTCGCCAGCCTGGCAGGCCTACCGTCAGATCGGGTGACCACGATCTACAACCCGATACCGCCGCCAAGTTGTTCCGATGCAATGTCGCCCTGGCCGAAGCGCCCGCTCAAGCGGATCGTATCGGCCGGACGGCTGAAACCGGTCAAATGTTACCCCCTGCTGGTCGAAGCCTTTGCCCCGCTGGCCCGCGAAGGGGATGGGGCCGTGCTGGCGATCCTGGGCGAAGGCGCAGACCGGGCAGCAATCGCAGAAACTGCCGCGCGGCTGGGTATTGCGGATCGCGTCCTCCTGCCCGGCTTCACGCCGCACCTGGGCGATTGGCTGCGCGAAGCCGACCTGTTCGTTTCGGCGTCGGACTATGAGGGCTTCGGCAATGTGCTGGTTGAAGCCATGCATTTCGGGCTGACCGTGGTTTCGACCGACTGCCCCTATGGTCCCCAAGAGGTGCTGGGCAATGGCAAGTGGGGTGCGCTGGTACCAAGCGGCGATGCCGGGGCGCTGACCGCGGCGATGCGATCCGCACTGCACCACCCGCTGAGCCGGCAAGAGCAGATCGCCCGGGCGGGCGAATTCAGTCTTGAGCGCGCGGTAGAGGCCTATTGGCGAGTGCTGGCCGGATGAGCGGGCACGGCCAGTCTCCCGTCCGGCGTTTCGTCCGCTCTTCGGGCATCATGGCCCTGGTCTATGCCGGGGCGATGGTGCTCGCGTTTCTGGCCGGAATTGTGCTCACCCGGTCATTGGGAGCCTACGGCTATGGCATCTATTCGCTGGCTTTGACCACTGCGACGCTGGTTGGCCTGATCACCGAATTCGGCTTGCCGGTCCTGGCCTTGCGCGAGGCCGGATCGGCCCGGGCCAGCGGGAACTGGGGATCGCTGCGCGGCTTGATGCGCTGGTCGGATCGCGCGATTCTGGCGGTGTCGCTGTTCCTGATCGTGGCGATCTGGGCTGCCATCACTCTATCGGGTCGGGCCGCCGATTCCGAATTCCTCCAGACCATGCTCTGGGCGGTGGCGCTGGTGCCGCTGGCCGGCCTCGCCAAGTTACGCTCGTCGGTCCTGCTCGCGCTTGACCGGGTCGCCGCCGGGCAAGTGGCGGTGATGATCGTCCGGCCAGCGGTGTTCCTGGCGGTGTGCTTTGCGATTCCCATCGCGATCGGCCCGCTAACCGCGCGCACGGCGATTGTCGCGCAAGTGGGCGGGGCGTTTGCATCCTTGCTTCTGGTCGCGGCGTTCTATCGCCGCTGGCGTCCGCCCGAACTCGCGTCCGCACCGGCCCAAAGCGATGTCCGCGGGTGGGTTGCAGCCAGCCTGCCGATGGGGGTGACCGAAGGTCTGCGCCTGCTGCAGGGACAGTTGGCCCTGCTCCTGACCGGCTGGCTGGCCGGCGCTGCCACGGCCGGGATCTATCGCGGTGCCGATGCCGTCATGCAACTGGCAACTGTCGCAGCTTCGGTGGTCGCAACCGCCGCCACCCCGATGTTTGCGCGGCTGATCGGAGAGGGCGACCGCCAAGGTGTCCAGCGGATCGCGGTGCTGACCGGCGTGATCATGGTTGCCGGGGTTGTTGGGGTGGCCTTACCCATTGCCTTGGCCGGGGACTGGCTGTTTCCGGCCCTATTCGGTCGGGACTTTGCAGCCTCTCCACCGGTCTTTGCTATCCTTGCGATCGGGCTTGCGGGGACTTATAGCATGGGTCTGGCCCAGGCGCTGGCCAACATGAGCGGCCACCATATGCTGACCACCTGGTCATTCCTGACTACCACTGTATGCAACCTTGTGCTTGGACTTGCCTTGATCCCGCCGCTTGGTGCAATCGGGGCGGCAATGGCAACCGCGGTTTCGGCCATAGTCGGCGCGGCCTGGTGCGCCTGGCAATTGAAACGCCGAACGGGTTACAACACGACCTTGTTCAACCAGTCATTGCCGGGGATACTGCTGGGCTATCTGAAGTCCGGACTTGCGGGCGCTAGGGGCTATCTGAAGAGGTAATGGGCATGACCGCATCTATCTTGCAGCCCCGGTTGTCGGTCCGGCAGAGGATTGCGGCGAGGACTCCATCTGGGCTGCGCAAGCCTGCGCGGATGGCTTTGAACTATCTCTACCGGATCAGCACCTGGCTTGGCATTCTTGTTTCGCTCCGGCCAGTTGACTGGCGCAGCCGCAGTATCCTGTGGGCATCCGCGACCAGCGCGCTGCTGACCAGTTTTCGCAACCTCGACGCTTTCCAAAAGCCCATGCCGATTGGCGATCTGGAAGTTGACGTGGCCGGTATCGGCCGGTTCAGGGTCCGCGCCGGTACCGATGACATGCTCCATCTCTTGCCAGCACGCGAACAAAAGGTGCGTGAGGCCATCGAACAGCGCATCCGGCCAGGAGCGGTCTTTATCGATGGCGGCGCCAATATCGGATTCTATTCAATCCTGGCCGCCAGGCTGGCCGGGCCACACGGTCAGGTTATTGCGTTCGAAATGATGCCCGACACGGCCGCAGTGCTGCGCCGCCATATTGCCGCGAACGGTGCGCCGGCTATCGAGGTGGTCGAACGCGCCTTGGCTGATCGCAGTGGCAGCCGTGTGCGCGCCAGCGTCGAACCTGGGCAGCATGGGCAGGCTTCGATCGTCAAGGACGGCTCGGAGCGGCACCATTCGATCGAGGTCGAGACGATCACCCTGGACGAGGCGCTGGCCGATCGCGGTGCGATCGACCTGATCAAGCTCGATCTTGAAGGCGCGGAATTTGCCGCGCTGAATGGCGCAGCGGCTGTCCTGGCCAGAACAGCCTGTGTGGTGTTTGAAAGCAACGAGCGGGATGAGCGGATTTTCGATCTTCTCACGAGGGCCGGTTTCATCGTCGAACACCTTGAAGGGTCTGATTTCTTGGCTCAAAAGGCTGCTCGATGAGAATGATTGCCCGCGCCTTCGCCGGACTGCGCAAGGCCCGGTTTGCCCTGCGCAGCGCCGCACTGCGGAGCTATCTGCGCATGGCCTATCCGGGTGTGCGAGTGCACCGCTCGGTCATCTTCGGCAAAGGCGTGACGGTGCGGGCCTTCGATGGCGCGCAGCTTGAAATTGGCGAGGGCACTGTCGTGCTGGAATATGCCCAGTTGCAGGTCGAGGGCGGCAGCCTGGTGATCGGCAACAACTGCCTGGTAGGGCGCGGCACAGTGGTGGTGTGCAGCGAACGGATCGAGATTGGTGACGGGACCCTGATCGCCGAACATGTGACGATCCGCGATCAGGATCACAACCACCGTGGCGATGGGCGGCTGGTTTCGCAGGGGTCGACCACAGCCCCGATCCGGATTGGGCACGATGTTTGGCTGGGCGCCAAGGTTACGGTAACAAAGGGCGTCGAGATCGCTCACCACGCAGTGGTTGGTGCCAATGCCGTTGTCACCACTTCGCTGCCGGTGCGCGGTGTCTACGTCGGCGCTCCGGCCCGGCTATTAAGCCGGCAAGACAGTTGAGACCCGTGCGCAAAGCCCCTAGGTCAACTGATCATGGCACTTCTCGCGGGAACGAGCGCATAACATGCTGATCTACTGGCTTCTGTTTGCATATCCCGCGATCTTGGCCCTGACTTATCCGGCGCAAACCGATCCGAATCGCCAAGGCAGCGCTGGGCAAAAACTCGCATTGTTCGGGTTTGTCCTGTTCTACGCCCTCCTGGCTGCGCTGCGCGAAGAAGTCGGTGGAGACTGGATTAACTACATAATAATCTATGAGGATATCCAACTCGATACGCTTTCCTATGCGCTGAGTTCGACCGATCCGCTCTATGGCTTGTGTAACTGGGTATCGGCCCAACTCGGCATGGGCATTTATCTGGTCAACGGCATTTGCGGGCTGGCGCTGGTCTGGGGAGTGGTAAGCGCCACTAGGAAATTGCGCGAGCCCTGGCTGGCGATCACGATGGCCGTGCCATACCTGCTGATCGTGGTCGGGCTGGGCTATGTCCGTCAGGGTGCGGCGATTGGAATGCTGTTGCTGGCCATTTCCGCATTCGAACGCGGCAAACTGATGCGTACGGTTCTCCTGCTGTTTCTGGCGGTCGGGTTCCATTCGACCGCAGTGATGGTTTTTCCGCTGTTTGCCTGGGCAATCGCTCGGCGCCAAATCATTCTCGCAGCGCTGTTCGTCGTGCTGATTGTCGGAGTTTATCTGGTCTTCGTCGTTCCCCGGATTGCCCAGTTCGACGCAGGTTACATCCAGGCCGAATACGATTCGCTCGGTGCCTCGACCCGCGTCTTGATGAGCGCCATTCCATCTGTGCTCCTGTTGCTGCGCTGGCGGAAATTTGGCGAGCAGCTGCGCGCGAGCTCGGTTTGGGTATCGATGGGCATCGCCAGCATCATCGCCTTCGCGGCGTTGGCGGTCAGCCCGTCATCGACTGCGGTCGACCGGGCTGCGCTGTTCTTCTCGCCGGTACAGATGGTCGTGTTTGGTGAATTTCAGGCCCTGACCAACCTGTCGAGCCGTGCCCCGCTGCTGTACCGCTCGGCTCTGATCGCGCTGGCTGCCTTCGTGCAGGTTGTCTGGTTGGTCTTCGCGACCAACGCCCCGTTCTGGGTGCCCTATCAGTCGCTGTTTTCCGCCGGTCCTGAATATTGAGCGGGCAAGGCAAGTCCCCATTGATCGTGGTCTGCGCGAACCAGGCCTGGAATCTGGTCAACTTCCGCGCCGATTTGATTTCGGCGCTGGTTGGAACCGGGTGCAGGGTCGTGGCAGCCGCTCCGCCCGACCCTGCGATGCAGGTTCGGCTGGAAGCACTTGGGGCCAAATTTGAACCCTTGCCGCTCGACGCGAAAGGGCTGTTGCCGCACCGCGATTTTGCCACCATCTGGGCCATACGCAAGTTGCTGGTCCGGCTGCGCCCGGATGCCTGGCTTAGCTGGACGATTAAGCCCAATGTCTATGGCTCGCTAGTCGCCGGGTCGCTTGGCATTCCGGCCTTGCCGAACGTGTCGGGGCTGGGGACTGCCTTCATCCGTCGCAACTTGCTGACTCTGGCCGCCAAGCAATTGTACCGGACGGGGTTCCGCAAGGCCCCGGTAGTGTTCTTCCAGAACGGCACCGACCGCGATGAATTTGTCGCGGCCGGACTTGTTGCATCGGGGCAAGCAAGATTGCTGCCCGGATCGGGGATCGATCCTGGATACTTCGCGCCGCCGCCGGGTGGCCGCCCCAACGTACGGCGTTTCCTGATGCTGTCGCGGGTGGTGGCTGACAAGGGGGTGCGCGAATTTGTCGAAGCTGCGCGCCTGACCCGCCCGCGCTGGCCCGATGCGCGTTTCATCCTGATGGGAGAAGTGGGTGCACCCAACCGCACAGCGATTGCCCGCGAAGAAGTCGATGGGTGGATCAAGGAAGGGGTGATCGAGCATCTTGATCCGATCGCCGATGTCAGACCCCAGATCGCTGCCGCCGATTTCGTTGTGCTCCCATCTTACCGCGAAGGACTGTCACGCGTGTTGGTTGAAGCTGGAGCAATGGGCAGACCGGCGATTGCAACCGATGTTCCCGGCTGCCGGGACATTGTCAGCGATGGGGTCAACGGCCTTTTGTGCGCAGTGCGTAGCGGACCCGCTTTGGCCGCCGCGTTTGAAAGAGCGGTGCAAATGACTGACGCCGACTGGGAGGCGATGGCTCAAGCCGCGCGCAAACGGGTCGTGTCGCAATTCTCTACCGATCATGTGATCGCGCTCTACGTGAAGGCGCTGGCCGATGCTGGCGTTGCTATGCCGAATTTCTTTTCCGCCAAGTGACAGAGTCTCTTGCATCCCACTGTCCATGTTCTAGATTTCGCCCGCGCCACAGATCAAAATCGCCAAGGGAGAATGTTTTGGCCCCGCATACAAAACCGGTGGACAATGTTTTGCGCGCGCTCCGGATCGCTGTGTTGGGCCTTTGCACGGCGCTGGCGTTAAGCGGTTGCGTCAAGCGCGGCGGGAATGTGCCCTATGCCCCGGCCGACTTTGGTCCACCTGACATCGCGCAGGCCGCAGAAGTTGCCTATGATATGCCGCTTGGGCCGCTCGACCTGCTGACGGTCAAGGTCTTCCGGGTTCCGGAACTGAGCGGTGACTATCAGGTTGATGCCAAGGGCATGCTTGACATGCCCTTGCTTGGTGAGGTCAGCGTTCGCGACAAGACTCCGCAGGCATTTAGCAAGGAACTTGAACGACTTTACGCCGAAAAGTACTTGCGGGATCCGCAGATTTCAATCCGGGTGCTCGCGTCCAACAACAACAGCGTAACGCTCGAAGGCGGAGTGCAAGCTCCTGGCATCTACCAATTGCCTGGCCGCACCAATTTGCTGGGTGCGATTGCGCTGGGTCGCGGTATTGCCGCGCAGGATGCCAATCCCAAGCGCGTGGTTGTGTTCCGCAAGCGCGACGGCAAGACCATGGCCGCCGCTTTCGATCTGATCGCAATCCGCCGCGGCGAGATGGACAACCCGGACATCTATCCCGGCGATGTTGTCGTGGTCGACAGTTCGCAGGTTCGTCCGGTCTATCGCGACTTGATCATGTCGCTGCCGATCGTGTCAATCTTCCTGGCGCTCTGATACCGCGCCCAGCAACCCGAATCGACTAAGGAACAGGCCTGCTATGTATCGGCAATCCGATTTGCCCCCCGGAGGGAACCACAGGCCGGCGGCCGAGCAGCCGGCACAGCCTCATTCGGGTCTTGAGCTGTCGCATATCATCTCGATCCTGCTGGATAATTACAAGATTATCCTGGGGGTCGGGATCGCCGGGCTGTTGCTGAGCCTGGTCCTGGCCTTGCTGACTCCGCCGCAATATATGGCCAGCGCAATGTTGCAGTATGATCAGGGCCGAAACGATCTGCTCGACCCCAAAGGAATGGGCGGCAAGGCAGGATCGTTCCGGCCCGGCCAGGAGCAGATCGCAACGCAGATCGGCCTGCTCCACAGCGAATCGCTTGCCCGCCGGGTTGCCCAGGATCTTAATCTGGCGTCTGTGCCCGAATTTGGCGGGGAAGGCGGCACGATTGCCCAGCGCACCGATCGGGCCGGGGCGATTGTTGGATCGATGATCTCGGCAGAGCCGGTGAAATCCAGCATGCTGATCCGGATCAGCGCGGTGTCGGGCGATCCGGTAATGGCAGCGCGTGTCGCCAACGGGATAGCCAACGGCCACATCACCACCAGTATTGAGCGCAAGTACAACTCATCCGAATTTGCCCGCAAGTTTCTTTCCGACCAGCTGGCCAGAACCAAGGTCTCGCTCGAAGAGTCCGAGCGCAACCTTAATTCATATGCAATCTCGGCCGGGATTTTCAGACAGTCCAACCGCGATGCCGAGGGCAAGGAAACTTCGGGCGAATCGCTGGCCCAGGGCGACCTGACCAAGCTGAATGCCGCACTCAAGCAGGCCGAAATCGATCGCATCGCTGCCGAGCAGCGCTACCTGCAATCGGAGCTGACCTATTCCAGCGACACTTCCGGTTCGATCGGCACGCTAATCCAGCAGCGCGCCACCCTGCAATCTGAATACAACGAAAAGCTGAGCACCTATAAGCCCGAATACCCGGCCATGGTCGAACTGAAGGCAAGGATCGATCGGCTGGATTCCGAAATCGTCAATGAACGCAAGCGGATGAGCGGGAACAAGCGGGCCGAGCTTGCGGGCGAATACAAAGCAGCGGTCCGGGTCGAGGCAGAGCTGCGCCAGAAGGTTGCCGAAGCCAAGGGTGAAGTCGTGACCGACCGGAACCTTTCGGTCCAATACAACATCCTGCAGCGCGAAGCCGATACCAATCGTGCGCTCTACGATGGGCTGTTGCAGCGCTACAAGGAAGTTGGGGTGACCGCCGGGATCAGCCAGAGCGATCTGTCGCTGGTTGACGAAGCGAAAGTGCCGTCCGGCCCGTTCCGGCCGCGCTACGTGGTGAGTGCGCTCGCAGGCTTGATCGCTGGCCTGGTGCTGGGGGTTGGTCTCGCGATTGCGCGGCAGATGCTGTTCGATACGGTTAACGATCCGCACGATGTCAGGACCAAGCTCAAGTTGCCGATGCTTGGAGCAATCCCGGTAGAGAGCGACGGGTTGGCGCCGATGGAGGCGCTGGCCGACCCGAAGTCAGAGCTGTCGGAATCCTACCATGCGGTTCGAACTTCGCTCAAATTCTCGCGACCTGAAGGTTTGCCCAGGACTCTGCTGATTACCTCAACCCGGGCTGGCGAGGGCAAATCGACCTCAGCTTTTGCGATCGCCAAATCCGAGGCGAGCCTGGGCAAGAAGGTTCTGCTGATCGACGCCGACCTGCGCAAACCAACCTTCGCTTCTGCCCGCAAGGACGGCGTGGGGCTGGCCAGCCTGATGACATCCGAGGACCCAGTCAGTTCGGCAATTGAAGCAACCAAGACCAAAAATCTCAGCCTTTTGCCGACCGGCCGGGTGTCTGGCTCGGAAGTAGAACTGCTCAGCTCGAACCGCTTGCCGAGCCTGATTGCGGAGCTTTCGGAAAAATTTGATCTGGTGGTGGTCGATGGACCGCCGATCCTTGGCCTGGCCGACGCGCCGCTGTTGGCCTCGGTGGTGCAGGCAACGGCGCTAGTGGTTGAAAGCAAGGGGTCGCGGACCTCGGAAATTCAGGAAATGGTCAGCCGTCTAACCGAATCTGGAGCGTCGATCGTGGGCGTAATTTTGACAAAGGTTGTGCTCAATCGGGGGCGGTACGGATACGGCTACTATAAATACAGCAAGTCAGGTCCCAGCCAGGAACTGGATGCCTTGCGGACCATCGATACGGTCTAGACCCTGAGGAAGCGAAGATCGTAATGCAATTCGGAAACTGGGCAGGCTCTGGGTTACACCGGCGGATAGTGGCCGTTGCGCTTTTTGCCCTGCTGGCTGTCGCAATCCTGCTGGCGAACACCGTGCGCGCGCTTGAAGGACCGGTCGCGGTTGGCAAATCAGGCGGGTGGGGGCCTGCCGACCTTGGCCGAATTCGCGGACAACTGGCTGAACTTCAAACCAACCAGCGCGATTTCGACGAAGCTGGAGCCAGACGGGCACTGGCGTCGGTCCCGCTGGCCAGCGAACCTTTTGCGGCGATCGCGGCGGCTAGTCTGGCTGATAATCCGCGCGGCAAGACCGGGCGTGAGACCGCGCTGCTCAATGAAGCCCTGCGCCGCGATCCCCGGTCGCGCGCGGCGCGGATTTTATTGATGCGGCAAATGGCAGTTTCCGGTGATCTGAAAGGTTCTTTTGCGCAGCTTGAGGTGCTCTATCGGCTGAACCCAATCCTGGTGACCCAGGCAATGGATTCGATCGCTCGGCTGGTCGATACACCCAAGCGGATGGACGTTGCCCTGACCGCATTGTCAGGTCGGCCAAATCTTTACGAGCCGTTTGTGGTAGGATTGGTTGGCAAAGGCAAATCGCGTGAGGTAATTGTGCAACTCGCACGCGGACTTCCCGCGGATATCCTGGCCAAGCCGGGAATCCGCCGCAGCATTGTTAGCCAGCTCGTTGACGTCGGTGAATACGCATTGGCCAAATCGATCTGGCAAGCCGGGAACGGCAAAGCGACCACTGGGCTGGTTTTTTCTCCCGACTTCTCGGATCGCCGCTCATCCCCGCCGTTCAACTGGCAACTGTTCGAAACTACATCAGGTGCAGCGGATTTTGGCAAAGACCATGGGCTGTTGGTCAATTACTATGATCGCAGCCCAGGGCGGCTTGTGCGTCAGGTGGTAACATTGACGCCGGGCAGGTACCGGCTCTTTGTGGAATTCCGATTGCTCAGCGGGTCGGCCGACAACGTGAAATTGCGGATTGCCTGTTTTGGAGCGCCGGACGCGCTGGCCGAAATTTCGCTGTTCACACCGGGTTCGGGATTGCGCAAGGCGCAGGCCGAGTTCGAAGTGCCAGCGCAGGCCTGCGCGGGCCAAGATCTAGCAGTCTGGGGGGGAGTTGCTCAAACCCGCTCGGAAACCGAAGTGGAATTGCAGCGGATTGACATTCTACCTGGGGGTGGCGCTTGATGAACCTCAGTTTGCGTCCCTGGGTCGAATTGACATATTTGGCTGCGGTTCTGCTACTAGGCGGGGCGAGTGCAGCCGGGCTGGGCGGCAATGCCTTGCTGGGGATCGGCGGTGCGGTACTGATTGGCTGGACGCTGTGGCGCGAAGCTCCCGCGAATGGCACACCGACCGGTTTGCACCGATTCCTGCTCGCACTCCTGGCACTTACGGCATTTCAGTTCCTGCCGTTGCCACCGGGAATTTGGCGGCATCTGCCCGGTCGGGAGCCAATTGCCGCGGGCTTTGAGCTGGCGAGTATGTCGGCACCATGGCTGACTGTTTCACTCGACCCATGGGGTACCCTGCAAAGCCTTGTCTGGTGGATACCTGCGCTTGCCCTGTTCGTGGTTTTTCGTTCGCAAGGGGCCGCGATGAGTCGGCATGTCATCACGCTTGTTGCTGTTTTTGCTTATGTTTCGGTCGTCATTGCGCTGGCGCAGTACCTTGGGGGGAGTGGGTATTTCTATTCCATCACCAATCGTGGAAATGGAGTTGGGCTGTTTGCGAACAGCAACCACTTCGGCAGCTTCATGCTGATGGCCCTGGCGCTGGTCGCCGGACAGTGGATCCAAGACAGGCCCGCATTGATGCGAGTGAGCCCCAAGCTTGCTTCGGGCTATCTGCTGATTGCCCGGCTGGCGCCCTTTGCGTTTGGTATTTTTCTCTCAAACTCACTGGCCTGCGCGATCCTGCTCTGGCCGGTACTGGGCGGAGTCTGGTTGATTTATCGCCCGCAGACCAAGCTTAGCTGGCCGCTCGTTGTGCTTGGCCTGCCAATGCTCTCGATTGCAATGGTCTGGCTACTCAGTTCGGGAGTGGTTTCGAACGATCTCATGGCAAAGTCGGGTACCGTTGGAATCAGTCGCGGTGAATTCCTGGCAAACGGCCTGGCCATGGCCAAGTCATTCGCCCCATTGGGATCGGGGATCGGCACATTTCGCGAGATCTACCCGTGGTTCGAAGAGCTATCCGTTGTTGGCACGACCTTTGTGAACCACGCGCACAACGATCTTCTCGAACTTGTGATCGAGACCGGCCTGCCAGGACTGGTGGTGCTCGGATTCTTCTTGCGCTGGTACGGCGCAAGACTGAGCAGCCTGTGGATCAACGATCGCGAGCGCAATCCGGTGGCCATTGCTGCTGCGATCGGCATCGGCGCGGTGCTGATCCATTGCCTGGCGGATTATCCGCTCCGCACAGCTGCGATCAGTGGCCTGTTTGGGCTTTGTGCGGTGATCATGTCTCGCCCGCCTGAATCCCGTGGTTCGATCGCCGGGATGAAGGCCGATACGCGGCGCGCAGAGCTGCTTAATATCTAGCGCAGCTGCTATCCTTCCGATTGGTACCACGGAGCCAAGACTTGGCTTGGCGAACGACGCGCTAGTGCCAAACGAAAACGGGCCGCGCTTTCGCACCGCCCGTTTTAGTCCGTCAGGCTTTGGGCCCGAACGGAGATAATTCGAAAGAATCAGGGGCTCGCCGGATCGTCGAGCGCCAGAATCAAACCAGCTGCAAGGGCGATACCCAGCAGTGCGTAGAGGATCCAGCCGCCGCCGCCGTCTTCATCGTCAAGCTGCTCAGTCTGAGCAACCGGAGCTGCGGCACGAGCCTGATTAGCGCTAGAGTCCGCTGCAAGTGCAGGACTGGCAGTCATCGCAAACGCCGATACGGCGACAACGAGATGCTTCATGAACTTCATTGAAACGCACTCCTAGATTGGATTCGCAAATTCGATGTTTCGGATAGCAAGAATTTCCCACTAAGGCAAACGGCTAGTTTCACTGCTTTCAGAAGGGCTTGTGACCCCCAATGACTGCAAATCCCTTACATTCGGGTGAACAGGACCGCCCAGAAATCCGCAAGTGATGATTTATCGCACGACAAACAGTGCTCTGGGAGAGGTAAACCGATATGCTATCTGCTGAAAATGTCTAAGTCCAAGTTCATTGCGCTTGCCGGAATCTGGGTTGTGCTGGCCTCTAGCGCGCTCGCAGAAGCGCCATCAGGGGAGCGATTCAGGATCCTTGAGCGGCTGAGGCAGGATGATTTGCAGGTCAGCTCGCTTGCTTATCGTTTGGTAGTAGCGAATTCTGATCGATGCGCACGGCAGATGCCGGCGACCGGCTTGATCCTGCATTCAATCGACCAGTATCACGGCCCATGGCGACTTCCAGCAGTGCAGCTCTTCGGAACTATTGGTGCGACGTCGGTTGAGGGAATTGTTCCGCAAAGCCCAGCTGAGCTGGCCGGGGTCGAAGCTGGTGATGAATTGATCGCCGTTAACGGCCAGCAGTTTGGTCTGGCGAACTCTATAGCCGCCGCCAGCACCTCGCGCCGCGATCAGGCTGAAGAAACGTTGATGCTTCAACCCGAACGCGACCCCATCCGGCTAACGGTCGTGCGTGCGGGTGTGGCAAGGGAGATTATATTGCGTCCGCTGCCTGCATGCCGGTCCCGTTTCGAGGTGGTCGCCGGATCGGCCAGGTTCGCCCGAACAGACGGTCAGATCATCCAGCTTGGCCAGGAACTAATTCGGACGCTTTCCGAGGAGGACATTGCATTTGTGATTTCGCACGAGCTGGCCCATTCAATTCTCGATCACCGGACCCAGCTCGCGGCACTCGAAAAGCGAGGCCGCAGCAGGGCCACCGTCCAAATGCGCAACGAGCTGGCTCGCGAATTTGAAGATCAGGCCGACCGACTGTCGGTCCGCCTCTTGGCTCAGGCCGGATTTGATCCCAGGGCTGCTCCGCGTTTCATGCGCAAACATGGGAAGGACTACAACAAGGCCTCAACCGGCCGCGGCATCCATCGCCCGGCTCGAGAACGCGCCGAATTGATGGATGCCGAAATAGCCAGGTTCAAATCGGAACAAGACGGATAGCAATCGGAAAAGGCGACCGAGCGACCTTTACAATGCCCCTTGCAGCATTATGCAGGCCGCCATGGAGAGCGATTTAGTCCTTGCCCGGCAGGCATTCGAACCTTTGGTCACCGCGGCCAAGGGCAACGCCCGCGCGTTGATTGCCCTGGCCGGTGAAGCGCTGCGCAATGGCGACCTTATGCGGTGCCAGGAACTTGCTCGGGATGCGCTCGAACTGAAGTCTGACGATCCAGAAGTCCGGTCCGAAGCCCGTGCCCTGCTGTCGCGCACGGTACCTGGCTGGCATTTCCCGATGATGTTGGATCATATCCGCAACCGGGCCTTCCAGGAGGCGATCGAGCGAGCAGTGCGCCCTGATATGAAGGTGCTCGACATCGGTACCGGGTCGGGCCTTTTGGCGATGCTGGCGGCGCGGGCCGGCGCGAACGAAGTCCATTCGTGCGAGATGAACCCGGTGATCGCTGCGACTGCCAAGCAGATCGTCGAGCGCAATGGCTTTGCCGATCAGGTGACGATCCACGCCAGCAGCTCTCGCAAGCTTGACGCCGATACCGCGATGGGCGGGCGGGCCGATCTGGTAATATCGGAAATCATCGGCAAGGATCTGGTCTGCGAAGAAGTGTTGCCATCGATGCAGGACGCGGTTCTGCGTTTGGCCAAGCCGGGCGCACGCTTCATCCCTCAAGGCGGTCAGATCAAGGTTGCGCTGGCTTATTACCCCAAGCCAGAGGACCGTAAGGTTGGCGAAGTTTGTGGTTTCGACCTTTCGCCCTTCAATCAGCTTGGCCCGGTTCGCTACAGTGTGGAGGTTAACGACCCGACGTTGGCGGTACGCGGTGAAGTGGCCGAACTGTTCAATTTCGATTTTACAACGGCACTGGCTCAGGCTGATCGCGCCAGTCTCGATCTGGTTTCAACGGGCGGAACGGTGAACGGGGTCGTACAGTGGTTCAGGCTGCAGATGGACGAGATTGGGACGTTTGAGAACAATCCCGGACCCAATTCGCCGCGATCCTGGGCACTGGTTTTCTTTCCGTTCGTCGAGCCGATCGAAACGGGTCCCGGTCAGCGGATTGGCGTGGTAGGCCGCGTTATCAGGAACCTCCTGCGTATCCGGCAGGCTTGACCCGTGCCGACCGAGCCAGAGGGACAACCGAACCCGGATCGACCGGGCGGCTGGCTGGTTCGAAAGTGGCGCGCCTGGCGCAATTACCGGATGGCCGACCGCTTGCTCATTCTCGAAGCCGCAATATGGCTCGGGCTGACGCGGTTCTATGTGATGTGGTTCCCGTTCCGCTGGCTGGGCCCCTGGCTGCGCAAACCTGCAGCCGGATCGGACCAGCCGCAAGTAGCGCTGCGGGTCGGACGTGCAGTGCTGACCGCCTCGCGCCATGTCCCCTGGCAGGCCGCCTGTTTGCCCCAGGCGCTTGCGGCCAAGCTGATGCTGGCCTTGCGCGGACAGGGATCGGCGTTGCACTTAGGCGCGCGACTAGATGAAGGCGGCGCTTTGGCAGCGCATGCCTGGTTGACGTGTGAAGGCAAAATCGTGACCGGTGGGTCCGGGCTACCCGGCTACACTCCATTGATCCAACTGGGCTAGTCCTTGCGTCCAAGCCAACGCGCCAAGTCGACCGAATCTGCAATATCTGCCCGTCCTTGCGCACCCAGCGCATGGCCGATTGTCGCGCGCAGGCTGACTCCTGTGTTGGGCACCTCGACGGCTGCACCGCGCTGTTGGCGTCGTCGCAGCATTGCGAACAATTGTCTGGGCCAACCGCGCAGTGGCACGCGCAGGATTTGTCCCGGCCAGCCTACCGCCGAGCGGCGTGCAATGTCGACCAGCATCAGCCGTGAAACGCGCTCCACCAGTTCTGTGCCAAGATCGCTGGGCTCGTTGCGGCCCCATTCGATCGCGATCCGGGCCAGCGACTGACCCACGCCCAGCGCGAGCTGGCACGCCCGCACCGCGTTGAGCTGTTCGGCTTCGTCCCAGAACAGCGCCCAATCGATTTGCCCTGAACCAGTCAAGGCCGTGAGGTCGCTCAGCAGTAACGGCCCGTTGTTGAATTGGTGGTCAAGAACCGCGTGCAAGATCAGATGCAACAAGGTGTCGGTCAGACCCAAGGCGGAAAGGCCGGATACTGCGGCCGGTTCAGCCCGCGACCAGGCCCGCGCGATGAACTTGCGTTCGCGCTCGGCGGCTTCGTCTTCATAGGTATCGAACAAGTGCAAGTGTGGTTCGACCGTGACCTCGTCGGAAGTCATTGCTGGCAAGTGCTTGCCCGAATCCGCCAGTTCGGCTCCGCCACCGGAAAAGCCTGCCGCAGACAGGATGGTCACCACACGACCGGCATCTTCTGGCGCGATTAGCAGGTCGAGATCGCGCATTGGACGCAAGGCCGGGTCGAAGCCTGGTGACCACACAAACGCGCCGCCCTTGAGAATCGCTGCCCGAACTCCCTCGACCGCAAATGCCGCGCCGATTCGCGTCAGCACCGCGCGCTGACCCAGCGCACGCATTGCCGCGCGGTTGTAACTGTTCTGCCACTGCCGGGCGAGGACGGGTGGCACCGGCCATGATCCCGTCATGCTCCGCCGATGCAAAAGTGGTCGCAGCCGCTGCTGTTCGGCCTGGCGGCCAAGCACCTGCCATTCTTCAGTCTCAAGCCTGGCGGCGACCGCCGCGGCTTTGGCTTCATCGCCCCACAACAGTGCAAACAGCGGGTTCATTCGCTCACGATCCCATCGTTAAGGCGGATGATCCGATCGGGCATGAAGCTGGCTGGGATGCGGTGGGCGATCATCAGGACCGTCACTTTGCTGCGCAGGCCTAGCAGCGCTGAGAGCAGCCGTCCCTCGCTTTGGGGATCGAGCGCGCTTGTCGCTTCGTCTAGCACAAGTAGCGCTGGCTGACGCAGCAAGGCTCGGGCCAGACACAGACGCTGGCGTTCCCCGCCCGAAAAATGCCCGCCACGATCTCCGGCGCGAGCGTCAAGGCCGCCGGGCGTCGCACGCACGAAAGTGGCGGCATCGGCGGCTTCAAGCGCTGCCCAGAGTTCCGCCTCGCTCGCTTCAGGCGCGGCCCAGCGCAAGTTCTCGCCCAGTGACAGGTCGAACAGGAACGGATCCTGTGGAACATAGCCGATCCGTTGCCGCCAGGCAGCGCGTGCAGCCGGGGATTCGATCGGTTCACCGTCGATGCTGATCGTGCCCGCATCGGGTTCGGCAAGGCCAATCAGCAGGTCGGCGAGGCTGGTCTTGCCGCTGCCCGACGGCCCAAGCAGAACGGCCAGCTCGCCGGAAGCGAGTTCGAGGTTGATCCCTTCGAGCAGCGGCCGGCTCTGGTCATGGCGCAGAGTTACGCCGCTGAGCGTGACGCGCGGCGGTACTTGCTTGATTTCGGCTGGCGGCAAAGACGGGGCGGGATCGCTCGACAGGTCGGCTTCCAACCGCTGCAGGTTGACGATCGCCGGGAGCAGCATGGCGAGCGATTGCGCTCCCTGCGCCAGCGCGAGTGCCGGGCCGGGCAACCGAGCGAACAGCACCAGCAGTGCACCAAGGACCCCGGGTGAGATATGCACCAGCATCACTCCGACCCACAACAACAGTGCCGCAAGCAGTGCCGCAAGCATCTGGAACAGCGAATTGGCGCGCATCCGCATTGCGGTATAGCGCAGTCCCCCTTCTCGCAGCTCCGCAGAGAGAAGCATGAATTCGTCGGCATAGCGATCTTCGGCACGGTGCGCCTTGGCGAGCTTCATGCCGGCCATGAATTCGCCGAACGCCCCCTGGCGCTTGCCGCCTTGGGCGGTCAGTGTCTCGCCGTACGAATAGGCCACGCGGGTCATCCGGGCTGCCAGTGGCAGCGTGGGCAGCAGCAGCGCTGCGGCGGCCAACGCCAGCAGCGGGGCGAGTTGCAGCGCCAGGGCCAGCAGCACCAGCAATTGCACCAGCGCCACCGCGCCGCGCAGCAACTGGTCGCTGCCCACTGCCAGGCGGGCGACATCACCGGTTGCTGCGAATTCGACCTTGCCGCGGTTAAGATCGCGCAATTGCCGCCACTCGGCATGGACCAGCGCCGCGATAAGCCGGCCGCGCCAGTGATCGACCAGTTCGGATGACAGCGCAAACAGGCCCAGGTCACGGCGGATCAGGATCAGTGCGCGGACCAGCATCAGGACGAGAAATCCGGCCAGCACCAGCGCCAGCCCTTCGCCGCGCCCGAACCCGGCAAGCAGTGGCTCGGCAATCCGGCCCAACCGGCTGTCGGCCGCAGTCCAACCGAACATTACACTGCTGAGCGGGATCAGCAACACGATGCCCAGCCCCTCGACGAAACTGCCCAGCACCACCAGCGTCAAAAGCCATGCCTGGCGCGCCTTGCCCATCGCCAGCAGCGAAGCGAGATAGGCGCGCAGCGGTGCCGCAACCGGGGAAGGATCTTGAGCCGTCATGATCAGCCCCAACCTACAGTCCCGGTCTGCGCCCAGGTCAAGTATTCGGCGGCCAATGCAGTCAGTTGCACACGGTTGGCATCCTCGACATTGGCCACGCCCAGCCGGTCTACCCGGGTCAAGGCCTGATCGAGCCAGCCAAGATCGAGCCAGTCATCGATCCCGGCTGCACGAAATGTGGCGATGCGCGCGCGGGCCGGAGACGCAAAGGCCTGTAACCTGGCATAGTGCCCTGGATCGGCGGGCATCCCGTGCTGCCGTTGCAGGACTTCCACAGGTAATAAGTCCCGTCCGATCGAACGCGCGGGGCCGCGGTCTGGTCCCAAAGCTGTCAGTATTTCCTGCGGCAGACTGGCGTAAAGCCTGAGCAGCCGCAGGTCTCGGTACGGGAAATCCATTCGCAAGGCACCCGCGTAGAACGCATTGGGCTGCGCCAGAGCCTTTTCGCTCCCCGGGATATACCCGTTCTGGTCCCGGGCCAGCCAGATCTGCCCGGCCATCCCCGCAGCTTCGGCTCGGTGCCGGTCGAGGGCAGCCATCTGGTGCGGCGCCAGCACGACGTGAAAGTCATGCCGGTTTGCCTGCAGTTTCGACCCGATCAGACGGCGGATGGCACCAAGCCGCTGGCGCAGGCTTGGTGGACCGGGAAGGCGGGCCGTAAGCGACATTTCGCCATAGGTCCCATTGACCAGCATGGTTGCACCCTTGGCTCGTGCCGCATCGTGAAAGCTGCTGGTCAGGCAATGGCGATTGCTGAGCAGCGGCATCTCGGCTCCTGCCAGAACCTGGCGGGCCGGGCGATATGGATCAGCCTCAGGGCCTGGGCAGACTGGATCGATTGCAATGCCGTGTCGTTCGGCCACGGCTTTGGCAAAAGCAAATTCATCCGCGATTCCCGAACCGGGCGGCGCAACCGAACAGATTGCTAGCGGCGGCTCATCCAGTTCCTGGGCCGCAAGCGCGGCGATCAGCGACGAATCGAGCCCGCCACTGAGCAAAATCACCGCGCGCCCGGTCATGCCGAGGCGCTCACGCAAGGTGGTCCGAAGTGTTTCCTCCAGCGCGCAGAGCGCATCGCCTGCATCACCAGAGAACCGGGGCTGGAGCACCAGCAGTTCGGCTGAGCCGCGTTGCACCGATCCATCGGCTTCAAACCTTATGCTGCCTCCCGCCGGGATCTTCTCGATGCCCCGAAAAATCGATCGCACCCCGATCAATTGACGCAATCCAAATCGGCCCAGCGCCAAGCCAACCGCCTCAGGATCGAGCGCGCCATCGACCCAGTCGAGGTTGCGCAGTGCTGTTGCATCCGGAGCGAATGCCAACCGTGCGCCATTGACCGCGAAAAACAGCCGGTCGCGCAGCGCTGCCGCCTGCATCAGCCAGACCGACCCGTCCGGCTCGCTGTGAAAAAGCGACCATTCGCCCAGCATTTCGGCGGGCGTTTCCTCGCCGAATCGCGCCAGCGCTGCGCGGGCAATCGCCGCAGGGGCGGCGTTTGCAGACAACCCGAGCCGCGCCGCCAATGCGGCCCGATCGGCGATCCAGCCGGTCAGGATCGTCTGTCCGCCGGTATCGTGAAGCGCGCTTACCAACCCGGGATCCTGCGCATCACACCCAATCGCCGTGCGATTTCTTTCGGTCGCGGGTAGGCCAAGCCGGGCCGCGTCGCTGGGCGCGATCGGAGCGCCGCCCGCGTGAACCAGTCCCCACAAGCCGGATTGAGCTTGATCAGCCACGCTGCGACAGACCTGCGGCCTTGTCTATCGGCTTGGGTGCGATAGAGGGCGGGATATGGAACCGGTTTTCGACAAGGACGTTCGCCGCGCGATCCGCGTCAATCTGGCTCGCGAATCCTATGCGCAAGGCACGGTTCGGATCGCCTGCAGCAACCTTCGCGGTTATTGGTGGCTGGTCACGACGCATCGCGGCCTGTTTGCGGTTTCGCCTGACGGGATCGAACTGGTTTCGCATGGCTGGTACTTTGGCATAGAGCGCCACGACAAGCATATCTACCTGTATGAGAACTGCGGGCTGCGCGACCGCGCGGCGAATATGGGGCGGATCGTCCGTTTGCAGTGGGAAGACGGGCAATTGTCCGATCCGCAGGTGCTGGTTACCGGCCTGCACGGCAATGCCCATCAGCTCAAGGTGATTGGCGGTCTGCTCTGCCTGGTCGATACTGCCAACCAGCGCATCCAACGCTTCACCCTTGCAGGCGAGCTGGTGGATTTCAAGGCGCCTCTGCCGGTAGCCCCGCCCACTGACACCAGCGGGGCCTATCATCACATCAATAGCCTGGCTGAAGTGGATGGCCGGATCGCGCTGCTGCTGCACAACGGCAAGGCTCCCAGCCCGCGCAAGAGCGAGCTGGTCTGGCTGGACCGCGACTGGAATGTGGCCGCCCGCCAATTCATCGAAGGCTACATGTGTCACGACATCGTCGCGGACGCGCAGGGGACCCTATGGCACAGCGCCTCGGCCAGTGGCGAAGTGATCAACGATAAGGGGCAGCGGCTCAAGCTGAGCGACAGCCTGATGACCCGCGCACTGGCTTTTTGCCAGGGCCACCTGCTGGTTGGCCTGTCGAGCTTTGGCGAACGGCAGGTTCGCGATGGTTTGGCCGGTGAGGTGGCTGTGCTCGATCCGCAAGCAAAAGAATCGGCACGCTTCGACGTACCGGCGGGACCGGCGGACGTCGTAACGTTATTCTAGAGCGAATCGATGCCGCAAGGCAATTCGGCGACTATTGCCGCAGCAAGGTCGCCGATTGAATTCCAAAATTCGCCGACCAAAAAACGGCCAGCCGAATCGCTTAGGAGCGTTGGCAATCGATGGTGGGATTGCCGCCGACATCGGCGCCGCGACCGATAAAGGCAAAGGTTTCGCGGATGTCGAGTTCACGGATTTCCGGCTCTACCCAAGCCTTGAGGTCGCGATTGTCTTCCGAACGGGCCATTTCCGAAATTCCTTGTCACCAGTTGTTTATCGATCAAGCCAAGACTTCGCACGACCAGCAATATGAAGTCCTTAGGCTTGTCTCGAATGTGCAGATAGCACAGGGTATCTTTGATGGGAAGTGGGTAGCGTCTTGATCAGGCGCAATTGATTTGCGGCCGCGCAGGCCTATGAAGGCCACCGGTATCGAAGGGCAAAGGTGTGTAATGCTGGAGATCGTTCACGAACCGGTCAAGGTTCTGACATTGGATCAAGAACGCGCGCTTGCCCGCTTGGCGCATGACCGGGCCGGATCGCCGCAGCTGCGTCGGCGCAGAGCCCAGCTCGCCACCCAGGATGACGATTTCGCCGAAGTTGTGGCGGTGCTGGATAGTGCCAACGACCTTGAATTCGGCGAGCAGATCATGCTGACCCGGGCTTATCTGGCCCTTGAAACCGAGGCGGACACGGCCCGGGCACAACAGCGGGCCAATTTGGCGCTCGAATTGGCTGAATTGCCAATCCAGCGTGCAACGGCACTGGCCGACCGGGCCAAGGCAGAACGGCGCCTCTCGCATGCCAACGCGGCGCGCGAATCGCTTGAGTTGGCGTTGGATGCCGATCCGCACAGCAAGGACGCTTGCAAACGCCTGGCCGCGCTGGACCTGGAACAGGGCCGCGCCCCTGCGCTGGTCGAATGGTGCAAGCAGTTGACCGGGTCTGGCGTGGGTCATGCCCGCCTGCATGCCGCGCGAGTGCTCGGCGAGGCGGTGTGCGGCGATCTGGATGCTGCGCGCGTGGTAGAGGGGCTGGCGGATCTCCGCACCAGCCGGATCCTGCCGCCGCCACCGGGTTGGGACGATCTGGACGCGTTCAATGCAGCGCTGGCGGTAGAACTGCTGAGCCACCGCAACTTGCGCTATGAACGCTACGGCAGCGCCTCCAACTACACTTGGCGGATCGATGCGCTGGCCCGGCCCGAAACGCCGCTGGTGCGGTTGCTGCTGGAGCACCTGGCTGCACACATCCAGACCAATGTCGGCCAGCTTGGCCAGTTCGAGCACCGCTGGCTGGCCGACCAGCCCGACCAGGCGCTGCTCAGGGCCTGGTGCGTGATAACCGAAGGCGACGGGTTCGAAGGCTGGCACGTTCACCAGTTTGGCTGGCTGAGCGGGGTCTATTATGTGCAGATCCCTGATGAGATTGCCCTGGGCAAGAATCAGGGCGGCTGCCTGGCCTTTGGATTGCCGGAAGAATTCACCGGAATTGAAACCGCCAATGCCTATGGCACCACGCAGATTCGTCCCGAGCCGGGCATGATGCTGACTTTCCCATCGCATGCCTTTCACCGCACCTACCCTCATTTCGGCCCGGGCAAGCGGATTTGCGTTGCTTTCGACGTAAAGCCGTTCTGAAGCCAGACCGTGTCTCAACCCAGACCATTGGACATGGAAGTGGAATCCCCGTTCCTGATCGGATCGCAGGGCGTGACCATTCTGTCAGACCCGGCGCCCTGGCGCGAGCGCTTTGCCCATATGCCAGCGATTGCCATTCCGGCTGCGTTCGAAGCCGGATTTTGCGCGAAAATGGTCGAACGCGCGGCGCGGACCCGGTTCGTTGCCGACGGCGACATTGAAGAGATCGGCACCCGTCTGGTCGAATCACCGCAGTTGATCGGCCGGGCGATTTCGCTGCTGTTGCATTCGACCGAGTTGCTGCACTGGCTGGAAGACGTCACCGGCATGGGGCCCTTGCGCGCGGTGGCCGGACGCTTTGCCGAGATGCGCGCCAGCCATGGCGATGCGCTCGATTGGCACGATGACCTGCACGACACTACACGCCGCCTGGCCATCATTGTCAATTTGTCGGAGCGGCCCTTTGCGGGCGGACAGTTCCAGCTTCGCCGCAAGGGCGACACCGAACTGCTGCTGCGCCACGACCACCCTCAGGCTGGATCGGTGCTGATCGTTGCGGTCAGGCCGGAACTGGAACACCGGGTCACCCCGGTCAGTTCGGGCGGGCCGCGCCGGATCTATGCCGGATGGTTCCTGACCCAGCCCGAACATGCCAGCGGTGCGCTGGGAGTCGGGGTGTGATCACTTCGCGTCAAGCCTGGCGATTGCCTTGAGCGTCTGATCCAGCCGAGCCGAGCGTGAGGCCGGGTCGAATTGCCAGACTTGCGGAACCAGCGCCATCGGGACCGAGCGCGCCAGTTCCAACAGTGCCTTGCGCAAGTGCGGATGGCCGGGAAGCGCCGAGAGGATCCGGGGACGAAACAGGATCGAGCCATAGGCCATCGCGGTTTCCGCCGCGCCGTGTCCCGTGCCGATAGCGCTGCCCAGCAACAGAATCCCGCCAATCGGCCAGCCTTGATCCTCCGCGCGGGCAGCGGGCCGGACAAGCAGTTTGCCACGCTCGTCTCCGGTTGGCTCAGCGGGCGCGGCTTGCGCGATGGTGGCACAGGTATCCGGATGCAACCGCATCGCCGGGCGCCCACGCCAGGCCAGTGGTTGGGGCCCTGGCGAGAGCGGGGTCAGATCGTCGGCGAGCAAGCGTGCGCCTGCGCCGAGTAGTTCTGCCGTGAGAGTCGATTTGCCGGCGCCGGGACTTCCGGCGATCAGCCAGGCCTTGCCATGCAGCACCACGGTTGAGGCATGCAGCGGCAGCATCCCGCGCCAGGCGAGTGTAATCGCCGCCACCGAGCTAAAGAACGAGACCGGCAAGCGCCCCGACCAGTCCGGGCCCTGAATCCAGCCGATCGAATTGCCTCCACACATTTCGAAGCTGACTTCATCGTCGCAGTCGAATCGCACGCCTGCAGCGCCGATCGTTGCCCGACCTACCTTGCGGATCGGATCGGGCAGGCCAGGCGCCGCCTGTCGCCTGACAGTAATTGCGCTCGCATTGCCAAGCGGAACCGGGTCGAACTGGTCGAGCGGCACATCCGCGCTCCAGTCCAGCCCGGCGAAGCGCGCGTGAAAGGGAAGGTCGTCGCTCAATCGGGAATCAGGTCGAAAGCAATGCAGATCCGCCGTCCCTCGGTTTGGTGCGGGTAAGTGCGATGGTAAGCATGGGAGGGGAACAGATTGAGCAAGCCCGGCTGCGGACGGACCAGCCGCGTGCCGAAGGCCTCTGCGACATCGCGGCCAATGCGGTGATCGGGAAGCCCGAATTCGAGGCACCCGGCCGGTCCGCTGCCGTGCTGCACAGCTTCAGGAACTTCGACATAATAGCCTCCGGTGGCCCAGCCCAGCGGGTGCATATGCCAGCGCTCCCAACCTGCGGCCTCGGTGATCACGCACCACATCCGCAAGTGTGCGCTGGCCGGACGCATCGTCAGCCAACGGTGCCCGTCGGCCGGCAGGTCGTCCGTCGCTTGCTTCGCATATTCGACGATCAGTTGCTGCAGCGCGCGCATCGCCGGGGTTGCCGCGGTAGCCGGTTCGTCCACGCGCAGGCTCTCGACCGATGCCGTGCCATGCCGTCCATTACGCAGGCCGGGACTGTCGTACAGCTCTTGCGCCAGCGCAGCGTGAAAGCTGGGCAGGTCGGGCCAGCCTTCGGGAGCGGGGGGAGTGGCCTGGAACAGGAACCGGTCAAGGCCAACCAGCGCGTGCGCGGCCGCAATGTCGCCGCGCATGGTCAACGCCTTTGTCCGCTGGCCCAGCAGCTGGACATGGGCCACTCCGCGCGCTTCGAGTTCGTCGGCCAGCGCCAGGGTCCGGTCCGCTTCCTTGCGCCACAGCCACAGGCCGCTAAGGCGGCGAAACACCTCATCGTTTGATGGATCGAGCGCCAGTGCGGCCTCAAGCATCTGTTCACCCTGCGCCATCTCGCCACTACGCAGCAAGGCCGCGGCCTGATCACACCGGGCATCGGCACGTTCGAGATCACTATCAGCCAGGTCTTCCGCAAGCTTTGCCGCAGCCAAGGCACGGTTGATGTCACTGGGATCGCCTCGACCCATCAGCGCTGCGATCAGCGCTTTGGCTGTAAAGAAATCGCCCGGTGTTCCGTAACTGTCGATCAAGGCAATAGCATCGCCAAATTCATCGAGCCGGTTGTGAAGCTGCGCCAGTTTGAGCCGGATCGCCGGGCTATCGCGCTGGACCAGCGCGCGTTGCAACAGGGCGCGCTCCTCGCGCCCGGTCAGCCGCTTGGGCGGCTCGGCAATCAGGGAGAGCGGGGCATTCATCGCATCGGCCCGGCTATCGGCTCAGGTCTGGCTGGCGAGCTGGAGTTCTTGCATCTGTGCCAGCAATGCGCTGACCGAGCGGTGGCAATCCTCGGGCGATACCGAATAGGCGGCGCACAGAGCGCGTTCGATCGCAGGCTGGTCTACCGGATTTTCCATCGCATCCCAGACCGTGGTCGCCGTGAGGTTCAGCGCGACGTACTTACCGCTGTCAATGTTGACCATGACGAATGCGTCTTCGATCTCCGAACCGACCCAGTCATCGCTGCGTTTCCAAAGTGGCTCGCCCATGTTTCAATCCTTCGTGGCGTCTGAAAATTCAAGGCCGGTCGCTACCGATCCGGAGCGGCGGACTAACACGGCTTGCCCCTTGCGCCAAGTCGGTCAGGAAGGAGATCGCCGCAATTGGGTTTGCTTCAATCAGTGCTTGGGCCGAGAGGCGCGCCACGGGGACTTGCCGCGCAATTGCGGCGGCCTGGGCCAGGACTGAGGCCTGCCTTCCAAGCAGCAGGGGAACCTGCGGGCGATGGCGATTGAGCAGCAATTGCTCAATCGCCTCGATCGGTAAGAGCCTGGTCGCTTCAACGCTTTCCTCGCCAAGGACCACCACCAGGTCGAGCCGGCACTCGCCCCGCGCCTGACCCATGGCGGCTTGCCTGAAATGCCGCTCGGTACCGTCGGCATTGCGCGCGAACCACCCACCCGGCAGGCCCTTTGCCGCAATGCCCTGGTCCGTCACAGAAAGGGCAAGGCTGTCATCGCCGATCAGTTCCGCACCGGCGGCAATCAGGTGGGCTGCCAACCGCGACTTGCCGGCACCGCTAGGCCCGGCGATCGCCACGGCCGGGCCATCCGGCAACTGCAGGCAAGCGGCGTGGAGCATGAAGGCGCCTTGCTGCCAAAGCAGCGCGGGCAAGGCATTGGCGACCAGCAATTCGCCAAGGTCCTGCGGTTTGGTCTGTCCTTCTGCGGCAACGTCGATGCGGTCCTGGCTGCAGTGGTACAGCCCGCAGGGATGGCGATAGATGATTGCTGCGCCGTCGCGAGAGAAACCCATTTCTGGCACAGCAGCGTCCGGCACCTGCAATGCGATCCGAATCGCGGAGCCTGCATCGCCGCTCTCGCCGGACAGCGCGCCCGGAACCGGCAGGTCGCTGGTTATACGCAGGCCAAAACCAAACAGCGTCCCGGTTTTCAAGTTGTCGAGGCTCCTTTGGTCAGCGCCGCATAGCCGCGCGATCTGCAAGTGGCAGCCGGGTGTGGCATTTGTCAAACCCGCCAGCATCCTGCAAAGACCGGGTTGAAAGCTGGGCCGAAAACGGGAATGCCGGGCAGGCGCCTGCAATCCGGTTTCAGAGAGGCGCGCAGCCCGCAATATCTGGCGGCAGGGAGTTCAAGTGAACCAGTGGCGCATGGTCTTGAAGCGAATTCCGGGTGCCCGCTGGCTGGTCCGGCGGCTGCGCGGAACGCTCCATCCGCATTACCGCGCGGTGCGCCGGGCCGAGCGCGAACGTCCGGGGCAATTGCTGCAGCCTGAGGCAGCGACGGGGGTCGGGCGGTACCCTGAAATCATCGCATTTGTCGCGCGCGAGCTTGCAACTTTGGAACGCCCGCGCGTGCTGTCGTGGGGGTGCTCTTATGGCGCCGAACTGCTCGCTCTGCGCGCAGCTTTGCCGCATGCGGAAATCACCGGGGTCGATATCAACAGACGCAGCCTGTCCAAGGCCCGGAGCGCGACCGCCGGAGACAACGCAATTCGGCTGGTCCTGTCCGGCGACCCGGCCGATCTGGCTGGCGAAACCTTCGATGCAGTGCTGTGCCTTGCTGTGCTGCGCCACGCCCGATTGGAGGAGGAACGTCCTTCGTCCTGCGCTGCGATCCTGCCCTTTGTTCAGGCCGAACGCTTTACCACCAACCTTGCAAACCTGCTCCGCCCAGGCGGCCTGCTGGCTCTTTGGAACGTGCATTTCCGGCTTGCTGACATGGCAGTTGGCACCCGGTTTTCCCCCGCGCTTGAACTGGATCGCGGTCGCGCTGCCAACCAGCCGCTCTATGGCCCAGGCGACAAACGGCTCGATGATGCAGTCTGGACCGTCGCGGTCAACCGCCGCTCCAGGCATTCCGATTAGATATTGACAGGCGCGAGGCGTACCGGTGTGCATTGATAGTGGCAGACCGAAAGGTTGACATTGCCGTTGATCCCTACTCCGTTTCGGGCATTGACAGCCGCTGGGCTCGGTCCGGCCAGCAGGGCGCGGTGTCACATGAAAGGTAGAGGATCTGTATTGGGCGGGCTCGGCTTGATCGACAATCTGCGCATCTGGCAGCAACCGCCAACAGCAACGCGATTCCTGTGTCTGCCGCCATGAAAACGTCCGCGCCGCTTCGCATCCTGTCGATTTCGACACTGTTTCCCAGCCTGGCGCGGCCCCACTTCGGGCTGTTCGTTGCCCGCCAGGCGCGAGCGCTGGCCAGGCGCGACGGGGTGGAGATGGTGGTGATCCATCCCATCGCGCTGGCCATACCGCCGTTCGACCGACTGCTCAATCGCTCAGCCCTGCGCGGTGTGCCAGCCACGGCACATGACTGGGGCGTCGAGGTGCACTATCCGCACTGTCCGTCGTCAGAACATTTGGCGCAACTCGCGGCGTAGATTAGCGGAGTGCGGGCCTCGTCTCGGGGTTGATGTTAGGCGGCGAGCTTGCGGTGTTGCAAGCGCCGATGTTCGATGGTCTTTCGCTTGATCCTTTCACGCTGTTTGATGATGGCTGAGGCCCTGCCGAAGTAGGCATCGGCGGGCGTCACGTTGTTCAGGCTCTCGTGGTAGCGCTGGTGATTGTAGTGTTCGACGAACGCCTCGATCTGGGTCTCGAGGTCACCGGGCA
>Ga0209023_10001065_pt1 | contig 38107 bp, 26 predicted proteins | sample LakOneMetagenome_FD_187468 | JGI IMG/M metagenome (GOLD analysis project Ga0209023, IMG submission 187468) | Freshwater and sediment microbial communities from Lake Erie, Canada (SPAdes) (version 2) | ecosystem: Environmental > Aquatic > Freshwater > Lentic | place: Lake Erie, Canada...
CCCGACGTTCTCCGCCGTTTCAGGCGCCCATGTCTTCGTGGTTGCCACGAACGGCGCTGACGGGCGCACCTGCCGGGTTTCAGCCCCGTGCGCAACGGTCGGGTGGGTCATCCGCGAGCGCACGCGCCCAGGCGATGTCGTCCTCATGCGCGCCGGCACCTACACCGAGGACGAGCTGTGGATTCGCGGCGACATGGGCGACTCCGGAACCGACGCACGGCCACGAACGGTCGCCGCCTGGCCCACGGCTCGGGTCGACCTTGTCACGGCGACACGGCCATGGATTGTGGACGCGGACCACATCACCATCGCGGGACTGCGCTTCTTGAACGGCAAACCGGTCGTCATTCCAGACGGGGCCACCCGCCATCGCGGCAATCGCTTCGTTGGCAACACCTTCCGCGGCACCATCGGGTATGCCGCGCTCGCGCTCCACGGTGACAACCTCCTCGTCGCGGGAAACGACTGCCGGGTCACCGGGAGCAGCGTCGGCACGGAGGGGCACTGCTTCTATGTCTCCGAGGGCCGAGGAATCCGTCTGCGTGACAACACCGCGGCCGGGGCGCCGGGCTACGGCATCCATGTCTTCGACCAGCAGCGCGCAGCCGGTGAGCGGCGCCGGGTCATTTCCGACGTTGTGATCGAGGGCAACCAACTCGTCGGCTCACGGGAGCGTTCGGGACTGATCCTGTCGATGGGCGACGAGGGTGGTGTCGGCAACGTCATCAACCACGTGATGGTCCGGAGCAACACCTTCCGGGCGAACAATCATTCGGGCATGGTGATCGGCGCAAATGTGCGCAACGTGACCGTCCGTGCGAACGCCTTTCGCCAAAACGGTCGTCAGGGGCTGATCGTGGCCGACGAACCGTCGATTCTGGGCGTCACCGTCACGGCGAACAGTTTCCTCCAATCGGTCAACGGCGTCTGCACGCAGTGGTGCAGTTGGTACCAGGTGGCGCATCTGTCGGTGGGTGCCCGCGCCTCGGTGACGGTTCGCGGCAATGCCTATGGTCCGGGGGCGCCGCGACTGATCGGCGCACGCGATCCCTTGGCACGACATGTCGGTTCGTGACCGCTCACGGTCGCGTTCCGCCCACGATCGGGGTACGCTCGTCACAGACCTGCGGGGGTCGCGTTGATGCCGTCGTGAGGCCCGTGGTAGCCTGCGTTCGTTCTGGTGAAACCCGCGGAGGATCAACGCACGATGGCGCATCACACTGGTGAGAAGAAGGACCTCTCGGTCAGCTGGCCATTCACATTTGGCGCTTTGCTCATCACGTTGGCGCTCGTGTGGTTCTGCCTCGGTTTCGCACTCCACGATCGCAAGCCGATCGACGAGAAGGCGAAGATTTCGGGACCGACCGAGTTGCCCCACCACATGCCGATCTTCTGGTACACGCTCTTGGCGGCGTTCCTGTTCATCGTCGGCGGCGCAATCTTCAACGTCATGCGCCGCCAGCAGCGGCTCGTTGCGAGCCGGTAGTTCCTCCGGGGTCGTGTGAGCGCCCCTGAATGGCGCAAAGGTCGACTGCTGGTTGCGTCGCCCCAGCTCCTTGATCCGAACTTCCGGCGAAGCGTGGTGCTCGTGCTTGAGCATTCGCCCGAAGGTGCGCTCGGCGTCATCCTGAACCGCCCGACGGTGGTCACGGTGACTGAGGCCCTGCCGGAGGACGTGCTCGCGGCCTTCGTCGGGGACGAGGCGGTCTACGAGGGCGGCCCGGTGGATCCCGAGAGCGTGATCATGATCGGCGAGTACCTGGCGGAGTTCGTACCTGCGGAGGGCGCGATCGCACTTGGAACGGTCCGGGTGGTCGAACCGGACACCGACTTCAATGCGCTGCCCGACCAGGTGCACGGGTTGCGTGTGTTCGGTGGATATGCGGGATGGTCCGCGGGCCAGCTCGACGAGGAGATCGAGGATGAGGCCTGGATCGACTGCGAGTGTGAACCGGGCGACATCTTTACCGTGACGCCGAGCATGCTGTGGCATGACGTCCTTGACCGCCAAGGCGGTCAGATGCGTCTGGTGGCACGGATGCCCGAGGATCCGTCCCTGAACTGAGGGGAGACGTTGCGGGTCGCTCAGCAGCCCGCCAAGGCCGGGTTGCGGCGGCACCCGACTGCCGCGCCACGCACAGCGAGCCCGCACTGTCTCTGTCAATTGGCCACTTGGCAGATTGACGACAGGGCATCGCGCGGAGCCGCCCAGGATTGGGCGTCGAACGTCTCAGGACCGCCAAGTGGCCAATTCGATCCAGCCCGCCGGCGCCCGATCGATCACGTGCACAGCCAACACCGTCAGCTGCAGCGGAAACGACGGCCAAGTCGGCCACCGCGGGGCGGCGCCGCTGCTGCGCGCGGGCGACGCGAAACCTGGCGGTTTCCAGCGTCAACCAACGAAAAGGGGCGCCACTGGCGCCCCTTGTACCGCATCCCACGTTGTTGTTCGACTACTGCAGGCGGGCCGAGTCCGCCATGCTCGCGAGTTTCTGCAGTGACTGGTGCTCGACCTGCCGGATGCGCTCGCGCGTGACGTTGAACATGCGACCGAGCTCATCGAGGGTGCGCGGCTTCTCGCCGCCCAGGCCGTAGCGCAGCTCAAGGACGCGACGCTCGCGGTAGGAGAGTTGATCGAGCAGGTCGCTCAGCGCCTCATGGCGAAGCGCGGTCTCGGCCGCCATTTCCGGCGCGACGCTGTTCTCGTCGGCCAGGAAGCGAACAAACTCCGCCTCTTCGTCCTCACCGACCGGCTTTTCGAGCGACACGATCGGCTGGGCGCTGCGCAGAATGTCCTCGACCTCTTCGGGCGGAAGACCAGTTGCCTCACCGAGCTCCTCGACCGTGGGCTCGCGTCCAAGCTGACCGATCAGGACGCGCTCTGCACGACTGATCTGGTTGAGCTTCTCAACGACATGGACCGGGATGCGGATCGTACGGCCCTTGTCCGCCAGTGCACGCGTGACGGCCTGACGGATCCACCATGTCGCATAGGTCGAGAACTTGAAGCCACGGCGCCAGTCGAACTTCTCAACGGCGCGAACGAGTCCCAGGGTGCCTTCCTGAATCAAGTCGAGGAAGGGGAGACCACGGCCGCGATATGCCTTGGCGATGGACACCACCAGGCGAAGGTTCGCTTCCACCATCTGCCGCTTTGCCTCCGGGTCACCGGCCTCGATGCGCTTTGCCAGACTGACCTCTTGGGCAGCCGTCAGCAGCGGCACTCGGCCAATGTCCTTGAGAAACAGTTGCAGTGCATCGGTGGTCTGTTCGACCGCGGGGTGGTGGCGACGGTTTCGCTCAGCTTCATCCAGCTCAGCGGTGCGCGCTCGCGCTTCGATGGCATCGACGATGTCGACTCCGAGCTCGTCCAGGTGCTGGTACAGCTCCGCCTGAGACGACGCATCCACGTTGATGGCGTCGAGCGCTTCTCCAACCTCTTCGACGCTCAGGAAGCCAAGTTCCGTTCCGCGTGCGATGAGTGCCTGGAGTTCGCCTTCGTCGATCAGCTCTTGGAGGCCCGTGGCGTCCATCCTTTGCTCGTCGTTCCGGCCGTGACCCACGCTGACGCGCACGTCTCGAACCGCGGTCCTTTGGGGCACGGGTGTCCAGCCCGTACGGTGAGCCCCGATGGTGTGGATGGGCAGTTTAGACCCCTTTTCTTGCCAGGTACAGGGTAAACGCCTCACGAATATGCGAAATAGTGGCAACATCGCGCGCGGAATCTGTGTCCTGATCACCCCCGGACCGGCGCCGTCGCGCCGCCGACCGACCCGAACGGTACGATTACGAAGCTACTTGCGACCGATACGGGGGAGTGATGGCAACTGCTGGTCACCGAGACGACCGGGCCGATGGGCCCGCCGGATGGATGGTGTTGCTGGGCCTGATGGTGCTGGCCCTCGTGATCGCATGGTCGGCGAAGGGCTGCGGCTCGTCGAATCCGAACGAGGCGGTCGGCCCAACGGTCACGACCACCAGCACGTCGACGGGCTCGACAAGTGCAAATGCCGGCCAAAATGTGGTGGCGGAGATCAACACCACGATCACCAAGAGCGGCGGCATCCAGTTCCAGACCGCTTCGGCCGAGCTGACAAACGCCAGCATGGGCACCCTTGACGATGTCGCGAAAGTCCTCAGCCGCAATGCGACGGTCAATGTCTTGATCAAGGGCCACACCGACACGCAGGGCAATGCGGACACGAACTTGGCACTCAGCCAGCGCCGCGCCACAAAGGTGAAGGATTACCTGATCAGCAAAGGCATCGCGTCATCGCGCATGAAAGCGCAGGGTTTCGGCGAAACCGAGCCCTTGGTCCCGAACGACACCACCGAGGCAGCACGCAAGCAAAACCGCCGCGTCGAGTTCCAACTGATGAACTGACCTCCGCTCATGGCGCTGTTCATCGCATGCGTGATCGCCTTCACGCGCTTGGACGGGGCGGCGCGATGGGCGGCGATCGCCATCGGTGCGGCGATCGAGATCGTCGAAGCGGTTGCCATGGTTCGTTGGAGTCGCCGTGGCAAACCGCATGTCGGCAGCGAGAGCTTGATCGGTGCCATCGGCGTGACCGCCAACGCGTGCCGACCGGAGGGCCGCGTGCGCATCCATGGTGAGACATGGTCCGCTCGTTGCGCCCCCGGGTGCGGCTCGGATGTTCCTGTGCGCGTGATTCGCGTCAGCGGCTTGCAGCTGGATGTCGTACCGGTCGCACAGATGCCGGCCGACACCCTTACGACGCGAGGCTGAGTTGCATCGGGGAACCGTCGGCGTGGGCGATTGCGAGCCCGTTGATGAGCCGCTGCGCGATATCCGACTGATCAGCCAGATGGTTGATCACTTCAGCTGACCGTGCGTCGCAGGGCCCGCCGACAGCGGTCACCGGTACGCCGTTGGCGCGCAGCTGGTCGGCGATGACCGCCAATCCGGCCAGTCGCATGAGGACGCCCCGGGGCGTCGCGCCACCGTGCGTGATCCGTGTCAAAAGCCGCGGCGAACATCCGACGACGCGAGCGATCGTGAGCGTGTCGAGCCCTGCGCCCAAAAGCCGGTCGCGGAGGGTTCTCGGCCCGTCGCAAACCTGCGCAAACAGGCGCAGTGCGAAGACCTGGGCTGGGCTGGGAGCTGTCTGTTCATCGGCCATCACGACACCCCTTGGTTCGTCGTTCATCGTGTTCGAATGGTACCGAACACATGTTCGGTCTTCAAGGGACGATCCCTGCAAGGAACATCTCCAGGCGGCGACTGTGCTCCAACTCAGACGCGCGGACTCGAGCTGGAGCTGGGTCCGGCTGTTCGAGCTTGCGCGATTGTTTCCCGATGGAGACGCAGGGCAGTTGGTTGTCGCCAGCTGCGCCTAGTCCTTCCGCCAGACGGAGACGTGACTCGGGCTTTCAGAGGTGAACGGCGAGCGCGCCCAATCCGCGTACCGGCCCTCGAGGCGCATGCCAGCGAGACGGGCCATGAGGTCCAGCTCGGAGGGCCACGCGTAACGGAACCGTCCGAGGTCGTGACGCACAGTGCCATCGTCGTTGTGGTGGTAGTGGTGCGAGATGCAGCCCTGGTTCACGAGGTCGAACTCATCGAAGATGAGGTGGTTGGGGCTGCTGGAGCCGACCGCAATCTTCTGGCCTTCGGGAAGTCGGCGGAGTTCGGGAACCCAGAGTTCCACCACGAAACGTCCGCCTGCTTCCAGGTGTCGCGCTGCGTTGAGGAAGCACTCGACCTGTTCGTCCTGAGTCCGCAGGTTCGAGATGCTGTTCCAGACGAGGAACACCAGGGAGAATTCGCCGTCGACCGTCGTCGTCGCCATGTCGCCGACAGTGACCGACAGTTCTGCTCCGCCGGGCTTCTGTCTGAGCTGGTCGACCATCGGGGCTGACAGTTCGATGCCCGACACTGAGACGCCACGAGCTGCGAGTGGAAGCCCGATGCGGCCGGTGCCGATTGCGAACTCCAACGCGCGACCGCCCCCGGCGACCTTGGCCAGAAAATCCACGGTTGGGCCGACCACTTCGGGGCGGAACATCTCAGGAGACCCGCTGTCGTACTGCTCCGCCGTCTCTTGATCCCACACATCGCTGCTCGTCATGCGTCCATGATGGCGAATCAGGCTGATGCTGTCGACCACTGCGACGGCGGGTGCGCCAGAGACCATTTGGCGCCACGATCGCTGACCTCGCAAGCACAGCCGCCGTCCAATCCTGTGCTTCGGCTCGCGCGTCGGGCTCGTTATCAACAGACACCGGAGAGTGCGCAGTCTGGCGCAAGACACCCGTATCGATCATCAGGATCGCACCGGTACGCGGCCACCGGGGTCTGTGGCGGCCATGGCCAGAAAATACGACAGAGGCGCATCCCAACTCACCCCTCGCACAAACGCACGCAAACTGCAGTTATGTTCGGGCGGTTGAAGTCGGGTTGCCGGCCGAATGGAACCGGTGACACCGACGCTGAGGCATCCCCCATGAGGCGTGCAGAGACGCTTTCGGTCGCAGGTGCTGCCCAAACAGCCCAATCCACGGGGATCGAGGATCAACGGCGCGAATTGGTCCAGGTGATTCGTTTTCATGTGCCAGGCGCACTCGCGGCGACGCACCACGCTGCCGCGTTCGGTGGAGCCTGATTCACGATAAAGCTTTCGGCCGTGACTGCCGATGTGTCACCTCGAGCCAACCCCTGTAGTCCAGCCTCCCAATTGGAGGGGTTTCAATGGTGACTGCGTCGTCGCAGCGAATCCTCATAGCCATCTGTCTATCCGCACTCTCCATCGTCGCAGGATGCGGTGGCGCTGACGCGCCGTCGGTACGTACCGACGGATCCGGCGCCGTGGAGGCACAGCACGTGAGCCCGGCGCATCTGCCGGCAACGCCCGCGTTGAATGATCCGGTCGGGGCCCGAGCCGACGTTCAGCTGGACGACTGCTCCACGGCGGTCGGACACGTCACGGCACACGGTCTCGTCACAAACAGCACCGATCAGGCGACCGACTATGCGGTCACGGTCAGCTGGATCAACGACCGATCCGACGTGATGGCGCGAGGCGTCACCGTCGTTCACTCACTCAAGCCGCATGAGCGGCGTCAATGGACGGCCACCGCAACCGTGTCGAGCGGCACGTCCACCTGCACCATCTTCGCCGAACGCGAAGGCCAACCCGGAGCAACACGATCATGAGCAGTCCCAATCGCCCAGTCCGCCGCGCGCTTGCCGTCGCGGCCGTCGCATGTGGCGCCTTCGTCGCGCAGGCGAACGCATACGACCTTGGGCCCGTCAGTCCGACCACTCCGGGAACCGTTGTCACTCTGCCCAGTGGCGGAACGGTCACTGCTGCCGCCACCGGCGCAACCACGATCACGGCACCTGCGGAAGGACTTTCGGTTCGCGGTGCGGTGAACGCCAACTTCAGCCCACAGATCAATGCGACCACCGTATCGCTGCGTCCATCCGTCAGCGCAGCAAGCTGCGGAACGGTTTCGGTGGGAGCAACCAAGATTTGCAGCGGCCTCGGGACGGTCACACTTACGTTCAGTCGCCCGGTGCGCAACCCGACCATTCACATCGCAGGGCTCGGGGGCGCTCTTGTCGTCGGCAGCAACGCGATCCTGTTTTCGGCTGCGGGGACGGTCACCAGCACGCCCGCGGGCGCAACACTCGGTCCGGCGCTTCCGGGTTCCACGAACTTCCAGACGGTCGGCAACGACTTCCGCGTCATCAACGACAGCGTCAACACCAGTTGTGCCACCGCCGGCACGATTGCTGCGGCCACCTCTGGCTGCGGTTCGTTCACGGTCAACGGCACTGTGACATCCCTGACCTTCACCATGAACATTCGACTCTGGGTGAAGTCCGCATCGCTGACGGTCGACCCGGCGAATGCCGACGTGTTCAACATCAACGTCACGATTCCCCAGGATCAGGGAGACGCTCCGGCGAGCTACCAGGGCACGCAAGCCCCGGCGCACGACGTGAGCGACCTGGCACTGGGATCCGGCATCGACGAAGACGCGTCCGCGATCGCAAACCCCACCACCGCGGCCGCCGCGGTCGCCGCAGGAGCCAATCCAAACTCGCCGAATGGCGACGGCGCCGATGAGGACGCCTTGACCACATGGCCGACGCTGACAACCGCGATGGCGGGCTCCACCTACAGCGTCGCCGTGCCAGTCAGCGGCGTCAGCGCCGCCGCACGTCTGTGCGGATGGATCGACTTCAACCGAAGTGGCGCGTTCGACACCGGCGAGATGGCCTGCGCCAACGCGGCGGCGGCTGCCTCAAGCGCCACGCTCACATGGAACGTCCCGACCGCCACTGCGGCAGGTCGTCTGTATGCGCGCCTTCGCCTCGGCTACTCCAGCGCCCAGGTGCAGTCGCCCACAGGCCTTGCCGACTCTGGCGAGGTCGAGGACTACATGCTCGTGATGATGCCAACCATCAAGCTCGCCAAGACGCTGGTCAACGGTGGCTCGGATACCTTCAACCTGGAGATCAACGGCACCACCAAGGCGACGGCTGTCGGCAATGGCGGAACGACGGGAACCCAGACGCTCTTCCACGAGACCACCTTCGGCGCCCCGAACATCACCGTCACCCCTGACGTGTCCGCAGCGGCCATCCCCGTGACCGTGAGCGAATCGGCCACGACCGGCAACACCTACGCCTACACCAGCACATACGCCTGCGTCGACGCGACCGGCGCCACCGTGCTCTCCGGCTCGGGAACCACCACGAGTGTGTCGATCCCCCGCTCAAGCGGAACGAACGCCCAGCAACAGAACATCACGTGTACGTTCACCAACACCGCCAAGCCCGCTGCCATCACCGTGGACAAGCAGGCCGGAGCCGTGAACGACGTCGACGGCAACGGCACCGACGCGGGTGACCGCGTCACATACACCTTCGTCGTCACCAATACCGGCGGCGCGCCGCTCACCAGTGTTTCGGTGAGTGACCCCAAGCTCGCCGGCGCCTCCCCCGTCGTCACGATCAGCTGCCCGTCGTCCACGCTGGCCATCGGCGCGTCGATGACCTGCACCTCGTCGGGTCCATACACCCTGACGCAGACCGACGTCGACTCCGGTGCGGTCACCAACACGGCAACCGCCTCCGGGACACCGCCCAACGGACCGGCGGTCACCGGCACCGACCTCAACTCGGTCGCAGTCGCCGCCAATCCGGCGATCAGTGTCGACAAGACCGCAAGCTCCATCAAAGACCTTGACGGCAACGGCCCGGACACCGGTGACACCATCTCGTACGGGTTCAGCGTCACGAACACCGGCAACGTCACCCTGACCAGCGTGGCGGCCACCGACCCGCTGCTTGGCGGCGTCACCTGCCCCAAGACCACCCTCGCACCAGGCGAGACGATGGTCTGCACGCAGATCGTCTACACCATCACCGCCGCAGACGTCACCGCCCAGGTGCGCAACAACACCGCCACCGTCAGTGGACGCCCACCGGTTGGCAGCGCAGTGGCAAGCACCGACAGCACGAGCACTCCGATCATTCCCGTGCCCGGCATCGCCTTGGACAAGGCCGCCGGCGCCATCAACGATCTGGACGCCAACGGCTCCGATGCGGGCGACACCATTCAGTACACGTTCACCGTCACCAACACCGGTACCACGTCCCTCACCGCGGTTTCGGTCAGTGACCCGAAGATCGGCACGATCACGTGTCCCAAATCCACACTTGCCGCAGGCGAGTCGATGACCTGCGGGCCTGTGACCTACACAATTCTCGCAGCGGATGTGACCACCGGATATGTGACCAACGACGCGTCGGTCACCGGCACACCGCCCACCGGCGGGGCGATCACCGGCACCGACTCGACGACGACGTCCATCACGACCACCCCCAATATTGCGCTCGACAAGTCGGCTTCGGCCATTGACGACGTGGACGCGAACGGGCCGGATCCCGGCGACAAGATCACCTTCAGCTTCGTCGTCACGAACGTCGGCGGATCGAACCTGAACAACATCACGCTGACCGACGCCATGTTGGCCGCCGCAACGCCGGCAATCGCGGTCACATGCCCGGGCGGCGTGCTGCAGGCGGGAGATTCGATCACCTGCACGGCGCCCGCGTACACCCTCACCAAGGACGACATCGACCTGGGAACAGTCGACAACTCCGCCACGGTGAGCGGCAAGTCGGGTGCCACCACGGTCGAGAACACCGACACCACGACCACACCGATCACCCAGACGCCGGGCATCACCGTGGACAAGACGGCCGGCGCCATCAGCGATCTTGACGGCAACGGACAGGACGCGGGCGACACCATCACCTACGGCTTCACCGTCACCAACACCGGCAACGTCACCCTCACCGGCGTCGCCGTCAACGATGTGCTCCTGGGTGCGGTCACCTGCCCCAAGACGACGCTGTCCGCCGGCGAGTCGATGAGCTGCACCACCATCGACTACACCCTCCTCCAGAGCGATGTGAACTCCGGGTCACGGACAAACACCGCGAGCGTCACGGGCACACCGCCGGCCGGCGTCGACGTGACCGATACCGACTCCACGAACACCACGATCACCGGCACCCCGGCGATCGCCATCGACAAGACCGCCAGCGCAATCAACGACGTGGACGCCAACGGCCCGGACGCAGGCGACAAGGTGACCTTCGGGTTCACCGTCACCAACACTGGAACCGTCACGCTGACCGCCGTTTCGGTCAGCGACCCCACGCTCGGCACCGTCTCATGCCCGAAGACCACACTGCTTCCCGGTGAGGTCATGAACTGCACCTCGATCATTTCGACGCTCACCCAGACGCTCGTCGACGGCGGAACGCTGAACAACACCGCCACCGCGGCCGGTACATCGCCGAGCGGCGTCACCGTCAATGCCTCCGACAGCACGACCACGACGATCGCATCAACCCCGTCGGTCACGCTCGACAAGCAAGCGGGCGCCATCGCCGATCTGGACGCGAATGGCCCGGACGCCGGCGACCGCATCACGTACACCTTCGTCGTCACCAACACCGGCAACGTCACCCTGAGCACCATCACGGTCAACGACCCGATGTTCGGCGCGATCACCTGCCCCACCGCCCCGCTCGCACCGGGCGCCTCGGCCACGTGCACCGCCCCCGCTCACACACTGACGCAGGCCGAAGTCGACGCCGGATCACTGACGAACACCGCGTCGGTGTCGATGACCCCGCCGACCGGCCAGACCGTCACGAACGTCGACTCGACCACCAGCACCATCGCCTCGTCACCGGCCATCGCGCTCGACAAGCAGGCAGGCGCTGTGCAAGATCTTGACGCCAATGGTCGCGATGCCGGCGACACGATCTCCTATTCGTTCATCGTGACCAACACCGGCAACGTGACGCTGAGCACCGTGAGCATCACCGACGCCAGGGTGGGCACGGTCACGTGTCCGGCGAGCAGCCTGACGGCCGGCGCATCGATGACCTGCACCGCCGCCGCCTACACATTGACCCAAGCGGACGTCGATGCGGGCGCGGTCAACAACACTGCATTCGCCGCAGGCACATCGCCAACCGGAAAGACCGTCAGCGCGAATGACTCGACCAGCACGGCGATCGCGTCGGGCCCCAACTTCTCCCTGACCAAGACGGCAAGTCCGATCAACGACCTGGACGCCAACGGCCATGACGCCGGCGACCAAGTCACATACACCTTCACCATCAAGAACATCGGCAACGTCACACTGTCGTCCATCGCACTCAGCGACCCGCTCGTCGGGACGGTGAGCTGCCCCAAGACTCAACTGGCTCCCGGCGCGTCGATGACGTGCACGGCGCCGATCTACACACTTACGCAGGCGGACATCGACGCGGGCATCCGCACCAACACGGTGACGGCCACCGCGACGCCGCCAAGCGGACCGGCGGTCAGCCACACGGCGAAGGCCGACGTCACGATCAGCCAGTCAAGCGGCCTCGCGATCGACAAGACCGCATCGACCATTCAAGACATCGATGTCAACGGCCAGGACGCCGGTGACCGGATCACCTACGGCTTCGTGGTGACCAACACCGGCAACGTCACGGTCACCGGCCTGGCGGTCAGCGACCCCAAGCTGGGAACGGTCACGTGTCCGAAGACGACGCTCCTGCCCGGCACATCCATGACCTGCACCTCGATCACCTACACGCTGAAGCAGGCAGACGTGGATGCGGGGACGTTCGACAACTACGCCCGCGTCGACGCCACTCCCCCAAGCTCGGTGGGCGGGGCATTCTTCGCCGACGACTCCACCTCGAACGCGATCACCCGGACCCCTGCACTCGAGCTGACCAAAACCGCGGGTCAGATCAACGACCTCGACGGCAACGGGCAGGATGCCGGCGACACGATCACCTACTCCTTCGCGGTGAAGAACACCGGCAACGTGACGCTCGATCCGGTGACGGTCGGCGACCCGACCGTGGGCACTGTGACGTGCCCCGCCGGCCCACTCGCCCCCGGCGCGACGGTGCTCTGCAACGACGTCGTCTACACGATCACCGCGACAAACGTGGATGACGGCAAGGTCGACAACGTCGCGAACGCCACTGGAACCTCCCCGTCGGGCACCGACGCCACATCCAAGGACGACACGTCCACGATCATCAGCCAGGTTCCCGCGATCAGTGTCGCCAAATCGGTGGCGTCGATCGACGACAACGACGCCAACGGCCGTGACGCCGGCGACACGATCACGTACGCGTTCACCGTGACGAATACCGGCAACGTGTCGCTCACCGGGATCACCCTGTCCGATCCGCTGCTCGGTCCGGTCACGTGTGCAAGCACCGCGCTCGCCGCAGGCGCATCGATGTCCTGCACCGCCGCCGACTATGTGCTGACACAGCCCGACGTCGACAGTGGCGAGCTGACGAACATCGTGAGCGCCACCGGGACATCCCCCGCAGGCGTGGACGTGTCGGCGACCGACAGCACGAAGACCACGATCGTTCCCGGTCCCGCGATGGAGCTCTCCAAGTCGGCGAGTGCCGTCAACGACCTGGACGGGAACGGACCCGATGTCGGCGACACGATCGACTACTCGTTCACCGTCTTGAACACCGGCACCGTCACGCTGACGGACTTCTCGGTCGACGACCCGCTGGTCGGAGCTGTCAGCTGCCCGACCTCACCGGTCGCGCCGAACGAGTCGATCATTTGCGGACCGGTCACGTACACGCTGGAGCAGACCGACGTCAACACCGGTGTGCGCGACAACAGCGCCACTGTGCAAGCAAGTCCCCCACTCCCGGCGCTGCCCATCACGTCGACGGACACCACCAGCACCGCGATCCCGCGTACGGCGACGGTCACGATCGACAAGACCGCCGGGCCGATCGTCGATGTCGACGGCAATGGCATCGACGCGGGCGACACCGTCAGCTACGGGATCACCGTCACCAACACCGGCAACGTCACGTTGACCGGGGTGACCATCACCGACCCGCTGCTTGGCACCTTCACCTGCCCGTCGAGCACACTCGAACCGGGTGCCGTCATGATCTGCACCCCCATCGTCTATCCGCTCACGCAGACCGAGGTCAACGACGGTGTCGCCGCAAGCACGGCCACCGTGACCGGAACTCCGCCGTTCGGACCGGACGTCACCGCCAGCGACGCAACGAGCACGCCCGTGCCCGCTGCACCGCTGATGAGCGTCACGAAGACGGCGAGCCAGGTCAACGACGTGGACGGCAACGGCGTCGACGTCGGCGACACGATCAGCTACAGCTTTACGGTGTCAAATGGCGGCAACGTCACGCTGTCCAACGTCGAGCTGACGGACATCATCCTGGGCACCCTGACGTGCCCGTCCGACACGATCGCCCCGTTCAGTTCAATGACGTGCACGCCCGTCACCTACACGCTTGCGCAGTCCGACGTCAACGGTGGTCTTCGAATGAACAGCGCCTCGGCAACGGCAGCCGCTCCATCGGGTGAGCCGCTTGCGAGCACCGACGAGGTGATACGGGCACTCCCGCGCACCCCGCAGATCACGCTCGACAAGACCGCATCGACGCTGTCCGACACCGACGGGAACGGCGCGGACGTCGGCGACAGCCTGACGTTCTCGTTCACCGTCACCAACACCGGAAACGTCTCGTTGAGTGACATCGTCCTGAACGATCCGATGACCGGACCGCTGACCTGCCCGGCCGCCTCGTTGGAGCCCGGCGAGTCCATGCAGTGTTCCTCGGCCACGGTGACCGTCAAGGCCGCGGACTTCGACGCCGGCGCCGTGGTGAATACCGCCACGGTCAGTGCATCCACGCCGTTCGCCACCACGGTGACTGGTACCGACTCCACCCGGACCGTCCTGCCGGCCGCACCGCTGTCGGTCAAACTCGGTCTCACCGCCAACCGCACCACGGCTCGGGCGGGAAGCCAAGTCGCATTCACCGCAACCGGCACCAACACCGGCCCGACGATCGCCCGCAACGTCAAGATCTGCGAAATCGTCCCTGACGGCGTCTCCATCGTCAACATGGCGGGTGGAACCCTGAGCGGCGGCAAGATCTGCTGGACGGTCGACCTGAAGCCGGGTGAGACATTCTCACGCAAGGTCGTCTACAAGGTGGATCGCCACCACAAGACCGGACGCTTTGCGGTCCGTGCGACGCTGAACGGCGCAAAGGTCGCGCTCACCACGCAGCGCCCGCTCAAGGTGCTTGGCGTGCGCATCAAGCCGCGCACACCGGTGGTGACGGGCTAGCCGCAACGATACGGCGGTCGCAGCCCCGCGCTGCGACCGCCTGGATTCGCGCAGCCGAAACGGACGCCTCAGGACACGCGGCGAGCGACCATTGGGAGGCCGTTGCGAGGGCGCAGCGTGATCCGCGGCAACGCAACCACCGGCCCCGGGCGCACAAGTTCAAAGTGCCAGTTCCGAAGCAAGGTACCGAGGAGGAGTTTCGCCTCCATCCATGAGAATCCCTCACCGAGACATCGCCGCACGCCACCACCGAACGGGAAGAATGCAAAGCGCGGCAGTGCCGGATGGTCGCGCCAACGGTCCGGAGCAAATCGCTCAGGGTCGGAAAACCACCGCTCGTCGCGCTGCATCAGCCATGGCGACAGGATTGCCACCGTACCGGCCCGAATCGTGCGACCTCCGATTTGCACGTCTTCGTGAGCACGTCGACCGATCATCCACACCGGCGGATAGAGCCGTAAGACCTCTCGCAGCACGCGATCGGTGACCACCAAATTCGGCACATCGTCAACCTCCAGCGGACGCGTACCGGCAACGCTGCGAACCTCGGCCCGCACGGCGTCCGCCACATCCGTGTGCTTCGCCAACTCCGCGAACGTCCATGACAGCCATGTGGCCGTCGTCTCGTGTCCGGCGAGCAGCACCGTCATCGCTTCATCACGAACATCCTGATCGCTCAGCGTGTCACCGTCGTCGACTGCGGACATCAGGAGGGACAGCAGGTCATTCCCCTGCAGACCGCTCTCGCGGCGTGTCTCGAGCATTTGGTCGATCGTCGCATCCAGCCGGGCGCGCGAGCGATTGAACCGACGCGTTGCCGGCAGCGGCAACCGGTAGAGGGCGCTCCCCCAAGGCACGATCAGTCGTTTGCTGAGGATCTCGATCACGTCTGACAGTGCCCGACCGAACTCCCTGCGGTCCCCCGTCACATCAACGGCGAAAACCGTGCGTGCCACGATCGCCATCGTCAAGGCGGCCATATGTTCGGTCATGTCGAATGACGCACCCTCCGACCAGCCGCGTTGATGAGCCTCGCCCAATACAACCATCTGAGCGCCGTACTCGCTGATGACCCGTTGGTGGAAGAGAGGCGCAATCAATCGGCGATGTCGCAGATGCACTTCACCTTCACTCGTCAAGAGCCCGTCACCCAGGACTCGGCGCGCTTCCTGCAAGGTCCGGGCCTTTGTGAATGATCGCTGCTTGGCCACCATCACCTCCTCGACGAGGTCGGGATGGTTGATCAGCACCTCCGGAGCGCCGCTGATGCGAAAGAACACCATGTCGCCTCCGTCGGCGGCAAGGCGTCGAAGGGAACCGGTTGGGTCACGAGCGTACGAGATCAGATTCATCGGCAGATTCTCGATCGTGGGAGGCACCGATCATGCTGCTGCGAATCCTTGCAGACCGGCGCACCGGCTGTATGTGCCGCCGTACCGCAGCCTCGCGATGTTCGTTGCTCGTCGCATCAGGTCCAATGGCGATGGCGATGGCAGTTTGAACGAAGGGCAAGCGATGTATCAGGGACGCGGCATTCGGATCATTGTCACGGAAGGCCCACCGGCGGCAACACATGCCCAACCATCACAGGCGCGCGCCGCCCCTTCGAAGATTCCGCCTGCTGGGTCGCAAGGCGGACACGTGGGTCGGGGAGCTCAGCGACTTCCCGACCCACGGATCACAGTCAAGTTGGCGCAACTCCGCCGACGTGCCCCAACACGCGCGGCAAGATCGCTGCGCTGTCGGCGATGTCGTCGGCGTGTTCGCGCGTCAGGTCGCGCCGTCGACCAAAGCCGCTGGTGACACCGAACGTCTGGGCGCCTGCAGCGTTTCCGGCCTTGATGTCGACCGTGGTGTCGCCCACCATCAGCACCGACTCGACCGGCACACCGAGTGCCCGAGCAGCCTCCATGATCGGCATCGGATGTGGTTTGGTCCGTCGATACGAGCCACCGACGGCGACGAACTCCATCGCATCGCTCAGGTTGTGTTCGTCCAGGAAACGTTCAACCGCGTGTTTGGGACCGGCAGACACGACACCCAGGCGGTAGTGCCCACGCAGCTCGCCGATCATGTCCACCACACCTGGAATGGCGCGCGTCGGACCGTGCGGGGCCAGGTAGTCGATCACCCGGTTGAGTGGACCGTCGAGGTTCAGGCGATCGGCCATCCCGAGCACCATCTGCGTCGGCGACTCGGCCAGCATCACGAGTCGACGCATCAGTCGGGTCGCACGTTCGGTCCCGAACAGCCCCTTCGTCAGCGAGACGAGTTTGACGAGCACCTCGTCGTCGGTGTCGCGAAGTGTTCCGTCGATGTCGAACAAGATGGCCTGAACACGCTGTGAGTCGATCGGCATCGAATGAGCATGCCAAACACGCCGAGTCCGTGTCGGACGAACGGGCTTGCACCATTCCGGCGGGACGTCGGTCACCAGTGACAACTCCACACCCCTCCCGGATACCACCGGCGATAGGGTGCCTGTGCAATGAATCGCGTCGCGCCGGCCGAATACCCGCACTTCGCTGTCGCATCCGATACCGCGACAGACGACTGATAATGGCCGGTCGCCCCCGCTCGCCGGTCACACCGCGCGACTACAACGTCAATCCGTTCATCGTCATCTGGGAGTTGACCCGGGCATGCGCGCTCAAGTGCCTGCACTGCCGCGCCGAAGCGCAGTACCGTCGCCACCCCCGTGAGCTCACGTTCGACGAGGGATGTGACCTGATCGACCAGATCCATGCGATGGATGATCCGCTGCTGGTGTTCACCGGTGGCGATCCGCTGGAGCGCGATGACGTGTTCGACCTGGCCGCACATGCCGTCTCACGCGGGATTCGCGTGTCGATGACCCCAAGCGCAACGCCGAACGTCACTCGGGAGGCCATCCAACGTGCCAAAGATGTGGGCCTCTCACGATGGGCCTTCAGCCTGGACGGCCCGACGGCCGAAATCCACGATCATTTCCGTGGCACGGCAGGCTCCTTCGCACTCACGACAGCGGCAATCGACATTCTGCGCGAGCTGAAGCTGCCGCTGCAGATCAACACCACCATCTCCCGATACAACGTCGATGTGCTCGATGAGATGGCAGCACTCGTCGAACAGCTCGGGTGTGTTCTGTGGAGCGTGTTCTTCTTGGTGCCGACCGGCCGTGGCAAAGTCGAGGACATGATCAGCCCGCACGACCATGAACGGGTCTTGCGGTGGCTTGCACGGCTGGCGGAACATGTGCCGTTCGACATCAAGACGACCGAGGCGCAGCACTACCGGCGAGTGGTGATCCAGGAGAAGATGCGCCGGGCGCGTGGAGACGACGCCATTCCCGCCGATCGCATCGCCTACGCTGACGCACTCACAAAGGGCGACACCTCGGCATTCGACGGGCTCGGCCGCGCGCCGCAGGGCGTCAACGACGGCAACGGGTTCGTGTTCATCTCCCACACCGGCGACGTGTTTCCCTCCGGGTTGCTTCCGGTGAGCGGCGGCAATATTCGCGAGACGTCGCTGGCGGAGATCTATCGGGATGCTCCCCTGTTCCGTGCGCTTCGCAACCCCGACGGCTACAGCGGCAAGTGCGGCGTCTGCGACTACCGGTACATCTGCGGCGGCTCGCGTTCACGGGTCTACGCGACGACGGGTGACATGCTCGGCAGCGAGGAATACTGCGTCTACGTGCCGCCCGCATGGCGAAGGCATCACCAACGGTCCGCTTCTTAGTCTCACCAGCGGCAGCGAATCGACACGTGGGCGGCGATGGGTCGTATCGACCCTGTCGCCGGTCCGTCGCCCCGCACACGAACTGCGCGTGAAGTGCAAATACTCAAGTTTCCTCATCAGGAAGCCGATACATTCCGGAACTGTTTCCGCCGTGACTGAAGGTTCCAATGCATATGGCCTCCCGCCGCTTTGTGACGCTCGTCTGCGCCACGTTCCTCACATTCGCAGTTTTCGCAGCGGGTGCATCCGCAATGTCGCTCAGCAAGTCGGCTCAGCCGACGGTGCTGTACGGCACGGCGACACCGGTCGAACTCCAGGCGAGCAACCCCGCATCCGCGCCGTACGGCTACAACCTGTCGTTTCGCGACATCTTGCCTCCCGGAGTGCACCTCGCAACAACACCCGCTCCCTCACCGGCGCCGGATACCATCATCACCCGGACCGACGGTTCGACCGTTCTGATCTGGTCGAACCTGGCCGACCTGGCGCCGGGATCGAGCTACGCGATCCACTACAGCGTCGTCCATGACACCACCGGAATGCATTCGCTCGATGTTCCGGACACCTACGTCAACACGGCGACGGCGTACATCGACACCGATCCTCGCATCGTTCCGTTGTTCTCCGATCAGGGGGTGCCGATCAACGACGCCACGACCGGCCTTCCCACGTTCACCGACAGTGCCACCGACAGCGCAACCTCACGCGTGACCGCACTCAAAATCACCAAGAGCGAGCCCAGTCCCGAGCGTGAGCTGATGCGCGGCGTCCACGACTTCCAGACGCCCTACACGCTGACGGTTCGAAACAACGCAGTGAACCCCACAAATGGCGTCGTCGTCGACGACTACCTCCCGGCCGCGCTTGAGTTCCTCGGATGCGGCGGCATCGACAACAGCGCCGCGCAGGAGTACCCCGGCGCAGGATCGCTCGCTGGTACGCCGCTGACGCCGTGTACCGCGCCCGGCCTGGTGGAAACACTCACTACGGATCCCGACGGCACCGGCCCGCTCCCTGCCGGCGTGTACACCCATATTCGCTGGACGTCGGCGCAAATACCCGGGCTTTCAGTGATGGCGCCAGGCGACACGATCACCATTCGCTATCTCGCGGGCGTTCCGATGCACGCCAACACCATGACGTGGCCGGGTTCGACGCCGGCCAACACCGGTGGCCAGACCGCAAACCTGGACAACAACACCGGTCCGCTGACCGTTGATGAGCAGCTCATTCGCAACCGTGCGACAGCATCCGGAACGTACGATCGCCCGAGCGGACCCGACAGCCCCGTCACCGACGCGTCGGTCCTCGATCGCACCGCTGAAGACATGCGCATCGTGAAGACGTCTCCGACCGGTACGTTCCAAAACGGCGCTGTGCTTCGCTATTCGCTCGCCGTCACCGCGTCCGAGTACACCGATCTGTCGGGACTTGTCGTGACCGACACGCTTCCGGACGGGCTCTGCCCGCTCGACCCTTCAGTCAACCGCGAAAACGCAACGAGCCGGTTGGCTGAATGTGATCCGGCGGTCGACCCGGCTGCCAGCCCGGCGATGTACGGCCCCTCCATCCCGTACGCGGCTGCAACCGCCGAGCAGGCTGACGGCTCCTGGTCGATCAAATGGCAAGGGCTGTCCCTCGGTGCCGGCGCCACGACGACCATCACGTTCCCCGCCAGGGTCAGGCAGTTCTACCAAGAGAACTTCAACAATGAGACCGGACCGATCGCATCGCGCGACGATCTGACCAACACCGTCGTCAGCACTGCAACCGCAAGCGCCCAACCGGATGGGAGCCCGTCCACCGATATCGCCGACGAGTCGAGCGCAACCCATACGGCGACCGGTCCGACGATCGACAAGAAGGTGGCCGTCCCCGGCCCGACCCCTGCAAGCCCCGCTTGCACACCGTCCCTCGCATGGAGCGACACCGTCAGTGCTCCTGCCGCGCCGGGCGACCGCATCTGTTTCAAGTTGCGCGTCGACTTCCCGGGTGGATTGTTCACACTCGGGTCGCGAATCACCGACTTTCTTCCGCCGGGGGTGATTCTCGATCCGTCGGCGCCGCCATTCACCACCGCCGCCCACACCGCGGGTACCTGGACCTTGGATTCGTCGGTTGCGACCGCGCCGTCGTGGACGCTCGCGTCGGTCAGCGACACCGGCCATGTTCTTGAACTTATCGTGAGCACGATTCGCGTCGGCCCGGATGATCTCGCCAGCGGAACGATCACAGGCAATCTGATGAAGATGAGCTTCGTCAACAGCACCGGTTCCGCGTTCCCCTTGCGCGACAAGGTGGATATCCAAAACCAGGATGCGGAGCTCAGTCTTGTGAAGGGCATCGGTGCCGTGACGCACGACGGCACGCTCACCGCCTACTCGCCGCTGGCGGACCCTGTCAGTCCGGTGGGCGGCGGCGACGCGATCGACTACCGAATTGAGCTGACAAATACTGGTGCGGAGCCGGTGACACGCTCCGAGATCTGGGACAACCTGCCGCCCGGTATCACGTGCGCAATGGTCAGCGCGATCAGCGACAGCGGCTCGTGCTCCACCGCCGTCACCCCAAATCGCATCGTGTGGACGACCGTCCCCGTCGGCGGTGCACCGGCATTGGGAAGCACCACCAAGGCGATCACCTACCGGGTGACGCTCCCAGACAACTTCGCGCCGACCACGGCGCTCACCAATACGGCCGGCATTCGCCAATACGAGACAACCACGAACACCGGTGGCACGTACACCTACATCCCGTCGAGCAACATCGACCCGACGCAGCCGACCTCCGTCGCGTCAACAGACGCCGCCACCCGTGGTATCACGGTGCCCGCCAGCGACACGGCAACGGTGACCGTCGCGAACACCGCCATCGCGAAGTCCCGTGTCACCTCCATCACCGACTCCGGCAACTTCGCGACCACGCAAGCGACCATCGGTGAGACGATCACCTACACCGTCGACGTCACGATCCCGGAGGGGACCACAATCTACGGCGGACAGGTCGGCGACACCATTCCAGCCAGCCAGGTCTTGCTTGCGACGCCAGCTGCGACGTTCACCTACCGCACAACACCTGCGGGTGCATTCGGTGTGCTTCCAAGCGGTTTCACCACTGCGACGACCGCGACGACCGTCGGCGTCACCTTTCCCTCGTCGATCGTCAATCCCGCAGGCAGCGGTGATGACACGTTGCGCATGATCTACACGGTGCGGGTCGCCGATATTCCGGCCAACGTGCGCGGCGTCGACGTCACAAACTCGGCAAAGCTGACCCAGACGACCTCAACGGGGACCGCCCTCGCCCCGATGAGCGCCGCCGTCGCGACCACCGTCGTGGCACCGGCGGTGACGGTCGCAAAAACGAACGACTTCGGCACAACGGTTGAGGCCGGCGAGTTCGCCACGTACGCGGTCACGGTCACCAACCCGTCCGCGACCAACGCGTCGCCGCTGTATGACGTGGTTGTGACCGACGTCCTTCCGGCACACCTCGACCCCGTCGATGCAGCCAATGTGCCGACCACGACCGGACCGGTGCCGTGCCCCACGAGCGCAAACCCCACGAGCGGCGCCGCCGCTCCAAGCTGTCCTGCAAGTCCCGCCGACAGTGCCACGTGGGACGGCCCGACACGCACCCTCACCTTCGGGTCGATCCCGAAGATCGATCCCGGCGCCTCCGTGACGCTCTACTACCGCGTTCGCGGTCCCCTCACAGAGCTCCCGGACACCGCCTACACCAACTCGGTGACCGCGACCGGCACATCAGTGGCAGGGACCGCAGCCGGCGAGCGCACCGCAAGTGCGACCACAAGCAACACGGTGCACTTCAGCACGGAGCTGGCGATCCAGAAGACGGCCTCGCCGGATTCGCAGACGATCGGCAAGGAGGTCACATTCACCATCACGCCGACCATTCCGGCCGGTGTCGAGCTCTTTGACGCGCGCATCGTGGACACGCTTCCCGACGGATTTGTGTTCAATCGCTACGGAACAATCACCTGCAGCGCCGGGTGCGGTTCGGACCTCGACACCGCAATCACCGCGTTCGGAGGTGGCTCCAGCGGAGCGCCAACCCAGAATGCCGACGGCTCAACCTCGATCGGATGGTACCTGGGGGACGTTTCCGGCTACCTCGTGTCCGGCGTACCGACGGCGCGCACCTACACCATCACCTACGTCGCCAATGTCGACGACACCTACGACGGCACCGGCTCACCCGCGGCCGGCACATCGCTGACGGCCGGCCAAACCATCACCAACAGCGTCCGCTGGGGATGGAACACCACCGATCAACAGGCCGCCAAGCCCGCCACCCCGACGCTCGCGGACGCACAGGCCACGACGGCTGCCGGAGAGTCGACGACGACCGTCATCGCTCCGAAGCTCATTCTGAACAAGCACGTCTCGTGCGATGGCGCCGACACGGCTCCCGACGATGCCGACTCCGACACCTGTGACACACAGCCGGGTGACGGACCGTTCACGTACACGATCACGGTGACGAACACCGGAACATCCCCGGCCTACGACACGGTTGTCAACGACCAACCGTCCGACAATCTCACCTCCGTCACATCCCTGACGCCCTCCGCCGGCGTCGTGAGCGACGGTTGGACCGCGGCCGACCCCGACATCATCTGGACCATCGCGGAAGCGATCGATCCCGGCGAGTCGGTCACACTGACCTACCAAGCCACATGGAAGCCGTCGGCAGACCTCGAAACAGCGGCGACCGCACCGAACACCGCAGCCGTGACGGAGTACTTCGACGTTCCTTCGGCCGAACGAATCGGTTCCGACGCCTTCGGCAACCCTGTCGACTTCGTCCGCCGCACCGATGTCACCCCGGACACTGCAACGCTGAAGATCGCATTCCCGCACGTCACCATCGCCAAGACCACCGGCGCTGGCGATGAGACGGGGACCGCGGAGGTGCTCCAGCCGTTCACGTGGAAGGTCGTCGTTACCAACGACTCGAGCGCAACGGCGTACGCCACCACCGTCACCGACACCCTGCCCGACAACTGGAGCTACGACAGCGGGTCCGCCCAGATCGCGGTCACCGGCCCCGTCTCTTCGGATCAGATCGATCCGTCCGTCACCGGACAGACGCTGACGTGGACAACCGGGCAGGCGATCGCGCCCGGGAAGACGATGACCATCACGTACACCGCGACCCCGGCACTCGACGCTGCAGCCAACCCCAATCCTCAGATCAACACCGCTTCCGTGCAGGTGGCCGACAACACCGGCGCCACCGCCAACGCCACAGGCGACTATTTCTCCACGTCCGATACCGCCGAAGCGACATTGGAGCTGCCGGCACTCACGATCGACAAGTCACCGGACTGCGGTGCCGGCGGCTCCGCTCCGGACTGCGCAGCGCCGGTCACATCCGGTCAGTCCGACGTGCCGTTCGCGATCACTGTCACCAACTCCGGCGTCGTCCCGACCCGCAACGTGGTGATCACCGATGTCTTGCCGGCCGACCTCTCCTACGTGGCCGGCTCGGCCACCGCACTCGTCTGTGCTCCCGCAACTCCCTGTACAGCGGCTGACCTGCCCTTCCCGGCGACCGCGGACGGAACGTTCATCGATGCACCCGGATTCACCGAGACGAGTGTGAGTACGGATGCGACGAGCGGTGAAACAACCATCACCTACAACCTGCCCCTGCTGCCTGCAGGAGCGATCGTCCAGATCCGGTATCTGACCGATGTCGCGTCCCCGCTCGTCAATGGCACAGTCCTGACAAACACCGCACGTGTCGTCTCGGACGAAGTCCCGACCGCCCTTTCGGACACTGGCGCATACACCGTCGGATCACGTCCGTACTGGTTCGGAACGGCGAGTCCGAGCTACAAGAGCGCCGATCCCGACAGCTCCACAACTCTCGCTCCGGGCGACAGCGTCACCTACACGGTGCATGCCGTCAACTCCGGCAATGAGATCGCTCACGCGGTGTTGATCACCGATGCGATCCCAAGCAACACGACGTACGTGTCAGGTTCGGCGGCGGCAGCGGCGTCGAGCGCCACCATCGAGTACCTGGTGGGCGGCTCATATCAGACGGCCGAACCATCCAATCCCGCCAATGTGGAGGGGATTCGTTGGAATGTGGGGACGCTGAAAACCACCGGCGCGGACGCGATGACCGACGTGTCGTTCGCCGTGCGGGTCAACCAACCGCTCGTCAACAACACGACCATCAGCAACCAGGCGACGATCTCCTCCAAGGAGGAGCGCACCCTGGGAATCGATCCGGTGACGATCGGTGAGCCGATCGCTCAGGAGCCCGTCACCCATGTCGTGGGGACCGCCCCGAGTTTGAGCCTGGAAAAATCGGTCAGCGACACGTCGCTGGATGTCGTGAGCGAAGGCACGCTCCTCGACTATTCCCTGAAGCTCACCAACGACGGCACAGAGAACGCCTCCAACGTGATCGTCGAGGATGGCCCACCGGCCGGCACGACACTCAACACGATCGATGACGGCGGAGCGACGGTCACCTGCTCCACCGATCCCGGCCCGGGCTATACCTTCGGCCCATGCCCGTCGGATCTCGCACTCGTCACCATGATTCGTTGGTCCGTCCCCACCCTCCGTACCACGCACACGCTCCCGGCCGGTCCCGTCCGTCCGAGTCTGCGCGTCGGATTCGGTGTGGTCGTCGCCACCCCCGTGGTCAACGGAACGCTGATTCCAAATAGCGCATGGGCGACCTCCGATGAGACGGCGTCGACGGCGACCACGTCAAATGCCGTGACGACCGAAATCGTCTCTCGCCCACGCCTTGAGCTCACCAAGACTGCGAACACAACGTCCGCCGTCGGCTCCGGTGCCCAACTGACCTACACCCTGGTGGGACACAACACGGGAAGTGACACGGCGTTCGACACAGTTCTGGAAGATCGCATCCCGGCCAACACCACCTACGTCGCGGGAAGCGCATCCACCGGCGCCGAGTTTCTCGTCGGGGGCATCTACCAAGCGACGGAGCCTGCGGACCCGACAACGGTGCAGGGACTCCGGTGGACCGATGCCGATCTGATCATCGATGAACAGATCACCGGATCGTTCGCCGTGACGGTGGCGCAGTCCATCGGGCGGGATGTCGACACGATTCACAACGCTGCCACGATCAATGGCGTCCAACATTCGGCCGGGCCAGGCGGTGCCGTCGATCCGGGCTCCCTCGTGTCCGGCAACTTGCCGCAAGTGACTGCAACGGCGTCGAACCCGCTTCGGGTCGCCAAACTCACAATCGTCAAACGCGGACCTGCGCGTCTTCGCGGCGGACAGACCGGCGCCTGGTTCATCACCATCCGCAATGTCGGCGGTGTTCCCGCGACGAATGTGGTGATCACGGACATCTTGCCGCGAGGATTCACCTTCGTCCGCACAGGCCCCGCCCCCACGTTCGCCAATGGTCGCGCCACGTGGACCATCCCGCTCATGGCGCCGGGTGAGTCGCAGACGCGGCGCATCTGGTTGCGCGCGGACAACACGATCGTCGGAACCAAAACCAACGTTGCAACGGTACGTGGCGCGAACGTCGCGGGCGCCGCCGTTCGCGGAACGGCACGCACGGTCGTGCGGCGCGGGGCCGGCGGTCGCATTCCGATCGTCACCGGGTAGTCCTCGTTCGCAGTTGACCGTTCCGGTGCCAGCCGCCAGAACGGTCAACTGCAGACGCAGGCTGGCGCGATGGTCGGGCGTCACTGACACAATGCGCTATGGACCAACGCATATCGCTTGTCACCCTTGGCGTCCAGGATCTGGCCAGATCGCGCGCGTTCTACGACGCGCTCGGGTGGGTGGGCGAGTCACCGGACGACGATGTCGTGTTCTTCCAGGCCGGAGGAATCGTGCTGGCATTGTGGAGCCGCGCGAAGCTCGCGGCCGACAGCGGAGTGACCGACACCGGCGGCTGGGGCGGTATCACCCTCGCCCTCAACGTCGGCTCGTCTGCGGAAGTCGACAAGGTCATCGCCCAGGCCGGCGCTGCAGGCGCCACCATTCCGCGTGCGGGCGCTCCCACATTTTGGGGCGGATACTCGGGAGTGTTCGTCGACCCGGACGGCCATCCATGGGAGGTGGCGTACAACCCCCATTGGCATGTCGACGACCACGGCCGCACGCTCCTGGGACCCGGCTGACACGTCATCGACACTGTCCGGCGCACATGGGAGGATCGCTGGAATGTCACCTGAGCCCGCAGTTGCTTCCATCACGCGCCACCTGAACGACGTCCGTCGCCGGATTCGCAGGTACAGGCCGCACGAATTGGTGGACGCACTCGCCGACGGCGCAGTTGTGGTCGACATTCGGCCCGCCGACCTTCGCGCAACGACCGGACACATCCCGCAGAGCGTCGTCATCGAACGCAACGTGCTCGAGTGGCGGCTCGACCCGACGAGTCCGTGGCGTATCGCGCAGGTGGGTCCCCCGCCCCCACCCATCATCATTGTTTGTCACGAGGGGTACGCGTCAAGCCTCGCAGCCGCGGCGTTGCAGGAGGTTGGCCTGAACGAAATCGGCGATCTGGAGGGCGGGATCGTCGGCTGGATACGCGCCGGGTTGCCGGTCAGCGCGCATCCTGCGGGCGATCACAGCGCACCCGGAGCACGCACGGACAGTTGACCGTCCTGGTGTCTGACACCAGAACGGCCAACTGCGGTGGGTCGTCTAGTAGCGGTAGTGGTCGGCCTTGAACGGGCCGGTCACCGGCACACCGATGTAGTCGGCCTGCTCCGGCGACAGTTCGGTCAGGTCGACGCCAAGCGCGTCCAGGTGGAGACGCGCGACCTTCTCATCGAGGTGCTTCGGCAGCACGTGCACCTGCTTGCCGTACTCCCGATGCTTGGTGAACAACTCGACCTGCGCGATCGTCTGGTTGGTGAACGAGTTGGACATCACGAAGCTCGGATGGCCGGTCGCGTTGCCGAGGTTCAGCAGGCGGCCCTCGGAGAGCACGATGATCGCGTGACCGTCCGGGAACACCCACTTGTCGACCTGCGGCTTGATGTTGATCTTCTCGACGCCCGGGAACTTGATCAGGCCGGCCATGTCGATCTCGTTGTCGAAGTGGCCGATGTTGCCGACGATGGCCTGATGCTTCATCCGGCTCATGTGCTCGGCCGTGATGATGTCTTTGTTGCCGGTGCAGGTGATGAAGATGTCCGCCTTGTCGACGACATCGTCGAGGCGACGCACCTCGTAGCCCTGCATGGATGCCTGCAGCGCACAGATCGGGTCGATCTCGGTCACGATCACGCGGGCACCCTGGCCTCGAAGCGACTCCGCACAGCCCTTGCCGACGTCGCCAAAGCCGCAGACCACGGCAACCTTGCCGCCGATCATCACGTCGGTCGCGCGGTTGAGGCCGTCGATGAGGCTGTGGCGACACCCGTAGAGATTGTCGAACTTGCTCTTGGTGACCGAGTCGTTGACGTTGATCGCCGGGAAGAGCAGCTCCTCACGCTCGGCGAGCTGGTAGAGGCGGTGCACACCGGTGGTCGTCTCCTCGGTGACGCCGCGGATGTTCGCCGCGATCGTGGTCCAGCGCTTGGGGTCCTCCTGCAGGCTGCGCTGCAGAACCTCGAGAATGATCCGAAACTCCTCGGAATCGGCGCTTGCCGGATTGGGCACCGCACCGGCCGCCTCGAACTCCACGCCCTTGTGGACGAGCAAGGTGGCATCGCCGCCATCGTCCAGGATCATGTTGGGTCCACCGCCATCGGGCCACATGAGGATCCGCTCGGTGCACCACCAGTACTCCTCGAGCGTCTCACCCTTCCACGCGTACACCGGCACGCCTTGGGGGTCCTCGGGCGTCCCGTTCGGGCCGACGGCGATCGCTGCGGCCGCATGGTCCTGGGTGGAGAAGATGTTGCAGCTCGCCCAGCGCACCTCGGCCCCCAGGGCGACGAGCGTCTCGATCAGCACCGCCGTCTGCACCGTCATGTGCAGCGAGCCGGCGATACGGGCGCCCTTCAGCGGTTGGGACGGGCCGAGTTCGGCGCGGGTGGACATCAGGCCGGGCATCTCATGCTCGGCGAGGACGATCTCCTTGCGGCCGAATTCCGCCAATGACAGGTCGGCGACCTTGAAGTCCCGGGTTGACACGACATCAGACGACATAGTTGCTCCTGGAAGGGTCTCTGCCACCGCGCGTGGCGAACGACCCTTGAGGGTAGCAGCGCCCCCGTTTTCAGGGGAGTTTTGGGGTACCGGCACCTGGCAACGCGCACCGATCGTCCCCGCGTCGTCCGGCCGACTGACAGGCCGATCTGCGCCGCATTGGGCGAAGGGTCTGGAAGAATCGCGCAGTGAAGCTCTCCGTTCTCGTGGGATTGTTCCTTGCACTGGCCACCGCCATGACTGCGGTCGTCGCCAACTTGATGCGCCACAAGGGTGCGCACGCATCGCCGGCCGTGGACTTTCGCCATCCGATCGCCACGTCGCTCGCCCTGTTTCGCTCGCGCTGGTACCTGGCGGGAATCCTGGTTGCGAACGTGTCGTGGGCGTTCCACGTGGGCGCGCTCGCACTTGCGCCGATCTCGCTCGCCCAGTCGGTGATCGCCGGCGGACTGGCGCTGCTCGCGGTGACTGCGGACCGCGTCTTTCACCTGGAGGTCACACGCCGTGAATGGATCGGCGTTGCCATGGCGGCCCTGGGGCTCGCGCTGCTCGCAGCGACGGTGAGCGGCACGGCCGAGTCGGCGCACAGCGCGGCCACGACGTCCGCAGTCCTTGCCTACGTCGCCGTCACGGCGTCCATCGGCGCCACCATCGCAATCGCCGCTCGTCGCATGCCGGCCGGTGGACCGATGCTCGGCCTTGCAACCGGCGCACTCTGGGGGTCGTCGGACGTGACGATCAAGGCGATCACCGGCCGGTTCGATGGCGGCGCAGTGCACGCATTACTCAGCCCGCTTGTCGCGGTCGTCATCACGCTGTCGCTGGTCAGCCTGGTGGTGTCGGCACGCAGTCTGCAGCTCGGCCCGCCGGTTGCGGTGATCGCCATGACGGCCGCAGCCGGCAACATCGTCACCATTGCCTCCGGCTTCGTCGTGTTCCACGAGCCCTTGCCGAGCGGCGGTGTCGGCATCACACTGCGCATCGCCGCGCTCACATTGGTCATCGTGGCTGCGGCCCTGACCCCACCTCGCGCCGAAGGGATCATTTGAATGACTGATGCGACCAACTGGGCCGATCAGCTTCGCGAGGACGGCGCTCGCGCACTGGAGTGGGCGGCCCGTTACCTGGAGACCCTTGAGGCACGTCCGGTTCTTGCAACGAGTGTGCCCGGAGCGATTCGTGCACGTCTGCCGACGCATCCACCGGACGATCCTGAATCCTTTCAGGCGGTGCTCGATGACCTGGACGGTCTGCACGACGGGATCACCCACTGGCAGCACCCCCGGTTTTTGGCGTACTTCGCGACGTCCTCCCCACCGCAGGCGGTCGCAGCCGAAATCATTGCGGCCACTCTCAACCAGGTGGCCATTTTGTGGCGGACGTCACCCGTGTCAACCGAACTGGAATCGGTGTGCGCCACATGGTTGCTCGACCTGCTGGGGTTGCCGGCCACATGGCACGGGCACATCGAGGACACTGCCTCCACGTCGACGCTTGCGGCACTTGCCGCTGCCCGCAGCGACAGCGGCAAGTACGTCGTCGCGTGCTCATCGCAGGCGCATTCGTCCGTGCACAAGGCGGCACGCCTGCTTGACATGCAGGTGCGACCCGTCGACGTCGACGATGCCTTCCGGATGCGTCCCGATGCGCTGTCCGGCGAACTCGCGGACGGAAAGGTGGCCGCGGTCGTGGCGACCGTCGGCACGACGTCGACCACGTCCGTCGATCCCGTGTCGCAGATCGCCGACCTGTGCGCGCAATCCGGCACGTGGCTGCACGTTGACGCCGCCTATGCCGGCTCGTCCTGGGTGTCACCGCGCATGCGGTGGTCGGCGGCGGGGGTCGAACGCGCCGACTCGCTCGTTGTCAATCCGCACAAGTGGATGTTTGTTCCGATGGACTGTTCGGTGCTGTTCACGTCTCGGCCGGACGTGCTGCGCGCCGCCTTTACCGAGACGCCGGAGTACCTGCGCACGCCGGAGGATGTGGAAAGCCTGTCCGAATACGGCCCGGCGCTAGGACGTCGGTTCCGGTCCCTCAAACTCTGGACGGTGATGCGTTGTCTCGGGCGATCGGGCATTCAGGCCACCATCGACCGCGCAGTCGACCTGGCGCAGGAACTCGCCGGTTGGATCGAAGCCGACCCGGACTTCGAAATCTGCGCCCCGCATCCGTTCTCGACCGTCTGCTTTCGCGCGCTCGCCAGCGACGAAACCAACGCGCGCATCGTCGAGCGCGTCAACGCGAGCGGCGAGGCCTTCATCTCACATACGAAGCTGAACGAACGCTATGTGTTGCGCGTGGCGATCGGCCACATGCGCACCAGCCGTGACGATGTACTGCGCGCCTGGCAGGCGATTCGAACGGCGGCTGCCGAGGGTTAGCCCTCGAGTGGCACGTGCAGACCGCACTCGGTCTTGTCCGTGCCGGACCACCGGCCCTCGCGGCCCGTGCCGGGCATCGTGCACCAGATGCAGCCGATCGAGGCGTACCCCTTGTCGTGCAACGTGTTCGTCGGCAGATCCCGGTCCCGAATGTACTCCCAGCACCGCTCATCGGTCCAGTCGGCGAGCGGGTTTGCCTTCCAGAGCCCATGTCCGTCGTCCCAGTGGAACTTCGGCGCGTTGGCCCGCGTCGGCGACTGGTCGCGGCGCATGCCGGTGATCCAGGCGTCGCGACCAACGAGCGCGCGTCCGAGCGGCTCCGTCTTGCGGATGGCGCAGCAACGGTTTTGGTCGCGTTCCCACAGGTTGGGCCCTTCAGCGGCCGCCTGCTTGCCGATCGACGGGCCGTCGAACACCTCGACCGTCGTGGCGTAGCGCTCCTCGACCTGCTGCCAGTACGCGTAGGTCTCGTCAAACAACACGTGGGTGTCGAGTGCGAACACTTTGGCACCGGCGTCCGCCTCGAACAGCATGTCGAGCAGGACCGTCTCTTCCTTCTGGAATGAGCACGCGAGGACGAGGCCACGGCCGAATCGGGTGACGAGCGCCGTCACGAGTTCATTCGCGTCGAGCGCTTCGACATCGGCGACGCCAAGCGTCGCGGCGGGATCGGCCAGTGTGGTCATCCATCAAGGTTAACAGCGAATGTCGAAGCGGGCCGCAACGTCCCGTCCGCAAAGGGATTTCGCCCTTCCGGTCGTACCGAATACCTATGACCGAGGGGATCGCCAGGTGACCATGCCCGAAAACAGTCGAGGCTTTGCGACATTCGCCGAGGAGCCAAGCGGCGGCGGCGAGGAGAAGGAGCCCTATCGCGGGCCGTTCAGTGACGAGTCGGTGGCGCTCGACGCCCATTGGAAAGCCTTCGGAAAGATCGCGACCGGCGTCGCCGTCGTCACCTTTCCGCTCTTCTTCCTGATCCTCAACTACGGCTTCGGCATGGGTGCCATCGCGTCGGTGATCACCGCCGCGATCGGCGTCGCGGCATTCCGCGGATTCGTGGACGTGGTGACGCGGCATTTCATTCCCTCCCCCAGCCTCTTCACGGATGACGGCACCAACCGTGAACGCGACATCGTCGATCGCCGTCGAACCGCCTTCTGGCGCTCCGTGTATCGGTTCGTGCGCTGGATATTGGTTGGCTACGTCCTCTGGGTCGCCGCAATCTTGGTCAAGCAGGCGTTCACCCACGAGACGAGCCTTTCCAATGCGCTCACCACCCCGTGGAACGCGATCGCAGACGTGTTCGCGGGGCAGGACATCGCAAGCGCCCTGATCAACGGAGTCCTCACGACGCTGGTAATCATGGTGTTCACCGTGGTTACGTTCTTCGGCCCGCTGATGATCGCCGGTATCCGCCAGATCAAGGCCTACGAGCCCGGCGACGCTGATTGGGGTGTGCGCATCGACGACGTGCGTGGCCAACGCTCGGCGCGCGAGGCGGTCCGCAGACTGGTCACGCTCTGGCAGTCCGGAGAGGAGTTCGAGGCCAGTGGCGGGAAACGCGAACGCGGGCTGCTCATGATCGGTCCGCCCGGCACCGGCAAGACGATGATGGCCAAGGCACTGGGAACACGATTCAACTGCCCGGTCATCACTGTGCCGGGTTCCGCATTTGCACAGTCGTTCATCGGTGTGGATGTGATGATCGTGATGTGGATGACCTGGCGCGCCCGCCGCCTGTCGCGCAAGTGGGGTGGCCAAGCAATCGTCTTTATTGACGAAATCGACGTGATCGGCGGCGCCCGCTCTGGAGTGATGGCGTCGACCCGCACGGCGTTGCCGACCGAAGCACATGGCTTTTACGGCCCGATGGGTGCACTCAATTCCTCACATGACCTGATACTTGAGACGCAGGAATGGCGTGATCGTCTGTTCGAGCAACGTGCCGCCAACGCCCGTTTGCGGCACCGTCCGCCCAACCGCTTTATCGAGTCCGTGAGGCATCTGATTGCGCCGGGTATGAATGGCGGCGGCATTGGGCAGGCAGGCTTTCAGCAGTTGCTCGTGGAGATGGACGGGATGCGTGGCCCAACAAGCATCCGTCGATTCCTCACCAACCGCATCAACACCGTTCTGGATGCGTCGTTCGTCGTTCCGGCAAAGATCGGCCAGTTGTCGCTTCGACTCCGTCCCGCACGCCCCCGCAAGGAAGATGTCTTTTTTGTCGGCGCATGCAACGTTGAGCGCAGCGAACTGGACCCTGCGCTGACCCGTCCCGGACGCATGGGCTATACCGTGCATTTCGGCTCGCCGGACATCTCCGCTCGGGCGGACATCCTGGATCTCTATGTCAACCGCATCGCCCATGAACCTGAGCTCGCCACCACGAAGCGGCTGAACGAGCTCGCGCGGATCACCATGGGATATTCGCCTGCGATGATTGAACAGGCGATGTCACTCGCGCTCGCCAACGCACACTTCGACAACCGAACGAGCGCATCGTGGACAGACACGGTGCGAGCACTTACCGTCGTTGGGTACGGTGATGCGCGCGACCTCACCTACACCGATGATGAGCGGCGTTCCATCGCGATCCACGAAGCGGGACACGCCGTGACCGGACACGTCTACAAGGCCGACTGGAAGTCCTCGCGGCTGTCCATCGTCCCTCGGGGTGCATCCCACGGCCATCATGCAATGGCGCAAGCAGAACCGCGCTATCTCGGGTTCAGCAAGCATCACGTCGCAGACTTGATCTGGGGCCTTGGCGCGATCGCCGCCGAGTACATCTTCTACAACGACACAAGTGCCGGTGTCGGCGGGGACCTGGACCATGTGACAGCCGAGGCCGCATCGATGGTCGGTCTCAGCGGGATGCGGGCGACCATGCCGGACATCAGCGCCTATGTGACAGATCCGGCCAGCATTCCCGCGCAGGAGAAGGCGTTGCGCGAACGGTTTGCCACCATCGGCCGCCGTCTGATGAACCGCTCCTATACCGCGAGCATTCTCGGCGGTCCCTCGCTCGCAGCGATCCTTGAAGACGAGCTGAAACTCGAAGAGGCCGCAGTCCTCATCGGGCAGGCCTTCATGAATGCCTATTGGCTCATCTTGCACAACAAAGAGGCGACGCAAACGGTGGCCGAAACAGTGCTCGCGGCGAAAGAGATCTACGGCGACGAAATCGTCGACCTGCTCGACAGTCTGAATATCACGATTCCCGACATCGACCCGACGGACGAGTCCAATTGGCCGCGCATCTAGAAGACCGGCGGGAAGGCACGATCCCGCAGACCATCCATCAGAAGCGCTTCGTCGCAGCGTTTGCCGCATTGGCACTCGCCCTGACGGCAGCCGTCTCCGTCACCGTTTGGCTTGCCGAGCGCGGGAAACCGAAACCATGGACCGATCATCAGATCGCCAAGAACAGCGACCCCGTCATCCGGGCGCAGGAAGTCGCGTCACTGGTCCAAGCGCGCTACCTCGGCGATGACGGTAAGCCACTCGGCACCGTCTCCGCCGGGGAGGATTTGATCCCGGACTCCCCCGGCGCCAACCAGGTCGTCGCTGTGCATGCCACCGCGACCGGCCCGCCACTCTCGTTCGAGTACGGCAACATCGTCTTCTTCAAGATCTGCGGTCGTGGCAAGGACTGCGGGTTCGACACCAGCAAGGCCGCGATGCCCCAGCGGGTTGTCGCGCTCACCGCCAACGAGGCGGCGGAGCTGGCACTGCGCGGACTGAAGAACGTTCCAGAGGCCGACGCGGCGATGGTGATCATGCCCGGCGGGATCTTGGAGGCGGACACTGCCGGAGGCACCCGACCGACGGTCGTCTACTACGTGCGTCGCGCCACGGTGCAGTCGGAGCTCGACAACCGCCTTCCCGCCAAGTTCGAGTCGACGGTTCCAACACCGGGAAAGATCACCGATCAGACGGCCGCGACGCTGTTTCAGGACTACAGCCCGGATCTCTTCCGACTGGAAGGCCCGAAGCCGTCACCCGACGGGGCGAACGTGGTGTACGAGCTGATCCCACCGCCCGCAAACTGATCGGGCGCTACTCCCCGCCTTCATCCTTGTGCCCGGCGTCCGGCAGACGAACCGCGCTCGGCTGAATCGCGGCACGGTTGCCGCGCGCAGCCAGCTGATCGCGAAGGGCGGCGAGCGAATCCGGCTCGCCGTGGATCGTGCGGAACTCGGCGTCCGGGCCGGCGGTGGCCGACCATGCCAACAGTTCCGTGCGATCCGCATGTGCCGACAACCCGTTGATCGTGACGACCTTGGCGCGAACCGCGACCTCCTCCCCGTAGATCCTGATCGTCGGAGCACCGTCCACAAGCTGACGACCGATGCCACCAGTCGGCTGGAATCCCACGATCATCAGCGTCGTGTGCGTGTCACCGAGGTGCGCGCGCATGTGGTGCAGGATGCGTCCGCCGGTCATCATCCCGGACCCCGCGATGACGATGGCCGCCTCATGCGTCTGGTTGATTCGCTTTGAGTCGTCCACCGACGTGGTGTACTTCAGCATCTTCGGCGCGAACGGATCGCGGCCTGACGCCGCAACCGTGCGAACATCCGCCGACAGCTCGTTCATGCATGCCTGGTAGACGTCCTCAACCTTGTCCGCAAGCGGCGAGTCGACGTACACCGGCATCACCGGGATGCGCCCTTCGTCCTCAAGGCGCGCAATATGGAAGAGCACGTCTTGCGTGCGCTCCAGCGCGAACGACGGGATCAAAATCTTGCCCTGACGACGAGCCGCTTCTTTCAGGACCTCGGCGAACTCGTCGATCGTGGCGTCGAAGTCGCGGTGATCGCGATCCCCGTAGGTCGACTCGATGAGCACCAGGTCGGCGCGCGGGCACGGAACCGGGTCCGGCAGGATGTCCTTGCGGGCATTTCCCAGATCGCCGCTGAAGACGACGCGCTTGCCTGCAACCTCGACGACGAAGCTTGCCGAACCGGGGATGTGGCCGGCCACCTGGGCCGTCACGGTCACACCTGCGATCTCAGTGGGCTCCTCATAGCTGATCTCGCGAAAACGCTCCAAGGTGCGACGCACGTCATTCTCGTCAAAGAGCGGCGGCTCGGGGTTTTTGCCCTTGCGCTTCGCTCGGTCCGCATCCTCGGTCTGCAGCTTCGCCGAGTCGAGCAGCAGGTGCTGTGCAAGCAGCTTGGTCGCTGACGTTGCGTAGATCGGCCCCTCGTACCCGCGCTTGACGAGCAGCGGCAGACGGCCCGAATGGTCGTTGTGCGCATGCGTCAGCAAGACGGCATCGAGCGACGGCGCGTCGAAGCCGAAGGGCTCGCGGTTGAGTTCGGCAAGCCGCTTGGACCCTTGAAAGACGCCGCAATCGATCAAAATCGTGGCGCTGCCGGTGTCGAGCAGATGGCACGATCCGGTCACGGTCATGGCAGCGCCGTACGAACGCACCTCGAAGCCGTCGCTCATCGTTTCTTCCTTTGTTCATCGGCAGCTCGCCGCTTTGCCTGCTCGGCCCGGGTGGCGACCATGATGCCGCCGGCCATGAGCACACCCCAAAACACCGCGTATCCGATGGCCCGCCCGAGCGGCTGCCGGAACGGACCGATGTGCAGCAAGAACATGAAAATGACGCTGGCAAGGAAGGCTGCGACGACTTGCACGGGCGTCGAAAGCCCTTCCCAACGACGAAGCAGACGGTCCATCATCTGCCGGGGACCGCCTCCGAGTCGTAGCTCACGAGCGACAGCACGTCGTAGTCGGCAAGGCGCTCACGGCCGGGAAGGAACGTCAGCTCCACCACGACGGCGACGCCGGCGACCACGCCACCGAGGCGCTCGACCATCTCACAGGTCGCGTTCGCCGTACCGCCGGTCGCCAGGAGGTCATCGTGCACAAGCACCCGCATACCGGGAGTGATCGAATCCTCGTGGACTTCGAGTGAATCCGTACCGTACTCGAGGTCATATTCCTGGCTGATCGTGCGGCCGGGGAGCTTGCCCGGCTTTCGTGCCGCCACAAACCCGACACCCAAGCGATTCGCGACGGCGCCACCAACGATGAAACCACGCGCTTCGGCGCCGAGCACGGCATCCACCTGACGGTCCTTCGACCAGTCGCTGATTCGCTGAACGACCGCCTCGAAGGCCCGGGCATCGCCAAACAGCGGCATCAGGTCGTAGAAGAGGATCCCCGGCTTCGGGTGGTGCGGGATCTTGCGAATGGCGGCGTCGAGATCGAAGTGTTCGGGCACGCGAATCCTTTGCGTTTCGTGCTGGGTCAGCGGTGTCAGGTACCGACGATCTTACGCAGCTCGGAGACCAGCATCAGGTGACGCAGGTGCGATGCGAGTGCCGCCAGATTCTCAAGTTCCTGGAGCGCTTCTTTGCGTCGATCCGGGTTCTTCGACCGAAGGCCCGTGGCGAGTACTTGTTCGAGCAGTCCCGCCTCGCGTTCGGCGGCGACGCGGAACTGACGCATGTGTCGCGGCTCCACCCCGAATGCCGCAAGTTCGATCGCCGTCTGCACAATCTCACGGTCGGTCTCGGAGTAGCTGCCCTCCGGACTGTCGTCACCGATCAATCCGAACTGCTCGAGCGACTGGATCATGGCGCGCGGCGCGCCGGTGCGGTCGATCAGCTCATCGAGGGTCGCGGTCATCGTCGGCGCCGGCTCGGTCAAGTTGGCGCGCTTCAATTGGCGCGCCTGGTTGGCCACGCTGAACGATCCGGTGGTGGACGACTCAAGCTCTTGACGGATCACCCGAAGTGGCAGGAACTCGTCACGCTGCAATCGCAAGATCGTTCGCAGTCGATCGATGTCCCGCTCACGGTATTTGCGGTACCCGCCACCGGTTCGCAGCGGCGTGATGAGCTTCTGGTCCTCGAGAAAACGGATCTTCGAGATCGAAATGTTCGGGAACTCCGGTTTCAACGCATCGCACACCCGCCCGATCGTGAAGACCGGCTCGTTGCCCGCAGCATGATCGTCGTCCTGCGGCGGGAGGTCGGAGATCTCGGGATCGCTCACGCGATGAACACCAGGCGGAACTTGCCGATCTGGAGCTCGTCGCCGTCGATCAGCTCCTCATCGCCCTCGATCCGGCGCCGGTTGACATAGGTTCCGTTGAGGCTTCCCAGGTCCGTCAAGACC
>Ga0209023_10001066_pt1 | contig 38089 bp, 33 predicted proteins | sample LakOneMetagenome_FD_187468 | JGI IMG/M metagenome (GOLD analysis project Ga0209023, IMG submission 187468) | Freshwater and sediment microbial communities from Lake Erie, Canada (SPAdes) (version 2) | ecosystem: Environmental > Aquatic > Freshwater > Lentic | place: Lake Erie, Canada...
GGGGGGGGGGGGGGGGGGGGGGGGGGGGGGGGGGGGGCGGGGTGTGAGATCATCCTGCCGACAGCCCCACCCGTCTCGCGCTGCCGCGCGATCCACCCTCCCCGCTTCGCGGAGAGGGAGAAGAAAAGAATGCACCCTTCGTCTTCCCCCTGCACCAGCGGGGGGAAGAAGGGGACCCATCGCGTCAGCGATGGGGGAGATGAGGGGCACCCGGTCTCTTTGTCAGAACATCCGTTGGCCCCTCTCCTATCCCATCGCGTTGCGATGGGCCCCTTTCCTCTCCCCTCTGTCGAGGGGCGAGGACAACGAGCGTAAGTAATCTCTCAATGCACCGCCGCGTACATGATCTTTTCCTGCGTGGCCTCAAGCGGGGAGATTTCTTCCACCACACGGCCTTGCCGGAAGACGAGGATGCGGTCCGACAGGTTCATGATCTCGGGCAGATAGGATGAGATCACCACCACCGCCAGCCCCTGGTCGGCGAGGCGGTTGATGATCTGGTGAATCTCGGCGATGGCGCCGACGTCGACGCCGCGCGTCGGTTCGTCGAAGATGACGATGCGCGGCTTCTGGATGAGGCCCTTGCCGATCACCACCTTCTGCTGATTGCCGCCCGAAAGCTCGACGACGCGCGCATTGTCGTTGATCGCCTTGACGTTCAGCGTCTTCGACCATTCGGCCGAGAGTTCGCGCATTTCGGCAAAATTGATGATGGCGGATTTTTCCAGTCCGGCCGCCAGAAGGCCGGAATAGAAATTCTCGGCGATCGACATGGTTTCGAAGAAACCTTCGAGCTTGCGGTCCTCGGTGACATAGACGATGCCGTCCCTCACCGCCTCGACGGGCACATTGTAGCGCACGCGCTTGCCCTCAAGCTCGATGTCGCCGCCTCTCAGGAAATCACGCTTGGCGATGCCCGACACGATCTTGAAGGTCTCGGTGCGGCCTGAGCCGATCAGCCCGAAAATGCCGGTGATCTGGCCTTCGAAAATCGAGAAGGAATTGTTGCGCACCATGTTGCCCATGGAAATATCCTGCACCGACAACACCTTCTTGCCGCGCCGCCGGATCTGCTCGGGCCCCCGCACGGAATTGTAAATCTCGTTGGAGAGCGCCCGGCCCACCATGGCGCGCACCACCTTGTCGCGGTCGAACTCCGAGACAGGACCGCTCGCCACCCGCTCGCCATCGCGGAGGATGGTGATGCGGTCGGCCTGGGCCAAAGCCTCTTCCAGCGCATGGGTGATGAACACGATGGAGACGCCGCTTTTCTTGAGCCGCTTCATCAACGCGAAGAAATGGCGCTTTTCCTCCGGCGTGAGCGTGGCGGTGGGTTCATCGAAGATGATGACCTCGGCCTTGTGGCGCACGGCGCGGGCGATCTCCACCATCTGCCGTTTGGCCGCACCCAGCGAGGCGACCGTGGCTGAGGGATCAACGGTGAAATTGAGGGATTGCAGGAATTGCTGGGCCGAAATGTAAATGCCGCGCAGACGGTTGAGGAATTTCTCTTCGCCCAAATAGATGTTCTGCGCCACCGTCATCGACGGGACGAGGCTTGTTTCCTGAAACACCATGGCGATGCCGTCTTCGAGCGCCGCATGGGGCGAGGCATAGGCGACGGGCCGGCCGTGATAGATCATCTCGCCGGAGCTTGCCTCCACCACACCTGCCATCACCTTGGTGAGCGTGGATTTGCCGGCGCCATTCTCGCCGAGGAGCGCGTGGATTTCGCCCTTCTCCAGCGTGAAATCAACCTCCTTCACGGCGGGCACGCCGCGATAGGATTTGGTGATCTTGCGCATTTCGATAATGGGGGCCATCACACGCCTCCGCCTTGGGGCTCAAGACCCAGAATGACATTGCCGCCGCGCGAGGCCGCGATGATGCGCCCCTCGTGGCGAATGGCGCTCGTGACGCCATGGCGCGTGCCGTTGGCGCGGCTGTGATAGCTGGCGACGGGCTGCAGCGCGCTGTCGAGTTCCACCACCAGCCCATAGGAGCGCGACGGCGACCATGGCTTGTGAATGCCCATGGTGCGCACGCCGCCATTCTGTAACGGTTCGAGAAAGCTGCGGCTGGCCGAGAGCGACGGCGCGATCCAGTAGCGGCTGTCGATTTGAGCCATCATGTCCATGCGGTAGTGATCCTCGCGCAGCACGAATTCGATGAGGCGGTTGCGCGGCGCGAAAAGCGCCAGCACATAGCCATCGCCCGAGGGCATGAGACGGGCGGGATAGCCGGGCAGCGTGCTGAGAAGGGGCGAGGGTTTTCCGCCGCCCAGCGGAATGGCGATGATGCGGTGCTGCCAGCTTTCACTGACGATGAGGCGCTGCTGTGCTTCATCGACCGCAATGCCGAAAGGAAAAGCGAGGCCCGAGGCGAGGCATGCGCGCGCCTTCGTCTTGGGATCGACGCGCCAGACGGAGCCGCCCCTGTTCAGCCGCATGAGATCGGTGGCCCATTGCGCGGGTGCAAGATCGGCTGAGCCATTGCAGACATAAAGCGCGCCATCGCCACCGAAGGCCATGGCGACGGGGCAATTGAAGCCTTGAAACTCAGCGCCATCGATCAGCACCGCACCCGACTCAAGTCCCACCGCCAACGCGCCAGAGGACGAGACGGCCAGCGCCGTGATGGCCGCGGGGAAGGACGCAATGACAGCCCCCGTCGCCAGCGACCTCACCTCATTGCCGCTGCAATAGAGAACCTGATCGCCGCGCACAGCGAGCGAGTCTGGCGCGTCAGCGGCGCGCAGCGCATCCGCTTCATCGAGCAGCGTGTTGGGCTTGAGCGCCCCATCCATGGGCGGAATGGTGATGGCCTTGCCGCGAAAGAGATCGAGCAGCGGATCGAGGATCATGAGCGCGGCCCCCAATAGGAGTCATTGCTCGTCCAGTTGGGATCAGCACCCGGGATTTTATAGCGCCCGATGCGGTTGTTGAGGATGCCGCCGATATAGAGATAGCCTTTATGCTCGCGCATCGAGGTGACCATGGGATGGCTCACGCCCGTCATGTCGCCCATGGTTTCGATGATCTGGCCGGTGTCGCTGAACTTCACCACGCCGCCGGTGTTGATGTTGGGGAACAGCCATTCATCCTGCGGCAGGCGGCGCGTCATGCGCTTGCGGAAACCGGGATGGCGAAGCGCCAGATCGAAGCTGGGCGTGCGCATGCCGAGCCACGCCATCCAGTATGTGCCGTCGCTGGCGCGGTTGATGTTGTCGGGATAGCCCGGCATGTCCTTGATGACACATTCGGCGGTGCCGGCCTTGGGCCCTTCGAGCCAGTAGCGATGCACGCGGCAAGCCCAGCTTTCGGCGAAGAACAGCGACTTGCCGTCATGCGCCATGCACACGCCATTGGCATAGCGGTAGTCATCAAGGAGTGTCTTGGTTTCACCGGTTTTGGGATCGAACACCAGAAGCCGCGCCGTGGGTCGGCTCTCGATTGAATCGAGCGCCCAGTCATGCGCGTCGTAACGCGTGGTTGAATCGGTGAAATAGATTTTGCCATCAGGCGCCACGTCGAGATCATTGGGATCGCGCAGCCGCGCATCATCGACGATGGAGGTGTAGGAGCGGTTGGTCTCGGCTGAAAGCTGCTTCACCTCGCCCGCTTTGGAAATGCCATAAAGCCCCATGGCGCCGACGCAGGAGAGAAGCGTGCCCTCCCTGTCGAAGGCGAGCCCCAAGGGAAAGCCGCCGGTATGGGCGAAGACTTCCGAGCGCTTGTAGTCGGGCGCGAAGAAACGCACGATCTCGCCATGCCGCGTGCCGCAATAGAGATGATCGTCGCGGTCGAGGATCACGTCTTCGGGGCCTTCGAGTTCACCGAGGCCGATATAATCCGTCTTGGCGATCCGGTTGTTGAGTGCATAAGGCGAGCCTGAGCCCGGCACCGCCGATTGCGTCTCGCCCATGCGGTGATAGATGGGCGCAACATAGACTTCGTCCAGCACCTTGTGGCGGTTCTTGAGCCAGCGGATATCGAGCGTCACGGCGGCGGCGAGCATCAGGCCCAGCACCATCTGGTTGGTGCCGGTGCCATAGCCAAGCCGGATTAACCCGTTAGTCATCACCAGCACGATGATGGCGCCCATGATGGCCTTGACAATCGAGCCGCGCCCGCCGCCCAGACTGTTGCCGCCCACGACGGCGGCGGTGAGGGCGAGGATTTCGAGATTTTGCCCCGTGCCCGGCCCCGCGCCGCTGAGGCGGCAGGCGATGAGAAAGCCCGCAAGCCCCGCGCAGAGGCCTGAGATCACATAGGAGATGAACACCGTTTCGCGCACGCGGATGCCGCTGTTGTGCGCCGAACGACGCGACCCGCCCACGGCAAGAATATGCCAGCCCGGACGCGACCTTGTGAGCGCGATATGGGCGATGACGGCAATAACGATGGCGGTGATGAGGCTGATGGGCAGATGCAGGAAGGTGCCGTCGCCAATATAGTCCCAGATATCCGAGGTGATGTCGGAGAGCTGCACCTTCGACGCGAAGTTGACGATCAGAATGTCATAGAGCGCGCGGCCGATGACCAGCGTGACCAGCGTGGTGAGAAAGGCGCGCAGGCGCAGGAAGCCGATGAGATAGCCATTCACCGCCCCGAACAAAGCGCCCGTGGCGAGCGCCGCCAGCAGCGCCACCCAGACAGGCAGGCCGAAAATGAACAGCGACGCGACGGACGAGAAGGCAGCGAGCGCGAAGATCGAACTGACGGAGAGATCGATGCCGCCCGCCAGCATGACCACCGTGAGGCCGGTAACGACAATGGAAAACTCGCCGAGCTGCCGCGTCGAACCGACCAGCGCTTCCGGCTTGAAGAAGCCGGGGATGGCGATACCGAAGCCCACCACCGTCGCCACCATGGCGAGGAAGGGAATGGCGTTGTCGGCCCAGCGCTTGCTGAGGAGTTCGCCGATCAAATGATCGGGAATGAAATTATAGCGCCAGCGCTGCAGGTCTTCGCGGGTCGTCATCGGCAATCCTGAAATGAGCCATGGCCGGACGGCTGCGCCCGGCCATGGCGAACGTGTGAGCGTGATTTACTTTGCTTCAGCCGCGGCCTGCAGCGCCTTGAGGTTCCAGCAGCTCCGCGGATTCATGTTGTCCTTGGTGATGGTGGTCATCAGCGAATAGATATAGGGCGAGGCCGTGCCGGGCTTCTGGCCGCTCTGCAGCAGATATTTGATCATCGCCACCATCGCCTCGCTCTCATTGTAAAGCTCGGTCGAGACCACGGCATCGAAGGTGCCATCGGAAAGCAGCTTGCAATCCGTGGTTTCCTCGCCGCCGCCGGTGGTGACGAGATAGATCTGGTCCTTCTTGCCCGCGTCATTGATAGCGGCCGCTGTGCCCGTGGCGTCGCCATCCCAGAAATCAATGATGCCGCAGAGGTCGGGATTCTGCTGCAGCATGGTGGTGGTGACGTTGCGCGCCGTATTGGGATCCCAGTTCGAGTCAGGCTTGGCGACGACCTTGAAATCCGGGTTCTTGTCGAGCACCTGCATGATGCCCGCATATTGATAGAGGCTGGTGGCGTTCACCTCATCGCCCTGCACGAGGCCGATCTTCTTGGACGAGTTGGCGCCGCAGCCCTTGATGACGGCTTCCGCCTCCATCTGGCCAAGCCGCGACCAGTCGCCGCCCACATAGGCATCCGCCGCGAAGTTCGACGGGTTATCGATGAGGATGACATAGATGCCCTGCTCCTGCGCCTTCTTCAGAAGCTTGGTGTAGGAGTTGAGATCGAAGGACATGACGACCAGCACATCGGGCTTCTGGTCGGAGGAGATGACATCGGTGATCGCCTGGGCGCCCGCCTCGATGCTCCAATTGGGATCGCGCGTTTCAAAGGTGCCGCCGAAGGCCGCCACTTCGCGCTTGAGAATGGCGGTCCAGCCCTGCGCCAGGTCAAAGCCCATGGCCATGGGGATCAGCACCACGCGCTTTCCCGCCATCGCCTTGGCATAGGTGGCGGGGCCGGCGCCGACATCATAATCCCCGGCGAAGGCCGGCGTTGCGAAGGCCAGCAACGAGGCGGCGGCCGAGGCCAGAATGGTCTTCCAGTTCATGAGAAGTCTCCCTGTCTAAATATCGCCCTGTTGGGCTGTTTGTTCATCGCGCGGGTTCAAGAGGCTGTCGACGATGATCGCGATGAGCAAAATCGTCGCCTTGATGAGGTTCTGGTAGATGTTGGGAATATCGAGAATGGTCATGGCATTGAGCATGATGCCGATGAGAAGTGCGCCCACCACCACATTGCGCATGCCGCCCTTGCCGCCCGAAAGCCCGATGCCGCCGATCACCACCACGAGGATGATGTCGTAAAGCAGCGTGGAGTTGACGACGCGGGTGTTGATGGAATGGAGGCTGGACGCCGTGAGAAGCCCCGCCGCCAGCGCGATCAGGGCCGAGATCACATAGCGCAGCATGATCATCGGGCGCACCGGAATGCCCATGTTGCGGGCGGCGAGAAAATTATCGCCCATGTAATAGACGTAACGCCCCCATTTGGAGAAGCGCAGGAACAGATAGGCGGCGAAGACGATGCCGGCGAAAATGAAAACCTCCGCCGGAATGTCGAGAAAGCGCGCGTGGCCGATGCTTTCCAGCCAGTGGCCATTGGGCACCGGCACCGCATCCTGCGAAATCAGCTGCGAGCGCACATAGCCGAACACGAAAGCGCCGCTGGCCAGCGTGGCGAAAATCGCCGGCACATCGGCATAGGCAATGAGAAAGCCGTTGACGAGGCCGATCAGCAGCACGCCGCCGATGGTGATGGCAAGGGCCGCGCCATCAGGCCAGCCGTCATTCAGCATCTGCAGGTACCACGCCGCCGACATGGCCATGATGGCGACGGCAGCGAGATCAATGCCGCGGCCGATGACGACAATCGACATGCCGACCGCGAGAATGCCCAGCACCGAGACGCTGCGCACGATGGAGATCAGATTATTGGGCTCGAGAAAACCCCGGAGCATGATCGCCGACACGGCGAATACAAGCACGGAGAGCGCCAGCACAATGCGCTCCTGCGTCCAGGCAAACTGCCCGGTCTTCTCCGCCATCCCCTGCTCCTGCTTTTCGTTGGCGGCAAGCTTGCCGCCGCCGCCGCCGTCCGTCAACCCGGCGCTACGTCAAGTGTCGGCTTCAAATTTCTCATCGACCGGAATCTGGATGCCGTTCAGAATCTGGTTGGTGCGCCCGGCGGTTGAAACCACCCGCAGGAGATCGGCATAGATTTCATCCGTCATCCCCCTGGCGCGCGCCGCCGCCGTGTGGGAGTGCACACAGTAGCGGCAGGAATTGGTGATCGAGACAGCGATATAGAGAAGTTCCTTGGTGAGCGGATCAAGCGCCGAGGGCGTGGCCATGACAGCCTTCACGCCATACCACGTCTCTTCGAGCAGCGCCGGATCGAAAGCGATATAAAGCCAGAAATTATTGATGAAGTCGCTTTTGCGGGTGGCGCGGATGTCGTCGAACACCGCCTTGACGCGCGGGTTCGCTTCCGGATTTTCAGGCAGCTTGATGGTGGACATGAAACCTATTCCAGAACGATGCGGGGGAAGTAGAAGGAGACGACCCAGTTGGGCATGTCGACGATTTCGCTGATGCGCAGGTCGCCGCACACCGAGCAGAGCATATAGGCGTCAACCGCCGCCATGTTGTAGCGCTTGCCGAGAAGATCGATCATGCCCGAGACGGCGGCCTTGGCGCCCGCCATCAGGTCTGGCCCGACGCCGGTCGTCACCTCATAGCCCTTGGCATCGAGATGGCGCGTGACGGGGCCGGGCGTGGTGAAGCGCGGGAAGGCGAGATCGGCACCCTTGATGAGATCGAATTTCGCCGCCACCGTGCAGGGGCTTTCAATCGCCGTGCCGCACACTTCGCCATCACCTTGCGCGGCATGGGTATCGCCGACGCTGAACAAGGCACCTTTCACTTCAACGGGAAGATAGAGTTCCGCACCGGCGGCCAGATCGCGGATGTCGAGATTGCCGCCCATGCGGCGCGGCGGCACCACGGAATGAAGGCCGGGCTCGGCCGGCGCGAGCCCGATGGTGCCGCAGAAGGGTTTCAGCGGCACACGGCCCCCGGGGCCATAAAGTGCGGGCGTCAAAGCCTTGGCATCATAACTCCAGATGTGAAGGGCGGGCTCCTTGAACTGGTCCGCCAGCAGGCCGAAGCCCGGGATATTCGCCGTCCACCCCCAGCCCGAGGGGCCGAATTCCAACAGCGTGACCTTCACCGCGTCGCCCGGTTCCGCGCCGTCAATATAGACCGGGCCGGTAACCGGATTGACCTTGCTGAAATCGAGCTTTGCCAAATCCGCAAGGGTGGAGCGCGCCGAAAGCTGCCCGCCGGAGGAATCGACTGTCTCGAATGAAATGCTTTCGCCGGGCGCGATCTTGAGCGCGGGCGTGTTCTGATTGTCCCAGCCGTGATGGCAATGGCGGGAATGGATGGTGTGGGTGCATGTCATGGGGCGGTCACGTTGCGACGCCACATCGCAGCCTGTCAATGCTCCTCTCCCTGTTGCGCGTGCGGGAAAGCGGCGCTAGCGTCCGCCGCTCAAACGGTGAGGGAGCGTTCCGTGGCGGCGATCAGGCAGGCAGAGGGCCGGGCAAAATTCGGCCCTTATGAAACATGGTATCGCATCTCCGGCGATCTCGCCTCGTCCAAGAAACCGCTTTTCATTCTCCACGGCGGCCCGGGTGCGGCGCATAATTACGTCGATGCCTATAAGCTGATCGCGCAGCAGGGCCGCGCCGTCATTCATTACGATCAACTGGGCTGCGGCAATTCCACCCTGCTGCCCGACAAGGGCAAGGACTTCTGGACGCCGCAGCTTTTCGTCGATGAGCTGGAAAACCTTGTCGATCATCTGGGCCAGCGCAAGGCCTTCCATGTGCTGGGCCAATCCTGGGGCGGCATGCTGGCGGCGGAATATGGCGTCAGGAATCCGAAAGGCGTGAAGTCTCTCACCATCGCCAACTCGCCCGCCTCCATGGCGCTGTGGACATCGGAAGCGATGCGCCAGAGAAGCGAGATGCCGAAAGACATTCAGGACACGCTGAACAAATATGAGGCGCTGGGCGACTACGCCAATGAGGAATATCAGAAGGCCACCATGTGGGTGTATGAGCGCCACGTCTGCCGCGTGGTGCCCTTCCCGCCGGAAGTGACGGCGACCTTCGAGCAGGTGGCGCGCAACCCGACCGTCTATCACACGATGAACGGGCCCAATGAGTTCTTCGTCGTCGGCACGCTGAAGAACTGGAACATCATTCCCGAACTTCACAAGATCAATGTGCCGACCCTCATCATCTCGGGCCGCCACGATGAGGCGACGCCCGCCTGCGTCCAGCCCTTCAAGGACAATATCAAGGGTTCGCGCTGGGAGATTTTCGAGAATTCCAGCCACATGCCGCATGTGGAGGAACAGGAAAAGTGCATGAAGACCGTCGGGGACTTCCTCGACGCCAACGACAAATAACAACACAAGGGAGACGTTCATGAAGAAGTGGCTTTTGGCAGGCGCCGCAGCGGCCCTGCTGTCGGTGGCGGCGGTTGCGCCCGCCTCCGCCGAATACAAGGCGGAACATCGCGGCGGCACCATGCGCCTCGTGGCCCGTTCGGCCGGCGGCACGGTTGATCCGCAGATCAACTACACGCTGCAATACTGGCAGATCTACCAGGGCATCTATGATGGCCTCCTGACCTTCAAGAAGGCGGCGGGTGCCGAAGGCTTCACCGTCGTCCCCGATCTGGCCGAAGCGATCCCCGCTCCCACCAATGACGGCAAGACCTATGTGTTCAAGCTGCGCAAGGGCATCAAGTTCTCGAACGGCAACGACGTGACTGTGAAGGATGTCGTCTCCTCCTTCCAGCGCATCTTCAAGGTCTCGAGCCCGACGGCGGGCGGCTTCTATTCCGTGTTCGTGGGCGCCGACGCCTGCCTCAAGGACGCCAAGACCTGCACGCTCGACGGCGGTGTCGTGGGCGATGAGGCAGCAGGCACCATCACCATCAATTTGAAGGCGCCCGATCCGGAGCTCTTCCAGAAGCTGGCGCTCCCCCATGCCGTGGTGCTGCCCGCCGATTCGCCGATGGCGGACGCGGGCTCCAATCCAATGCCCGGCACCGGCCCCTACACCATCTCGGCCTATGACCCGAACAAGGGCATGACCATGAGCCGCAACCCCCACTTCAAGGTGTGGAGCGAGGATGCGCAGCCCGATGGCTATCCGGATGTGATCCAGTATGATTTCGGCCTGACGGATGAGGCGGAAGTGACGGCCGTGCAGAACGGCGAGGCCGACTGGATGTTCGACCAGCCGCCGACCGACCGCCTGGGCGAGATCGGCACCAAGTACAAGGATCAGGTGCACATCAACACGCTGACGGCCTGGTGGTATGCGCCGCTCAACACCAACCTTGCGCCCTTCGACAATCTGAAGGCCAGGCAGGCGGTGAACTATGCCGTGGACCGCAAGACGCTGGTGAACCTGTTCGGCGGCCCCGTTCTGGCCTCGCCCGTCTGCCAGGTTCTGCCGCCCGGCTTCCCCGGGCATGTCGACTATTGTCCGTACACGAAGGATCCGGGCACCAAATGGTCGGCGCCCGACATGGCGAAGGCCAAGCAGCTTGTGGAAGAGTCAGGCACCAAGGGACAGAAGGTGACGATCATCGCCGAGGACACCGCGGTGTCGAAGGCGATCGGCGTCTATCTCCAGAGCGTGCTCAAGGAAATCGGCTATGACGCGGAAGTGAAGCCCATCTCGCCGAACATCCAGTTCACCTATATCCAGAACACCAACAACAAGGTGCAGATGTCGATCAGCCAGTGGTATCAGGATTATCCCGCCGCGTCGGACTTCCTGAACATCCTCTTCGGCTGCGCGTCATTTACGCCGGGTTCGGATTCCTCGATCAACATCTCGGGCTTCTGCGACAAGGGCATTCAGGCCAAGATGGATGCGGCGCTGGCTCTGGCTGTGACCGATCCCGATGGCGCCAACAAGCAGTGGGCGGAGATCGACAAGGCGGTGGTGGATGCCGCGGCCGCCGTGCCGCTGTTCACCCCGAAGCATGTCGACTTCGTGTCGAAGCGCCTGGGCAACTTCCAGTTCAACAGCCAGTATTACTGGATGGTCTCGCAGTCGTGGGTGAAATAAGCGCTTCGTGACCGACACGGCCCTGAACACAACACGCAAGAGCCGTGGCCCCTGGGCCACGGCGATGCGCCGCTTGATGCGCGACAACGCCGCCATGCTGGCGCTTGCGCTGCTGATTCTCATCGTCATCGCCTGCCTGCTGGCGCCTGCCTATGCGCGCTGGTGCAATGTCGATCCCTTCACCTCGACTCTCGACAAGGTTCTGACCATCGACGGCCAGCAGGTGCCGGTGATGGAGCAATCGACCGAAGGGCTGGGGCTTGGCTATACGCCGATCGGCCCCACCTGGCGGATCGACAATTATTTTCTTGGCGCCGACAACCAGGGCCGCGATGTGATGGCGCGGCTCCTTTATGGCGGCATGAACTCGCTGCTGATCGCCAGCGGCGCGACCATCCTGACGCTGGCGCTGGCCACCATCATCGGGCTGGCGGCGGGATTTTTCGGCGGCATCCTCGATACCATCCTGTCGCGCATTCTCGATGTGCTGTGGGCCTTTCCGGTCTATCTGCTCGCCATCTCGCTGTCGATCGTGCTGATCCAGCAGGGCCTGACGATTGGCCCCATCACCATTGAGTCAGGAAGCCTGTGGCTTCCCGTCTTCATCATCGGCGTGGTTTATATCCCTTACGTCGCGAGGCCCATCCGGGGCCAGGTGCTGTCGCTCCGCGAAAGCGAATTCGTGATGGCGGCGGTGGGGCTGGGCGTGCCGAGCCACCGCATTCTGCTGCGCGATATCTTTCCCAATGTCTCGACCACGCTCATCGTTTTCGTGCCGCTGATGATGGCGCTGAACATGCTGACCGAATCCGCCCTCTCCTTCCTGTCGATCGGCGTGCAGCCGCCGGACGCGAGCTGGGGCACCATCATTCAGGATGGCATGAACCTTCTCTATACGCGCCCCATGGTGGCGCTGGCGCCGGGCATCGCCATCGTCATCACCGTGCTGGCGCTGAACGTGCTGGGCGATGGCCTGCGCGATGCGCTTGATCCCCGCTCCAAGATCAGGCTGGGGCGCGGCTGATGCTTCTGGCTCTTATCCGCCGCCTAGGCCAGATGATCTTCGTGATGTTCGGCATCAGCGTGCTGGTGTTCCTGATCTTCTTCGGAACGCCGGGCGTCGATCCCGCCGCCCGCATCGCAGGCCGCAACGCCTCGCCGGAAATCCTTGCGGCGGTGCGCAAGAGCTTCGGCTTCGATCAGCCGCTTTATGTTCAATATTATCTCATGATGAAGAAGCTCTTCATCACCGGCGATCTCGAATCCTTCGTCAACCGCGGCTGGAAAGTGGTGCCGGCGGTGATCGACACCATTCCCGTCACCCTCTCGCTGGTGATCGGCGCGGCCGTGCTATGGGTGGTGTTCGGCCTCATCATCGGCTTGCTCGCCGCAGCGACGCGCGGCACGCTGCTTGACCGCGTCCTGATGATTTTGGGGCTGATCGGCATCTCCATGCCGGTCTACTGGCTGGGCGAGGTGATGAACCTCGTGACCCAGAGCCGCTATCACGACTCATGGGCTTTCAACTGGGTGCCGCCGCTCGGCTACAAGAATTTCAGCGACGATCCCAAGGGCTGGTTCCTGACGCTCATCATTCCGTGGATCACCCTCTCCATTCTCTATATCGGGCTTTATGGCCGCGTGCTGAGGGCCAGCCTGATCGAGGCGATGCAGGAAGATTATATCCGCACCGCCAGGGCCAAGGGCTTGTCCGAAACGCGGATCATGCTGCGCCATGCGCTCCGCACCTCGCTCATTTCCTTCGTGACGCTGTTCGGCCTTGATTTCGGAGCGCTCGTCGGCGGCTCCGCGCTCCTGACCGAAGTGGTGTTTGGCCTCCAGGGCGTGGGCAAGCTCACTTACGACGCGCTCCAGAACATCGATCTACCGATCATCATGGCGACGGTGATGTATGCCTCCTTCTTCGTCGTCATGGCCAATGCGCTGGTCGATGTCGTCTATATCCTGCTCGATCCGCGCGTGAGGACGGCCTGATGCTGAGCGTGCGCGATCTGAACGTCTCCTTCCGCACCGAGCAGGGAACGCTGAAAGCCATCGACGGCGTGAGCTTCGATGTGGCGGAGGGCGAAATCCTGGGCGTGGTGGGAGAATCGGGCTCCGGCAAAACGGTGTCGCTGCTCGCCGTCATGGGCCTCATCACCGATCCCAATGCGGTGATCGAAGGCTCGATCAAATACAAGGGCCGCGAACTCGTAGGCCTGCCCTCGCGCGAGATGCGGAAGCTGCGCGGGCGCGAGATCGCCATGATCTTTCAGGACCCGATGACGGCGCTGACGCCCGTCTACACCATCGGCTGGCAGATCGCCGAGCAGATCATGGTGCATGAGAGGATCGGCAAGGCGGCGGCGCGGCAGCGCGCCATTGATTTGCTCGCCGAGGTGAACATTCCCAATCCGTCTGAAGCCGTGGACCGCTATCCTCATCAGCTCTCCGGCGGCATGCGGCAGCGCGCCGTGATCGCCATGGCGCTGTCCTGCAATCCCACACTTCTTGTTGCCGATGAACCCACGACGGCGCTCGACGTGACGGTGCAGGCGCAGATTCTCGATCTGGTGCGCAAGCTGCAGCGCAATCACAAATCGGCTGTCGTCTTCATCACCCATGACATGGGCGTGATCGCCGAAATCGCCCATCGCGTGATGGTGATGTATTCGGGCCGGATCGTCGAAAGCGGCGGCAAGCGCGACCTGTTTCTCGATCCGCGCCATCCCTATACCAGGGCGCTCCTCGATTCCATTCCGCCGCTTGAAGGTGCAAGGCCGAAGCGGCTGCGCGCCATTCCGGGCGCACCGCCAAGCCTCGGCAACAGGCCGCAGGGCTGCGCCTTCGGTCCCCGCTGCGCACAGCGCTTTGAACCCTGTAACCGGCAGCCGCCGCTTCTGGGCGAACCTCATGCGACCGCCTGCTTCCGGGTGAACGCGCCATGAGCGAGGTACCGCTTCTCGCACTCGACAAGGTGAGCAAGCGCTTCACCGTGGGCAGCCGCTTCTCGGCGCGGGGCCTCCTGACGGTTCACGCCGTGGACCAGGTGTCGCTCACCGTGATGACCGGCGAGACGGTAGGCCTTGTGGGTGAATCGGGCTGCGGCAAGTCCACGCTCGGGCGCTCGATCGTGAGGCTCTACGATATCAGCGAGGGCTCGATCCATTTTCACGGGCGCGATATTTCGCATCTCTCGAAGCCCGGCATGCGGCCGATACGCCGCGAATTGCAGATGGTGTTCCAGGACCCTTATGCCTCGCTCAATCCGCGCCGCCGGGTGCGTGACCTGATTGCCGAGCCGCTGCGGGTTCACACCAAACTCTCCAACAGCCAGATCACCGCGCGGGTGATCGAACTGCTCGAACTCGTGGGGCTGAACGCCGAACACGCCACGCGCTATCCGCATGAATTTTCCGGCGGCCAGCGCCAGCGCATCGGCATCGCCCGCGCCATCGCCCTTGAGCCCAAGCTGATCGTGCTCGATGAGCCGGTCTCGGCACTCGATGTTTCGGTGCAGGCGCAGATCGTCAACCTCTTGGCCGATCTGCAGGAGCGCCTGTCGCTCACCTATGTTTTCATTGCCCATGATCTGAGCGTGGTGCGGCAGGTCTCCTCGCGCATCGCCGTCATGTATCTGGGTTCGATCGTGGAACTTGGAAAGGCCGGCGATATTTTCGAGCGCCCGGCGCATCCCTATACCGAGGCGCTGATCTCCGCCGTGCCGGTGCCCGACGTCAACAGCCAGGGCTCGCGTGACCGGATCGTGCTGACGGGCGATGTGCCAACTCCCGTCAATCCGCCTTCTGGCTGCCGCTTCCATCCCCGCTGCCCCATCGCGCAGGATATCTGCAAAAGGGAGCGCCCGCTGCTGAAGCCGCATGGTGAAGGCCGCACCGTGGCGTGCCATTTCCCGGTGAACGCCTAAAGCGCATCTTGGCGCTCGATTGAATCCATCCCTAACTCTCCATGGCCGGGCTTGACCCGGCCAACCAGACTTCAAGCCGTTGTGCCGTTTGAAAGCCTGGGTCACCGGCTCAAGGCCGGTGATGGAGAGAGAGGGCGTGAGGCCACAATTGAACGCCCACTGCCCTAAAGCGCGCGGAATACTTGTTTGAGGCGCAGCATGGCCTGCGTCATCATTTTTTCATCCGACGCCGCGAAGCCCATGAGGAGCCCGCGATGGCCGCCCGCATGGCGGTATTGAATGGAGAGTGGCGAGACGTTCACACCCTTTGCCTTCGCGGCGGCGGCGATGGCGCGGTCATCGAGATTATCATGGAAATGCCCGACGAGCTGGATGCCGGAGCCCGTGGGCCTGAGCGACAGCCAGGGCGAAAGATGCTCCTCGCACAGCGCCATGAACACCTCGCGCCGCGCCGTATAAAGCCTCCGCATGCGGCGGAGGTGGCGCGACAGATAGCCTTCGGTGATGAAATCGGCGAGTGCCGCCTGCGTGAGCAACGGCGCGAACTGCCCGGTGGTGCTGAGTGCCGCCGCAATCCCTTCCCGCAACGAGTCAGGCACCACCATGAAGCCCAGCCGCATGGCCGGAAACAGCATCTTGGCGAAAGTGCCGACGCACACCACATGGCCGCCCATGCTGATGCTTTGGAGCGCCGGAATGGGCTGGCCGTGAAAGCGGTATTCGCTGTCATAGTCATCCTCGATGATCCAGGCATTCCACTCCGCCGCGAGACGCAGGAGATTGAGCCGCTGCTCCATCGGCATGGTGACGCCCAGCGGATGCTGGCAGGAGGGCGTGACGAAGATGGCGCGCGGGCGTTCGGCGGGCGGCTCGATGCGCCAGCCCGATTCATCGACATGGAGCGGCAGGAGCCGTGCGCCTGCGGAAAGAAACGCGGCGCAGGCGCCATAATAGCCGGGCTCCTCCATCCACAACGCATCGCCCGGATCGAGCAGCAGACGGGCCAGCACATCGAAGGCCGATTGCGCGCCATTGGTGATGACGATCTGCTCCGCCGTGCAGGTGACGCCGCGCGAGGCGCCGAGATAGCGGGCAATCGCCTCGCGGAGATCGGGATAGCCCGTGACGTGATAGGTGCCGAAGAGATCGCGCTTCGCCTGCTTGGCGCGGCGCGTCAAAAGTTTGGACCATGTGTTGAAGGGAAAATTGCCGGGGTCGGGCAGACCGGGATGAAAACTCACCATGCCGGGGCTTCCATGATGATAGGGCTGCGCCATGATGATGCGCCCGCGCGCCGACACGTCGCTGTCACCGCCCTTGGAGCGCTCGGGCGCTGCGGCGGGGCGATGCGGAAGATCGCTCACCACGGGCGCGGCCCCGCGCTTGAGATTCACATAACCTTCAAGCGCCAGTTGCTCATAAGCCGCGATCACCGTGTTGCGGCCAAGGCCAAGATCGCTTGCCAGCACGCGCGTTGAGGGAAGCGCTTGCCCTGACAGCAGCACGCGCGAGTCAACCAGCCCGCGCAGTTGCTGATAAAGCTGGCGGCTCAGGGCCTCACCGCTCGCGCGGTCAAGCAGGAGATTTTCGATGGCAACCTGGGCCGTCATACTGGTTCCTTAAAATCAAGCCAATCTGGTTCTGGAATAGAACCACCATCGGGATAGCCTTGGCAACAGGGAGGACGGAGGCATGACGGAACGGGTGCGGATCGGGGTGATCGGCGCGGGCGGCGTGGCCCAGGTCGAGCATATTCCGAACCTGCTGGCGCTTCGCCATCTCTTCCAGCTGCAATGCGTGTGCGACCCTTCAGCCTCAACCCGTGCCTTCGTGTCGGATCATTTCGGCGTCAACGCCTGCGAAAGCCTTGAAGAACTTTTGTCGCTGCCGCTCGACGCGGTACTGATCGCCTCGCCCGATGCGCTTCACAAGGAGCATATTCTGGCAGGGCTCAACGCGGGGCTTAACGTCTTCTGCGAAAAGCCGCTGTGCTATGCGGTGGCCGATATCGATGAGGTGATCGCCGCCCGCGATGCCACAGGCCGCATCGTGCAGGCGGGCTACATGAAGCGCTTTGACCCGGCCTTCGAGACGGCACTCGCCAACCTGCCGGGCAAGGCCAAAACGCTGCGCCACGTCTCGGTTGAGGTGAATGACCCCGATGCCTGGCCCTTCATCCGCCACCACACATGGAAGAAGGCCGATGATGTTCCGGCCGCGCTGATTGCTGAGGTGGCGGCGAAGCAGAAGCAGCAGGTGGCGCGGGCCGTTGGCATGCCGCTCGATGAACTGGCATTCAAGGGCTTCTGCAACGCCTATAGCTCGTCAATCGTGCATGATGTGAACGCCGTGCATGGCCTTCTCGATGCGCTGCATGTGCCGAACGGCCAGATCTCCGGCGCGCGGATTTATGCCGGTGGCAATGGCGGCCATGGCGTGGTGAGCCTGCTCGGCGGGCAGGCGCTGTGGACCATGACGCATCTGGCGGTGCCGGAGCTTCCGCATTACCGCGAGCGCATCACGCTTTATTTCGACGATTCCTCCCTCGAACTCGAATTCCCCTCGCCTTACCTCAACCACCAGCCGACGCGCCTGACGATCCGCAAGGGCGACGCACATCGTCTGCATACGGACGATATTACGGCAGGATATGAAGAGGCCTTCATCGAAGAGCTGAAGGGTTTTCATGCCGCGATCACCAGAGGCGTTCCGGTGCGCAACACGCCGGAACAGGCACGCCGCGACATGGCGCTCTTGGCCGGGCTGACGCGCTGGCACGCCACCCATTCCCCTGAACCCATTGTTTCCGGAGCATCCGCTTGAGCACCGTTCGCATCGGCATCAACCCCATCACCTGGACCAATGACGACGTGCCGGAACTGGGCGGCGACACGCCGCTCGAAACCTGCCTCGCCGAAACAAAACAGGCTGGATATGCGGGAACCGAGCTTGGCGGAAAATTCCCCCGCCAGTCCGCCGTGCTGAAGCCGATCATGGAGAGCTACGGCCTCGCCGTCGTCTCCGGCTGGTATGATGGCCGCTGCGATGAGAAAGAGGTGGACGCCGAGATGGAGTCGATCGGCCCGCATCTTGAGCTTCTGAAAGACATGGGGGCGAAGCATGTCGTCTATGCCGACACCTCGCGAGGCCGCCATGGCGCGATCTGGGGCCCGATCTCGCAGCGCCCGGCACTGACCGCCGGGGAATGGCCGGCCTATGGCAAGAAGCTCACGAAGCTCGCCGAGAAGATGGCTGATTTCGGCGTGCGCATGGCCTTTCATCACCACATGGGCACCATCGTCGAGACCGACGCCGAGGTGGGGCTGATGATGAAGCACACGGGCGAAGCCGTGGGGCTTCTCTATGACACCGGCCACTCGATCTTTTCCGGCGGCGATCCCTTGAAGCTGGTCAAGGATCATGTGAAGCGCATCGTGCATGTGCACTGCAAGGATGCGCGCAAGCCCATTCTCGAAAAAGCGCGGCGCGAGGACATGAGCTTCATGGGCGCGGTGATGGAAGGCATCTTCACCGTGCCGGGCGACGGCTTCATCGATTATCCCTCGATCCTCCGCGTGCTGGCCGACAACAATTATTCCGGCTGGCTCGTCGTCGAGGCCGAGCAGGACCCCAAAAAGGCGCATCCCCTCACCTACGCCACCATGGGCTTCAAAAATCTGAAGCGCATGGCGGAGGAGGCGGGATTCACCGTCGGCACGCGAAAGGCTTGAATCATGGCACGTTCGGTTTGCATCAACATCGACGACATCGGCATGTGCCATGGCGCCAACACCGCGTTCGTGACGCTCGCCAAGGCGGGGCGCGCCGATTCAGGCTCGCTGATGATGCCGTGCCCGTGGATGCTCGAGATGGCCGATCTCGGCCACCAGAATCCGGATTTGAAGATCGGCGTGCATCTCACCCTCAATTCCGAGAAGACCTATTACCGCTGGCGCCCACTCACCAGGGCGAGCCGCGCCTCGGGCCTGATCGATGGTGACGGCTTCATGTGGAAGAGCGTGCCGGAACTCCGCCGGAACGCCGTGCCGGAAGCCGTCGAGGCGGAGCTGCGCGCCCAGATCGAGGCCTTCAAGGACACAGGCCTGAAGCCCGTGCATATGGACGGGCACATGGGCGCGATCCTGTCGCCGGAATTCTATGACATCTATCTGAAGCTCGCCGCCGAATATGGCATCCCCGCCCTCTACCCCGCATCGATCGAGAGCTATGGGCCCAAACACAATCTGGGCACTGTCGACAGCGGCTTTTACACCAGCCGTGCCGCCGCGCTGAAAGGCAAAGGCAAGACGCCGGCCGACCGGGTTCTCGAAACGCCATGGAACCTCAACGGCACGGCGAAGGAGCGCTACACCGCGCTGTTCGGGCAGACCGGTCCCGGCTTCAATTTCTTCGCGCTGCACGCCAATGCGCCGGGCGAGATCGAATTCATCGAGACCTCGGCCCAGGTGAGGATTCAGGAATTGCAATTCTTAGCCAGTGAGGAGTTCGGGCATTGGCTGGATAGGCAAGAATTCAAGCGGACGACTGTGCCCGCCTGAAGCACCGGACAACAATCGGCGGAAAACAATCCGCCTTACTTCGGAGGAAAGGAAACGACCATGACGTCTCTCATGAGTTTTACCCGGCGGAGTCTCGCCGGTTTTGCCTTCGCCGCGGCGGCCTTTGCCATGGGATCCATTCCCCAGGCCCAGGCGCAGGTGAAGGAAATGAAGGACATCCGCATCGAGTTCGTGACCCATGGCCAGGCCAATGATGTCTATTGGACCGTGGTGAAGAACGGCATGCTCGCGGCCGCCAAGCAGCTGGGCGTGACGGTGCACTATCAGGCGCCGGAAACCTGGGACGTGGTGCGCATGCGCCAGATGATGGAAGCGGCCATCGCCTCGAAGCCCGATGGCCTCGTCATTTCCATTCCGGACGCCGCAGCCCTCGAGGCGCCGGTCAAGGCCGCCAAGGCCGCCGGCATCCCGGTGGTCGTGATCGACAGCGGCGAGGACCAGGTGGCGCCCTGGGGACTCGATCTCTATGTCGGCGGCGGCTCGGAATATGACAACGGCGTTCATGCCGGCGAACTGATGGGCAAGGCTGGCGTCAAGGCCGGTGTGTGCCTCAACCATGAAGTGGGCAATGTCAGCCTCGACCAGCGGTGCGAAGGCTATGCCAAGGGCTTGGGCGAAACCGGCGGCAAGTCGCAGGTTCTGACCATCACCATGGATCCGACCGACGCCACCCGCCGTCTCGAAGCGTTCCTGAAAGCCAATCCCGACACGACGGGCATTCTGACTCTCGGCCCCACGGTGGCTTCGCCCATCCTCAAGATGCTGACCGACAATGGCATGATCGACAAGGTGAAGATGGGCACCTTCGACCTTTCGGCTGAAGTGCTGGATGCGGTTGACAAGGGCAAGATGATGTTCGGCATCGACAACCAGCAGTTCCTCATGGGCTATCTGCCCGTGGTGTTCCTGGCGTCGAAAGCGCAGTTCAAGACCTTCCCGACCGCCACGGTGCGCACCGGCCCGGCCTTCATCACCAAGGATGATGCCGCCTCCGTGCGCGATCTGAGCAAAGCCGGCTTCCGCTGATTTTGCTGGAGGGGAACATTCATGAGCGTGCCACAAGCAACGGGGACTGGCAGTCCGAATGCTCCCCTCTCACAACCACCCGCAGGGCGCATGCGGCGAATGCTGCTGCGTGCCCTGCGCCGCCCTGAACTGGGGGCCCTGAGCGGCACCATTCTGGTCTTCGCCATCTTCGGCATCTTCGCCAGCGGGTCCGGGCTTTTCTCTTCGCTTGGCATCGCCAATTTCATGCAGGTGTCGGCCGAACTCGGCATTCTCGCCATTCCCGTGGCTCTGCTGATGATCGGCGGTGAGTTCGACCTCTCGCTCGGCTCGATCATCGGCTTCGCCAGCGTGACGATCGGGCTGTGTGTGGCGCAATTCGGCCTGCCGATCTGGCTCGCCGTGCTGATCGCCTTCGGCTTTGCGATCATCATCGGCGCCGCGAACGGCCTTCTGGTGGTGCGCACCGGCCTGCCATCCTTCATCGTGACCCTCGCCGGGCTCTTTGTGCTGCGCGGCCTGACACTGGCCATCACCCGCTCGATCACCGGGCGAACGCAGATTCCCTATATCACCGATGGCATGGAGGATTCCTTCATCGTCCAGCTGTTCGGCGGCAAATTCCTGACGGGCTTCTACAACTGGATGGCGGGCTTAGGACTCGTCGAGGCCAAGGCTGACGGAACATCCGTTGTGCCGGGCCTTTCCATGTCGGTCGCCTGGTGGCTGGTGCTGGCGGTTCTCGCCACCTGGCTGCTGATCAAGACGCGCTTCGGCAACTGGATCTTCGCCTCGGGCGGCGACGCCAATGCGGCGCGCAACGTGGGCGTGCCGGTCGATCGCGTGAAGATCATCCTGTTCATCTTCACTGCCTGCGCGGGGACGCTGCTGGCCACCATCCAGGTGCTCGAAACCGGATCGGCTGATACGCTGCGCGGCACGCAGAAGGAATTTCAGGCGATCATCGGCGCGGTGATCGGCGGCTGCCTGCTCACCGGCGGCTATGGTTCGGCGATCGGCGCCGTGTTTGGCGCGCTGATCTTCGGCACGGTGGAGATGGGCATTTTCTTCACCGGCATCGATTCCGACTGGTTCAACGTGTTTCTCGGCATCATGGTGCTGATCGCGGTGCTGGTGAACAATGTCGTCCGCCGCAAGGCGACGGAGGCGCGCTGATGGCCGCTCCCATCATTGAACTGAGGAACGTCAGCAAGAGCTTTGGCTCGGTGAGCGCACTGAACGACATCAACATCGCCGTCGAGCCCGGTGAAGTGCATTGCCTGCTGGGCGACAATGGCGCGGGCAAATCGACGCTGATCAAGATTCTCTCCGGCGTGCACCAGCCGACCGTGGGCGATGTGCTGGTGGATGGCACCCGCGTGGTGCTGGCATCACCCCGCGATGCGCTGGACCGCGGCATCGCCACGGTGTTTCAGGATCTGGCGATGATCCCGCTGATGAGCATCACCCGCAATTTCTTCCTGGGGCGCGAGCCCGTGAAGGGCAAATGGCTGACGCAGCGCATCGACATGCGCAAGGCTGACGCCGTGGTGATGCAGGAACTGGCACGGATCGGCATCAATGTGCGCGATCCGCAGCAGGCGGTGGGCACGCTCTCGGGCGGTGAGCGGCAATGCGTGGCGATTGCCCGCGCCGTCTATCACGGCGCGCGGGTGCTGATTCTCGATGAACCGACATCCGCACTAGGCGTGCACCAGGCCTCGATCGTGCTGCGCTATGTGGCGCAGGCCAGGGTCAGCGGCCTGGGCGTCATCTTCATCACCCACAACATCCATCATGCCTATCCGGTGGGCGACAAGTTCACCCTGCTCAACCGTGGCCGCTCTGTCGGCACGTTCAGGAAGGGTGAGATCACCGAAATGGAAGTGCTGGATATCATGGCGGGACGCCGGGAACTGAAGGCGCTTGAAGCGGCAGGCATTGCTAGCCCTACTCCCGCGCCCTGAGCCCGGAACACTATCCGCAAGGAGAGCAGAGAATGAACAGGATCGGCGTTGCCCTGATCGGCACCGGCTTCATGGGCAAGTGCCACGCCATGGCCTATGGCGCGGGGAAGGCGGTGTTCGGCGATGTGCCGCATGTCAGCCGCGTGACGCTCTGCGACATGGACGAGGCGCATACGAAGAAATGCGCCGATGAATTTGGCTTCGCGCGCCACACCACCGATTGGAAAAGCCTGCTGGCCGACCCTGAGGTGCAATTGATCTCCATCACCTCGCCCAATGGCCTGCACCGCGAGATGGCGGTGGCGGCACTCGAGGCCGGAAAGCATGTGTGGTGCGAGAAGCCCATGGCGCTGACCCTGGCCGATGCCGAGGCAATGACAGCCGCCGCCGCGAAAGCCAGGGGCCAGGCCACCGCGCTGGGCTATGGCTATCTGCGCAACCCGGCACTTCAGCAGGCGCGAAAACTCATCGAGGCCGGCGCCATCGGCGAGGTGTTCGATTTTCGGGGCAGCGTGGATGAAGACTATATGGCCGATCCCGCCTTGCCATGGTCATGGCGGCTGACGGCCAAGGATGCGGGGCTCGGCACGCTGGGCGATCTGACCGTGCATCTGGTCTCGCTGGCGCAGGAACTGATGGGCAATATCACAAGCCTTTCCGCCATGGTGGATGTGGTGCATGGCGAGAGGCCACTCCCCGCCCAGCCCGGCAAGACGGCGCGGGTGGAGAATGACGACATCGCCCATGCGCTGGTGCGCTTTTCTTCCGGCGCGCGGGGCGTTCTCTCCTCCAGCCGCATTGCCCATGGCCGCAAGAATGGCTTGCGCATCGAGGTGCATGGATCGAAGGGCATGCTGTGGCTCGATAATGAGCGGATGAATGAACTGAACCTCTATGTGGCGGAGGGAGACCCCGCCACGCGGGGCTTCCGCCGCATTCTCTCCGGCCCCCTGCACCCGGCTTACGGCAAGCTGTGCCCTGCACCGGGCCATGGCCTTGGCTTCAACGAGCTGAAAGTCATCGAGCTGGCCGAACTGCTTTACGCCATTGAGGGAAAGCCGTCGCAGTCCGTCGATTTCAAAAAGGGCCTTGAGATCGAGAAGGTGATCCATGGCTTCGCCCGTTCGGCGAAGGACGGCGCATGGGTGACCATCGCCTGACGCCCGTTGCGGCGCAATGGGCCTCACGCTAAAGGGCGCGCCATGTCCACCCAGCATGCGCAGCGCACCGGCCTCCTCCTTCTTATGGCGGGCTCGGCTGTCGATTCAACCTCGGGCCTGTTCACCCGGCTGATCGCCGCCGATGGCTTCACCACCGCCTCGGCGCGCGGGTTTTTCGCCTTTCTGATCTTGTTCCTGGCGCTGCTGTGGCGCGACAGGCGCGGTGTCTTCGCCAGCATCGCCGCCATCGGGCTGTGGGGCTTTTCGGTGGTGGGCATCAATGCGGCGGGCATGGTGCTGAACATGCTGTCGCTCAAATACACAGCGGTGGCCAACTTCTTCATGATCTTCGCCGCCGCACCCTTCGCGGCGGCAGTCGCGGGACGGCTGATACTGGGTGAGAAACTCGATGGCGCGACGCTGCTGGCGGCGGCGGCGGGCTTCATCGGCATCGCGGTGATGATGTTCTCGGGCGCGCGCTCCGGCGGGTTGACGGGCGATCTTCTCGCCTGCGCCTGCCTTGCCTGCTATGCGGCGATCGTTCTCATCATCCGCAGGCATGGCCATCTCGACGTGCTGCCGATGATCTGCGCCACCACGCTGGCAAGCTGCCTGATCGGCCTGCCTTTCGCCAACTTCGGGCAAGTGAGCCTTGGCGCGTGGGGCGGCTTCGCGGTGTTCGGCGCGTTTCAGCTGGCGCTCGGCAACATGCTGATCTTCAACGCCGTGCCGCGCATTCCCGCCGCGCAATCAGGCCTGCTCGGCATTCTCAATGCAGGCTTTGCGCCGCTCTGGGTGTTTCTGTTCCTGGGCGAAGTGCCGCCCACGGCCACGCTCATCGGCGGCGCCATCATCATCGGCGCGGCGCTGGCGCACCTCGCCTGGACGCTCACCCGGCCAACAGCGCAACCCGCTCTGCCAGAGCCAATGATGACGTGAGCCCCGGCGACTCGATGCCGAACAGGTGGACGAGTCCTGGAAGCCCGTGCGTGCCGGGCCCCTGCAAAATGAAATCGGCGGAGGCCTTGTCCGGCCCATGCACCTTGGGCCTGATGCCGCAGGAACTGGGCGAGAGTTCGCGGCTTGCGGCACCGGGCCAATAGGACGCAACGGCCGCCTTGAAGCGTGGCGCGATATCGGGAGAGACGGTGTAATCGAGCGTCTCCACCCATTCGACATCGGGCCCGAGCTTGGCCGCGCCGCCGAGATCAAGCGTCAGATGAATGCCAAGCCCGCCAGGCACCGGCACGGGATAGATAAGCCGCTTGAACGGCGATGTGCCCGAGACGCTGCAATAACTTCCCTTGGCGAGAAAGCGCTGCGGCAGAAGCTTCGCATCATAGCCCGCGATGGATGATGCCGCCTGATGGGCGCCATGCCCCGCCGCATTGATGAGGCGGCGGCAGAGAAGGTCCATCTCGCCGCCTTCCGCATCGCGCAAGGTGACGCGAAAGCCGTTGGTTCCGGCTTCGGCACGGATGAAGGATGTGCGGAGCACCACGGCACCGCCTTGTGATTCCAGCGCCGCCTGCAGCGCCAGCATATAGGCGGTGCTATCCACGATGCCGGTCGAGGGCGAGAACAGGGCTGCGACACAGGAAAGCGCCGGTTCCAGCACCATGGCTTCAGCTGACGAGAGAAACTCAAGATCCGTCACGCCAATGGCGCGCGCCGTTTCCTGGATGGCATGAAGTTTCGGAATTTCATCCGGGGTCACAGCCACCACCAGCTTGCCGATGGCGCGCGCCTCCACACCCGCCTCGCGGCAGAAGCCATAGAGCATCTGGCGGCCCTTGACGCAGAACTCTGCCTTGAGGCTTCCGGGAGGATAGTAAAGCCCGGCGTGGATGACCTCGGAATTTCTCGCCGAGGTTTCAAGCCCGATGCCGTGATTGCGCTCCGCCACCAGCACCTCCTGCCCCCGGGCGGAAAGTTCGCGCGCGATGGCAAGCCCTACCGCGCCCGCGCCGATGACAAGGGTTTCAATCATTTCCGTCATAACTGCCCGTCTACACCGGGTGGCCCCGAGCGTCAGCCACAAAGCGTCCGCGGCCTTGCCTGAATTTTGGCGTCATGCTCTCCTTTAAGCACCCCTGAGCGGGGTTGCATTTCCGTCTGCGGACGGCCGGAGGCTTCTGCGTGTTCGCCCTGTTCATTCGCCTGTCTTGCCTGATGGCGTGCCTGCTCCTGCTCGCGCCCGCTTCGCATGCCGGGCCCTATGAAGATTCGGTGGCCGCCTATGACAAGGGCGACTATGCAACTGCATTTCAGAAATGGCTGCCGCTGGGTGAGAAGGGTGACGCCGACGCGCAGAACCGGCTCGGCATTCTCTATCAAAACGCCCAGGGCGTTCCGCAAGACGATACCCAGGCCGCGTCATGGTACCAAAAGGCGGCGGACCAGGGGAACAGCAACGCCCAGTTCAATCTCGCCATCCTGTACGAGACGGGCAAGGGCGTGGCGCAGGACTATGTCAAGGCTTTGGCGCTTTACCGCCAGGCGGCCGCCCAGGGCGATTCCGACGCGATCAACGCCATCGGCATTTATTATGAAAAGGGCTACGCTGTTCCGCAAGATGCGGCGAAGGCGGCGCAGTGGTACCGCAAGGCTGCGGCACTCGGCAATTCCTTCGCCCAGAACAATCTGGGTGTTCTCCTTGAGAACGGCAATGGCGTGAACGAAGACCTTGCGCAGGCAGCCGAATGGTACCGCAAGGCCGCCGCGCTGGGCAATGCGGATGCCCAGAACAATCTCGGCATTCTCTATGAAAACGGCAGAGGCGTTTCCAAAGATCCCGCCCAAGCCGCGCTCTGGTATCAGAAAGCGGCGGATCAGGGCGATGCCGACGCCCAGAACAATCTCGGCGTTCTCTATCAGAACGGCCTCGGTGTGCCGCTCGACTATGCGCAGGCAATGAAATGGTATCGCAAGGCGGCGGAACAGAACAACAAATATGGCCTCCGCAATATCGGCTATCTCTATGCCATGGGAAATGGCGTTCCGCAGGATTATGCGGAAGCCGTGACCTGGTACCAGAAGGCGCTGAGCATTGATCCCGCCTATAGCGACGCGTTGATCTCGCTGGGCTGGCTTTATGATATCGGGGCTGGCGTTCCGCTGGACCGCGAAAAGGCGCGCGCCTTCTATCAGGCCGCAGCCGGCCAGAACGACGGCTTCGGCCTGTTCAACCTGGCGGAGCTTTATCACTTCGGCGACGTGGTGGTTGAGGATGACGCCAAGAGTGCCGAACTCTACAAAGAAGCCAGCGCGCAGGGCATCGATTTGAACGAAATCCGCAAGCGCTCGGTCGAGGAAATCCGCGCCTGCGCCGAACAGGGCCAGCCGGGCTGCCAATATTGGCAGGGGCTCTTCAACTATGACGGCTATTTCGGCCTGCTGAAGGCGGACAAGACCGAGGCCGCGCGCTGGTTCAGGCGCGCCGCCGATCAGGGCCACCCCTATGCGCAGGCACGGCTGGCCCGCATGCTGGAAAACGGCGACGGCGTTGCGAAAGATGCCGATGAGGCGGTGGAATATTACCGTCTTGCGGCGGCAGCCAACGCCAGCGGCAATGGCTGGGTGGCGGTGCGCCTGGCATTGCTGCAGCAAACCCTGTCGGCGGGCGGCACGCCGGCGCCCGGGCCCGCGGCATCACCGCCCAGGCCTTTGGGCAAGCGCGTGGCGCTGGTGATTGGCAACGGCAATTATGCCAACACCGTGAAACTGCCCAACCCTCCCCATGATGCCGCAGCCATCGCCGGCACGCTGAAGGCGCTCGGCTTCACGGTGGTGCTCGGCACCGACCTCGACAAGCCGGGCTTCGAGCGCGCCATCCGCGACTTTGCCGAAGACCTTCCCGATGCCGATGACGCGCTGTTCTTCTATGCCGGGCATGGGCTGCAGGTGAATGGCGAGAACTACCTCGTGCCGGTCGATGCCAAGGTCGAGGATGCGCTGTCACTCAAGTTTGAACTGATCCGCGTAGATGATGTGCTGCAATACATGACCTCGGAAGCAAAGGTGACCATCGCGCTTCTTGATGCCTGCCGCGACAATCCTCTCTCCCGCTCGCTGTCCGGCAAGGGCAATGCCACGCGCTCGCTCAACATGGGCCGTGGCATGGCGCCCATCGACATTCAGGGCGCCGGCGCGCTGATCGGCTATGCCACGGCGCCCGGCGACACCGCCGCGGATGGAGACGGCGATCACAGCCCCTTCACCACAGCGCTGCTCAAATATCTTCCGCAGAAGAATCTCGAAGTCGAGCAGATGATGAAGCGCGTGAAGGCCGAGGTCATCAAGGACACCAACGGCGTGCAGCGGCCGTGGCACAATTCCGATCTCTCGGACGACGTCTATCTGGCGCAGTAGCGCTTATGCCGTCTCGCTCACCTGATAAGCCGCGCGGTCCAGCCATTTGGGATTGATCTCGACACCCCAGCCGGGTTCATCGGAGATCGTTGCCTTGCCGTCGGTGATGGCGAAGGGATCGCCCAGGAACAGTCCATCCTGCCAGGGATAATAATCAAGGCCCTCGATCGAGAATTCGAGATATTTCCCGGCATTGGGAATGGCCGCCAGAAGATGCATGGTGCAGATGGTGACAAGCGACAGGTTGGCGCTGTGCGGCGTGCAGGGAAGCCCTGCCTTCTCCGCCATCTTTGCCACCTCGAGCGTGCGCGCAATGCCGCCCATATACATGACATCGGGCTGCACCACATCGACCGCGCGCATATCGATCATCTGCTGCCAGATCTGCAATTCGCAATCCTGTTCGCCGCCTGTCACTTCAAGATCGAGCGCATCCGTCACCTGCTTCGTCTGCTCAAGATGCCAATAGGGGCACGGCTCCTCGAAATGACCGATGCCATTGGCCTCAAGAAGTTTGCCCACTTCAATTGCTTTCTTCGGCGAAAAGCCGCTGTTGCCATCAACAAGCTTTGCCACGCCATCGCCCAGCGCGCGCGAGACAATAGGGACCACCGCTTCGGTGCGCCCCGGCCACTCGTCAATGTCATGGCCGCATTCGGCCCCGACGCGCCACTTGAACGCGTCGAAGCCCTTTTCATCGCGGAGCCTGACCATGCGGGCCGCCTCATCTTCGGGCGTGATGTCGCGCTTCATGGACGACGCATAGGCGCGGATTTTGCCGGGCTTGCCGCCCAGCAATGCGACAACCGGCTTGCCTTCAGCCTTGCCTTTCATGTCCCACAGCGCCGTATCGAGCCCCGCCAGCGCGCGGCAGCGATAGGAGCCGGGAAACTTGTGCTCCTTCTCCTCGACCCGATGAACGAGCGCCAGCACATCGGCCGTATCCTGCCCCAGAACCCAGGGCGCCACCTGGCGGTGAAACACTTGAGCGGTGATATCGGCGCAATAGGTGGAGGTCTGCCCCCAGCCCACCTTGCCATCATCCGTGGTGAGCCGCACGAAGCACACAGAAGGGTTGGTAAAGGTTTCGAGCTTGGCAATACGGCGCATGAGAGCGGCACTCCACGATTCGGGATCGCCACACTAGGACCGGCATTGTAACACTACAATATCGGGTGCCGTTCTAGCTCTTGAGATAGGCCTCTATCGTGGCGGCAGCACCCTTCTGCCACACGGCGTTGAGCGCCTTGTGGAAGGCCTCGCGGAAGCGCGGGTCCTTGCCGACGTGGCCGTAAATATCCTGCATGCCCAGCCAGAGATCGGGATTGTCTTTCGCGGCCTTGGCCAATTCCTGAAGCTTTGCCCAGTTGGGATCATTGGGCTCGATCACCTTGCCGCTGTCCGTGGTGCCCGCGCAATAGCGGCACCAGAGTGCCGACTCGAGCGCCAGCCCCGTGATGCTGCCGCCCGATTTCAGCTGTTCGGCAATCGGCGGCACGATGAATTTGGGCTGCCGGTTCGAGCCATCGAGGCAGAGGCGGCGGATGGTGTCGCCGATCTTGGGGTTGGAGAAGCGCCGCACGATCAGCTTGTAGTAATCGCCCAGATCCGTGTTGGGCACCGGCGGCACGGTTGGGATGACCTCTTCCCGCTCCACCTTGTCGAGAAAGGCGCGGATCAGCGGATGTTGCATCGCCTCGTGAACGAAGTGAATGTCCATCAGCCCGCCGGCATAGGCGATGATGGCATGGCCGCCGTTGAGGATGCGGATTTTCATGTGCTCGTAAGGTGTCACATCATCCACGAAGGTGACGCCCACCTTCTCAAGCTGGGGCCGGCCCATGGAGAAGCGATCCTCCACCACCCACTGCTTGAACTCCTCGCAGAACACCGGCCAGTTGTCTTCGATGCCGAACATGCTGCGCGTCATTTCGCGCTCGCGGTCCGACGTCGCGGGCGTGATGCGGTCCACCATGCCATTGGGAAACGCCACGCTGGAAGAAACCCAATCGGCCAGTGCTGGATCATAAAGCCGGGCCAGCCCGGCAATGGCATTGCGCGTGACCACGCCATTGTGCGGAACATTGTCACACGACATCACCGTGAAGGGTGCCAAGCCCTTGGCCTTCCGCCGCGCCAGCCCGAGCAGGATCAGGCCGAAGACACTCTCCGGTGCCTGCGGATTGGCGGCGTCCTTGCGGATGGCGGGATGGTTTGGATCGAACTTGCCGGTGGCCGGATCGATCATGTAGCCACCTTCCGTCACCGTGAGCGAGACGATGCGGATGGCGGGATAGGTCATGGCGGCGATCAGCGCATCGCGGCCGCCGGGCGGAATGAAATCGACCATCGGCCCCGTCACGCGCGCGTGGCTCACATCATTGTCCTGTTCGACAACGGTGGTGAGATAATCCTGCTCTTTCAGCTTCTCGCGCATCACCGCGTCGCTGGGCATCACGCCAGCACCGATGATCGCCCAGTCCAGATCAATGCCGGTGTTGAACAGGTCATCGAGGTAGACGCCCAGATGGGCGCGGTGAAAATTGCCCACGCCAATGTGCAATATGCCGGCCTTCTGCGCCGCGCGCTTGTATTTCGGCACATGCGCCTTGGCCGCGATCTTCGGCAGATTGGCGAGGGAAAGCTTTGTCATGTCTGGGTCACCGAATGGCTTTGCCGTCCGCGCCGAAGCGGTGGATGCGCGTGGTGTCCGGCGTCATCCAGATGGCGGAGCCCGGGCCATCGGGATATTCGCCCGCCGCGCGCACCGTCAGGCGGCCCAGCTTGCCGCCATCCACATGCAGGAAAGTGTCGGCGCCCAGATGCTCGGCAAGTTCGATCTTGCCGGGCCATGCGCCCTGCTTGGGCGAGAGCGCCACATGTTCCGGCCTGATGCCGATGGTCGTGGCCTTGTATTTGCCCGCCTCATCGCCGGTGATGAAATTCATTTTCGGCGAGCCGATGAAACCCGCCACGAACAGCGTATCCGGCTTGTTGTAGAGTTCAAGCGGCGAACCCACCTGCTCGATGTTGCCGCGATTCAGAACCACGATGCGGTTGGCCATGGTCATGGCTTCAACCTGGTCATGCGTGACATAGATCATGGTGGCGCCCAACTGCTGGTGAAGCTGCATGATCTCGAGCCGCATGTTGACGCGGAGCGCCGCATCAAGGTTCGACAAGGGCTCGTCGAACAGGAAGGCCTTGGGCTGGCGCACGATGGCGCGGCCGATGGCGACGCGCTGCCGCTGGCCGCCCGAAAGCTGGCGGGGCTTACGATCAAGATAATCCGTGAGGTTCAGGCTCTGCGCCGCCTTGGCCACCTTGGCGTCGATCTCGGCCTTGGGCGTTCCCGCCATCTTGAGGCCGAAGGCGATGTTGTTACGCACACTCATGTGCGGGTAGAGCGCATAGGACTGGAACACCATCGAAAGCCCGCGCTCGGACGGCGCGGCATCGGTCATGTCCTTGCCGTCGATGGCGATATGGCCGGAGGTCAAGTCTTCAAGCCCCGCGATCAGCCGCAGCAGCGTGGACTTGCCGCAACCCGAGGGGCCGACGAACACCACGAACTCGCCGCTGTCAATGTCAAGGTCAGCGCCCGGAATGATGACGACATCGCCAAAGGCCTTGCGGACATTCTTGAGTGAGATCGTGCCCATTATTTCACCGCTCCGAATGTGAGGCCGCGTACGAGTTGCTTCTGCGCAAACCAGCCGAGCACCAGAATGGGTGCGATCGCCATGGTGGAGGCCGCCGAGAGCTTGGCCCAGAACAGGCCCTCGGGCGAGGAATAGGATGCGATGAATTGCGTGAGGGGTGCCGCATCCTTGGTGGTGAGGTTCAAAGTCCAGAATGCTTCATTCCACGCCAGGATAATGTTGAGCAGCAACGTCGAGGCGATGCCGGGAATGGCCATGGGCGCCAGAACATAGAGCAGTTCCTTGCCGACCGACGCGCCATCCATGCGCGAGGCTTCGAGGATCTCGCCCGGGATTTCCTTGAAATATGTGTAGAGCATCCAGATGACGATCGGCAGGTTGAGCAGCATCAGCACGGTAATGATGCCGCCGCGCGAATCGAGGAGATGCAGGTTCAGGAAGATCAGATAGATCGGGATGAGCGCCCCCACCGGCGGCATCATCTTGGTGGAGAGCATCCACATCAGCAAATCCTTGGTGCGCTTGCCCGGCGCGAAGGCCATGGCCCAGGCGGCGGGAACAGCGAGGATCAGCGCGAACAGGGTCGAGCCCAGCGCCAGCACGATCGAATTGAAGGCGAACAGCAGATAGTCCGACCGCTCCTGCACCACGCCGTAGTTTTCCAGCGTCCAGTTGAAGAACAGGAACTTGGGCGGCAGCGTGATGGCATCGCCTTCGGTCTTGAAGCTGGTGAGGATGGTCCACAGGATCGGAAAGAACATGATGAAGCCTGTGGCCCAGGCCAGAACGCTGAAGAACACCTTGCGGCGTGTGGAGACGGCGCGCGCCATGGTTCAGGCCTCCAGGTTCTTGCCGATCATCCGCATCAGGAAGAATGCGACGATGTTGGCGAGGATGACCGCGATGATGCCGCCGGCTGATGCGCCGCCAATATCGTTGGAGATGCGGCCGTACTGATAGACGAGATAGGGAAGGTTGCCTGCCCGGCCGCCGGAGCCCGACACATAAATTTCGGCGAAGACGTTGAGCAGGAAGATGGTTTCGATCAGCACCACCACCGTCATCGGCCGCGCCAGATGCGGCAGCACGATGTACCAGAAGAATTTGTGCGGCGGTGTGCCGTCAAGCTCGGCCGCTTCCTTCTGTTCCTCATCGAGGGATTGCAGCGCCGTGAGCAGAATGAGCGTGGCGAAGGGCAGCCATTGCCAGGTGACCATGATGACGATGGCGGTCATCGGATAATGCGCGAACCAGTCGATGGGCGGCAGGCCGACGAGCGACATGAGCCAGGCGAGGAAGCCAGACACCGGATGCATCATCATGTTCTTCCACACCAGCGCGCTGACGGTGGGCATGACGAAGAAGGGTGCGATGAACATCAGGCGCACGAAATTGCGCCCGACGATGGCCTGATCCAGCAGAAGCGCCAGCAGCGTTCCCCCGCACACGCTGACCACCAGCACCCAGCCGACGAGCTTCAGCGAATTGAACATCGCCTTGAAGAAGGCGGGGTCGGTGAGGAAGTAATAGTAGTTGCTGAAGCCGGCGTAGCCCGTGTTGTCGGGCTCGAGCAGATTGTAGCGCAGGAACGAGAAATAGATCGTCATCGCCAGCGGCACGATCATCCACAGGAACAGCACGATGACCGAGGGAGCGACGGCAATCTTGCCGAGAGTACGGGTTTGCTGCGTGGCCATGGAAAACCTCGTCTGAACGCCGTGGACGATGGGTCGAAATGGCTGCCCAGCCGCGAGAGCCGGGCAGCCCAGTTACCATGGGAGATGGCTACTTGATGTAACCAGCCTTCGTCATTTCGCGGGTTGTCACATCCTGCGCTTCCGCAAGAGCGTCATCCAGCGACTTGTCGCCAGCCAAGGCTGCCGAGAAGATCTGCCCCACATTGGTGGCGATGCCGGCGAACTCGGGGATCGCCACGAACTGCACGCCGACATAGGGAACCGGCTTGACGGTCGGATGCGTCGGGTCAGCCGAGTTGATCGAGTCGAGCGTCATCTTGGCGAAGGGCACCTTGGCATATTCCGGGTTCGCATAGAGCGACTTGCGGGTGCCCGGAGGAACGTTGGCCCAGCCTTCCGCCGCCGCCACGATCTCCGTGTAGTGCTTGCTGGTCGCCCAAGAGACGAACTTCTGCGCTGCCTCTTCCTTCTGCGAACCAGCAGGGATAGCGAGAGACCACGCCCACAGCCAGTTGCCGCGCTTGCCGAGGCCATTGTCGGGCGCGAGCGCGAAGCCCACCTTGTCGGCCACCGTCGAATCCTTGCCGGTCACGAAGGACGCCGCCACCGTGGCGTCGATCCACATGCCGCACTTGCCCGAATTGAACAGCGCCAGATTTTCATTGAAGCCGTTTGACGATGCGCCGGGAGGGCCATCGGCATTCATCAGGTCGAGGTAGAACTTGAGGGTGTTCTTCCATTCCGGCTGATCGAATTGCGGCGTCCACTTTTCGTCGAACCAGCGGGCCCCGAAGGAGTTGGACGTGGCCGTCAGGAAGGCCATGTTCTCGCCCCAGCCGGCCTTGCCGCGCAGGCACACGCCATAAATGCCGTTGGCCTTGTCGGTCATCTTGTCAGCGGCCTGGCGGATGAAATCCCAGGTCGGCGCATCCGGCATCTTGAGGCCGGCCTTGTCCATGAGGTCGGTGCGATACATCACCATCGAGCTTTCGCCGTAGAAGGGCGAAGCCATCAGCTTGCCGTCGACGGTCAGGCCGCCGCGGATGGCGGGCAGCAGATCATCGGGATCGTCAATCTGGGTGAGCGGCACGAGCCAGCCCTTCTTGCCCCAGATCGGAACTTCATAGGTGCCGATGGTCAGCACGTCGAACTGGCCGCCCTTGGTGGCGATATCGGTCGTGACCTTCTCACGCAGGACGTTCTCTTCCAGCGTCACCCACTGCAGCTTGATGTCCGGATTGGACTTGGTGAAGTCATCCGTGAGCTTCTGCATGCGGATCATGTCGCCATTGTTGACGGTGGCGATCGTGAGGGTCGTATCGGCCAGGGCCGTGGTGGCCATGGCGGCGAACAGCAGGGCGCCAAACACGCCCGTGACGGCTGATTTCATGAAGTCCTCCCATTGGGCATTGAGTTGAGCTTTTGCCAACTTCGCGGGCGGATATTCGAATCCAGCTTGCGTAAAGTCAATGCAGATTCGTCGCTGCGCTGCACTAGTGCTGCGCAATAATCTGCGTATATGCCTGTTTTGAATTGAGGATTCAGAGCGAGATTTTTTGCTCAGTCAGATAGCAAAAGCCCAGCCATGCGCTCGTTGGTAATCAAACCATTAATCAGCTTGCCGCGCAGCGCCCCGCGGATGGCCTGAAACCGCGGGATCGCCATGCCCAGCCCGATCACCTGCCGCGTCACCGGCTGCTCAAGCGGCACGGAGAGAACGCGGTCGTTGGTCAGGCCCTCGATCAGCCGCCCCTCGGCATCGAAGGCCCAGCCGACAATTTCACCGACCGCACCGCCGCGCACCAGTGCACGCACCTCATCCGGACGCACGAAGCCGTCACGCAGCAGCGCGGCGCTTTCATCGACAGTGCCAATGCCGACGAAGGTGACATCGGCCTGATGCGCGAGCTCGATCACGTTGCGCAGGGTCTTCTGCGCCAGCAGCAGGGATTTTTCATGCACCGTATTGGCGATGACCGGCAGCGGCATGGGATAATGCGGCGCCTTCACCCGGTCACCCACGCGGCTCACCACATCGAACTGCGAGGCTGAGCCATCGGGCGCGATATTGCCGACCAGCGACACCACCTTGTGCTGCGGGCAATCCATCGGGCTCACTTGTTCCGCCATGGCGCGCAGCATGCGGCCCGTGCCCATGGCGACGATCACCGGATGGCGGGAAACGAGATAGCGCTCAAGCTCCGCCGCCGCCGCCTGCGCCACGCCCACGGTCTCCGACGTTGATTCAGGATCGGCCGGCACCACCTCGCAGAAGCCGATCGCGTAGGCCTGCTTCAGCCGCTCCGACAATTCGATGCAGCGGCCGATGGGATGATCGAGCCTGACCTTGATGAGCTTCTCGCTCACCGCCAGCGAGACAAGGCGCTGCGCCGTCTGCCGCGATACGCCGAGCTTTCGGGCAATCTCATCCTGCGTGTTGCCGGCAATATAATAGAGCCAGCCGGCGCGCGCCGCGTCATCAAGCCTGTCGCTTTCGATGTCTGTCCTGCGGGCCACGGCCGGTTGTCCTTGAAGTCCGGCTTGTCTTATCCGGCGGAAGCCGGGCGGCAAAGGCCCAATTTGGCAAGATCCTTACCAAGCTGATCCATATCCTGGATCACCGCATCGGGATGAAGATCATCCGGCAGGCGGTATCCGGCGCGGATATGGGCGCCGCCTGCGAAATGCCAGACCGCGATACCCGCGGCCTGCGCCGCGCGGATTCCCATCTCGCTGTCCTCGATCGCAAGGCACGCCGAGGGCTGAGCCCCCATCTTGGCCGCCGCGTGAAGAAAGAGATCGGGCGCGGGCTTGCCGTTCTTCACCTCCGAGGCGGTGAAGCACCGGCCCTCAAAGCAATGCGCAAGGCCTGTCGTTCCGAGCGACACCGTAAGCCGCTGGATGCTGCTGCTGGTGGCGAGGCAATAGGGAGCCGACATATTGTCCAGCACATTTTTCACCCCCGCCATGGGCTTGAGCTCCTTCTCCATCTTGGCGAGGAGCCGCGTGCGGTAGCGCATCTGGAAATCATCGGGCAGCGGGCGGCCGAAGCGTTGCAGCACGCGCGTGGCCGCGGAGGCAAAGCTGCGCCCCAGAAAATCGCGCTGGAAGGTCTCGGTTGAAATCGGCAGCCCCTCCTCCTGCATCATCCCCATGAGGACTGAGGCGCTCAGCATCTCGCTATCGACGAGAACGCCATCGCAATCGAAAATGACCAGAGAAAACCGGCTCAAGCCTTGAGCGCCTCCCAACGCTTCGCGCGCATTGTCCGCCATGTTGCCGGTGAGCGCCAGCCCTGCATTGGCAACCGGCATTGGCCTGTGCAACACTCGATGGATCACAAGGAGCCATGATGCCCAACGACGCCAATCCGCATTGGATCTATAACCAGACCATCAAGATGTTTGCCGCCGAAGCCTCCCCGCCCTTCGAGGATGACGGCGAACTGACGCAGCACTGGGGCAAGGTGTGGGGCATCGACAATGATGTGGGGCAGATCCGCAGCATTCTCGTGCACCGGCCCGGGCCTGAAATGAAAATCGTTGATTCAGCGAAACGCATTCCGGAAATCGGCTCCTACGGCGATCTGAAAGCCGGATGGTATTTCCAGTCTGACACGCCGCCTGACATCCCCAAAATGCAGGCCCAGCACGACGCCATGGTGAAGGCGCTGGAGACGTCCGGCATCGAGGTGCATCACGTCGAGGGCGTGAACAATACCAGGCTCAAATCCTGCTACACCCGCGATCCCCTGATCATGGTGAAGGGCGGCGCCATCGTCTGCCGCATGGGTGCGCGCATCCGGCGGGGCGAGGAACTGGCGATCACCCGCACGCTGGCGAAAATCGGCGTGCCGATCCTGCGCACGATCTCCGGCACCGGCATCATGGAAGGCGGCAGCTTCGCCTGGATCAATTCAACCACCGCCGTCATCGGCGTGGGCGTGCGCGTGAACCGCGAGGGCGCGGAACAGGTGGGCGAAGTGCTGAAGCGGCAGGGTGTGGACCTGCTCATCATCCCGCTCACCGGCTATGACATTCACATCGACTGCGCCTTCCTGATGATCGACAAGGACCTGGCGCTGGTGAACCCCTTTGGCCTTCCCTATGATTTCATGGAAGAGCTGAAGGCGCGGGGCGTGAAGCTGGTGGAACTCGATCCGGCGGATGATCCGTGGATCAACAATTCCCTCGCCATCGCCCCCGGCAAGCTGCTGATCCCCGAAGGCGCCACCAACCGCACCCTCGACCGGCTGGCAAGCCATGGCGTGACCTGGAACACCATCCCCTACGCCGCCATGCACAAGAACGGCGGCGGCATCCATTGTTCGACCACGCCGCTGAGACGGGATCAGGTGTAGCTGAAAAAGTCCTCTCCCGCCTGCGGGAGAGGACAACAATCCGTTGTGAAATGCTTCTCCCTCTCCATGCGCGAGCATGGGGAGGGTGGATCGCGCGTCAGCGCGAGACGGGTGGGGGTGAGGGGCGTCTTGCGAAATGGTCCAGTGGACCATTTCGAGCCCCGAACGCCGT
>Ga0209023_10001068_pt1 | contig 38075 bp, 38 predicted proteins | sample LakOneMetagenome_FD_187468 | JGI IMG/M metagenome (GOLD analysis project Ga0209023, IMG submission 187468) | Freshwater and sediment microbial communities from Lake Erie, Canada (SPAdes) (version 2) | ecosystem: Environmental > Aquatic > Freshwater > Lentic | place: Lake Erie, Canada...
CGATCTATTCCGCCGTATCGTCGTGAAGGTCGGTTCGTCGCTGCTGGTCGACAGCAAGGCGGGCGGATTGAAGAAGGCGTGGCTCGATGCGCTGGTCGCCGATCTCGCCGAACATCACAAGCGTGGCGCCGACATTCTCGTCGTCTCCTCCGGTTCGATCGCGCTCGGGCGCAGTGTGCTTGGCCTGCCGAAGGGCGCGCTGAAGCTCGAAGATTCGCAGGCCGCCGCCGCCGTCGGCCAGATTGCGTTGGCGCGCACATGGGCCGAGGCTCTGGGCTCGCACGGCATCACCGCCGGGCAAATCCTCGTCACGCTCTGGGATACGGAAGAGCGCCGCCGCTATCTCAACGCGCGGGCCACCATCGAGCGGCTGCTGGAGATGCGCGCCGCGCCCGTCATCAACGAAAACGACACGGTCGCCACCAGCGAGATTCGCTATGGCGACAATGACCGGCTCGCCGCGCGCGTGGCGGCGATGGCGAGCGCCGATTGCCTCGTGCTGCTGTCGGATGTCGATGGACTCTACACCGCCCCGCCCGCAACCGATCCGAGCGCAAGATTGCTGCCGGTCGTGCCGCGCGTGACGGCGGAGATCGAGGCGATGGCCGGCGGCGCTGCCTCCGAGTTTTCACGCGGCGGGATGAGAACGAAAATCGAGGCGGCGAAGATCGCCACCACGGCGGGCGTACACATGGCGATCGCCGACGGGCGCGTGCAACATCCGCTGAAGCGCATAGCCGACGGCGGGCCCTGCACCTGGTTCCTCACGCCGTCCAACCCCGTCACCTCACGCAAGAAATGGATCGCGGGTTCGCTCGAACCGAAGGGCGTCGTGCGGATCGATTCCGGCGCGGCGAAAGCGCTCGTGTCCGGCAACAGCCTATTGCCCGCGGGGGTGAAAGGAATCGAAGGCGAATTCAATCGCGGCGATTGCGTCGTCATCCGCAATGCCGACGGCGGCGAAATCGGGCGCGGGCTGATCGCCTATGACGCGGGCGAAGCCACGCAGATCATGGGCCGCTCGTCGCGCGATATCGAAAAGATACTCGGCTATTCCGGCCGCGCCGCGATGATCCACCGCGACGACATGGCGCTGGCCGGAGAGTAGGTCAGCGCTTCTTGCTGAGACCCGAGAAGCTTGTCGAGCCGGGACCGCCGGCCTCCGGCCGGCATGACGACATCACCGCACGAAGCCGGCCGGAGGCCGGCGGTCCCGGCTGGCGTCTTCAACCGTTCCCCATGTCCCGCCGCAACGTCGGCAGGCCGATGCCGGCGGCGTCGAAACCGCCGTCGACCGCCAGAATCTGGCCGGTGATGTAGGTGGAATGCGGGCCGCACAAATAGAAGATCGCATCCGCCAGTTCTTCCGGCAGGCCGTAGCGGTTGAGCGGGATGGCGTCGTGATAGTCGGCGCGGATTTCCGTAGTGTGCACCTTCAGCGCCATGGCCGTGTCGACGGGGCCGGGCGCGACCGCATTTACGCGGATGCCATAGGAGGCGAGTTCGACCGCGAGTTGCTTGGTGAGATGCGCAAGGCCCGCCTTCGACGTGCCGTAGGCGACGCGCAGCGTGGACGCGCGCAGCGACGAGATCGAGGTGATGTTGACGATGGCGCCGCCCGTCTCGCGCATGACCGGGACAGCCGCCTTGGTCATGAGAAAAGGCCCGGTCAGATTGACGTCCATGATTTCGCGCCAGGCTTCGAGCGGCGTTTCCATCACCGGACCGAAATGCGCAATGCCGGCATTGTTGACCAGCGCATCGAGCCTGCCGAATTTTTCGCGCATCAGCGCGACGGCTTGATCAGCGTCCTCGGGCTTCGAGACGTCGAACGGCAGTTCCAGCGTGCGGGCGGGCGCATCGACCGCGCGCACGGCGGCGGCGAGCGTCTCGGTATTGTTGTCCAGCAGGCCAACGGACCAACCGGCGCCCAGAAAACGCTGCGCCGCCGCAAGGCCGATGCCGCGCGCCGCGCCCGTCACGAGGGCGACCTTGGTGTTCTTGTCCGTCATGCATTCTCTCTCGGCCTGATCGGGGCAGGCTTAGATTATGGCGGCGGCGCGGTCGAGAGGCGCCGCATTAACGCGGGATTCACCATGTTGGATCGATGGTCGGGAAGACCGGAAACCGACGTGAGCTATCTCGACCCGCCGCCCATGCCTGCCGCAATCGTCGTCCAGAAGGACGTCGGCGGGCTGGTGCGCGCCTATCAGGACCGCACAGAGCTCTACCGGTCGCAGAACCGCGAGGTGCGCCTGCACGAATGCCGCTCGGCCTGCACGCTGGCGCTCTCGCTGCCCAACGTCTGCGTCTATCCCTCGAGCCAGCTGAAGTTTCACCAGGCCTATAACGACATCACGAAAGAGGTCGATTACGACGTCACCAACGAGCTCTGGTCCGCCTATCCGCAGGCCGTGCGTGAAAAACTCGGGACGCTGACGCGGCAGTACAAGGTGCTGCGCGGCTCGGAACTGATCGCCGCTGGCATCCGCAATTGCAACGCCCCGGCGCGGCAGCCGCAGATCATGATCGCCAAGGCGACGCCCGCGCCGGTGGCCGGCGGCGGCGATTTTTTGAAGGGCGTGCAGGGCGCGGTCGAGACGCTGTTCGGCGCGGGCGCCAAGGCGCCGCCGCCGTCTCCCGTGGCGAAACGCCCTGCAACCAGGCCGCCGGAAGCGCCCGCCGCGCCGGAGACGCCCGCGCAACCGCCGACGCTGCAAGCCAGCATCAACGCGCCCCTGCCGCCGCCGCGCCCGCCGATGATCGGCGCCGTGCCGACGCCGCAGGCGCCCGTGCCGAGGGATACCCCGGCGTTTTTCCGGCCAATCGTGGGCTCGGCGCCTATATTGGAGCCACGCTTCGTTCCGCTGGTGGTGGTGCGCCGCCGGATCGCGGAACTGGGCTTTGCTTTCGTCAGCCGCTGATTTCTGGTAGCGAACGGCCATGGAAAACGTCGCCAAGCTCGCGGAAACCCGCGCCCATTCGGATGTCGAGACGCAGATGCGGCTGCTCGGCCGCGCCGCGCGCAAGGCCGCGCGCGCGCTCGCGCTGTCGTCCGGCCCGACGCGCGACAAGGCGCTGCATGCCGCAGCCGCCGCCATCCGCGCGCGCGCGGCCGACATTCTCGCCGCCAATGCGCAGGATGTCGCGGACGCTGTCGCGCGCGGCACGGCAGGCTCCTTCATCGACCGGCTGACGCTCAATGATGCGCGCGTCGAGGCGATGGCGACGGGCCTAGAAGAAATCGCCGCCCTGCCCGATCCGCTCGGCCGCGTGCTGGCGTCTTTCGCCCGGCCGAACGGTCTGAAGATCGAGCGCGTGGCGACACCGCTCGGCGTCGTCGGCGTGATCTACGAAAGCCGCCCCAACGTTACCGCAGACGCTGGCGGTCTCTGCCTCAAGGCCGGCAATGTCGCGATCCTGCGCGGCGGCTCCGAGAGCTATCGCTCCACCGCGGCGATCCACGCCTGCCTGATCGAGGGGCTGCGCGCCGCCGGCCTGCCGGAAGCCGCCATATCGCTGGTGCCGACTCAGGACCGCGCGGCAGTCGGCGCCATGCTCGCCGGTCTCGATGGCGCGATCGATGTGATTGTTCCGCGCGGCGGCAAGAGCCTTGTCGCGCGCGTCCAGCACGAGGCGCGCGTGCCGGTGTTCGCGCATCTCGAAGGCATCGTGCATATTTTCGTGGACCGCGCGGCCGATCTCGAAAAGGCGAAGGCGATCGTGCTCAACGCCAAGCTGCGCCGCACCGGCATCTGCGGCGCGGCGGAGACGCTGCTGGTCGATCGCGCGGTGGCGGCGACGCATCTCGCGCCGCTGGTGACGATGCTGCTCGACGCAGGCTGCGAAGTGCGCGGCGATACGGCCGCGCAGGCCGTCGACACGCGCGTGAAAGCGGCGAGCGACGAGGACTGGCGTACGGAATATCTCGACGCGATCATTTCGGTGAAGCTGGTCGATGGGATCGACGCCGCGATCGACCACATCGAGACCTATGGCTCGCATCACACGGACTGCATCCTCACCGAGGACGGGGCGACGGCTGAGCGCTTCCTTGCGGAAGTCGATTCAGCCATCGTGCTGCACAATGCCTCGACGCAATTCGCCGATGGCGGCGAGTTCGGTTTTGGCGCCGAGATCGGCATCGCCACGGGGCGGATGCATGCGCGCGGCCCCGTCGGCGTCGAGCAGCTGACGAGCTTCAAATATCAGGTGCGCGGCGACGGACAGGTTCGCGCGTGAAGAGAGAACGGACCGCGAGCCTTCAGGCTCGCCCTGTGAGAAGCGAGCCTGAAGGCTCGCGGTCCGGTTAGCCGATGATCCCCCGCCTGCCCCCGCATACGCCCGGCATGCGCATCGGCCTGTTCGGCGGCACGTTCAATCCGCCGCATGCCGGTCACATGCTGGTCGCGGAGATCGCGCTGCGCCGTCTCAAGCTCGACCGGCTCTGGCTGCTGGTGACGCCGGGCAATCCGCTCAAAAGCACCAACGGCCTGCCGCCGCTCGGGCAACGCATGGCCGCGGCGCGAAAGCTGATCCGCGATCCGCGCGTCGTCGTCACCGGGCTCGAGGCCGACATCGGCACGCGTTACACCTACGATACTGTGGCTTGGCTGACACAACGCGCGCCTTCCCTGCATTTCGTCTGGGTGATGGGCGCCGACAATCTCAGGCAGTTTTCGCGCTGGCAGCGCTGGGCCGACATCGCCGCGCTGGCGCCGGTCGCCGTCATCGACCGTCCAGGGTCTTCGCTCGCATCGCTGAACGCCAAGGCGGCGCAGCGATTTTCCGGCAACCGCCTGAAGGAGGAAGACGCGGCCGAGCTCGCGCTGATGCAGCCGCCCGCTTTCGTTTTCCTGCACGACCGGCGCATCGATCTGTCGTCGACAGAATTGCGCGCGCGGCAAGACCATTGAAACACCGATTGAATTTTTTCGAATCACACGCCATCTTCACCCTGCGGCGCCGAGCGTCGCGCCGCGACACAGCGAGGACGCAGCACTGACTTCAGTCGCTCTTCCGGAAGCGGGACTTGCTCCCCTTCCACCGGCCACGGACCCTGCAGGGCCCTATGCCGTCACGCGGGACCCTAAGGTCCAAGACACCCCACTGCTCCAGAAAATCCTCGACAGCCTCGACGATTCCAAGGCGGAAAACGTCGTCGTGATCGATCTGGCGGGCAAGACCTCGCTGGCCGATGCGATGACAATCGCGCAGGGTCGCTCGAACACGCATGTCGGCGCCATTGCCGAGCGCGTCATCAAGGCGTGCAAGGAAGCAGGCGTCGCCGCGCCACGCGTCGAGGGCATGCCGCACAACGATTGGGTGCTGGTCGATGCGGGCGATCTGATCGTCCATATCTTCCGGCCCGAGGTGCGGCAGTTCTACAACCTCGAGAAGATGTGGAGCGGCGACCGCCCGACGGACAAGTCGGACGGCAAATCCGTCGGAACGAAGCCCGCCGGCGCGAAGGCTGGCCGCAAGGCCGGCTGACGAGGCTTTCTCCTCATGCGTCTCACCCTGGCCGCGGTCGGCCGCCTGAAGGCCGGCCCGGAGCGGGAGCTGGTCGCGCGCTATGCCGAGCGGATCGCCGCAACCGGCAAGGCCGTAGGCCTGAGCGGCCTGACGCTGAAGGAAACCGACGAGAGTCGCGCGCGACGCCCGGAGGACCGCAAGGCGGAGGAAGCGCGCGCGCTTCGGACGCTCATTCCGGACGGCGCGCGGCTCGTCGCGCTGGACGAGCGCGGCAAGAGTCTGTCGAGCGAGAAATTCGCCGCCGAGATCGGCGTGTTGCGCGACGGCGGGCAGCGCGATCTCTGTTTTGTGATCGGCGGCGCGGACGGACTAGACGAGAGCTTCCGCAACGAAGCGGCGATCGTTTTCTCCTTCGGGGCCGCCACGCTGCCGCACCAGATCGTGCGGGCGCTGCTGGCCGAGCAGGTCTATCGCACGATTTCAATCCTGGCCGGCCATCCCTATCATCGCGCCTGAATTGGCCGATTCGCGCCGCATTGCCGGCGTTTTTGAACGCTAATGCCCGATTGCTCACGGGGCTGAACTGCGGGACCGCATTGCTCTTCAGGTCATTGTCGCCACGCCAGATTGCCGGGATCGCCGCTTGCGCGGCGTCCGTGCTTCTGGCTGCGCCCGTGCATGCGCAACCTGCGACCGAGCCCGGCCTCGACCCCGTCGAAGGCAAGCGGCTGGAGTTGCGCGGGGTGGAGGACACGATCTCTGCCTCGGCCGAGCAGCGCGCGAAAATACAGACCGAGATCGAGACAATCCGTGAGGACCGCGCACGTCTGAACGCCGCGCTGCTGGACGCGTCTTCGAAAGTCTCGGAGCAGGATGCACGCATGGCCAAGGTCGAACAGCGCCTCGACCGGCTGACCGGCAGCGAGGAGGCGATCCGCCGCTCGCTGGAGGGCCGCCGCAATGTGGTGGCCGAGGTGCTCGCCGTGCTGCAGCGGATGGGCCATCGTACGCCGCCTGCCCTGCTGGTGCAGCCTGAAGACGTCCTGCAGGCGATCCGCGCCTCCATGACGCTGGGGGCGGTGCTGCCGCAACTGCGCGCCGAAACCGAGGCGCTGGCCAGCGACCTCGGCGACCTCGTCAACCTGCGCAAGTCGATCGCGTCCGAAAAGGACAATCTGGCCAAGGAATACCAAGGGCTGCAGGACGAGCGGGCGCGGCTCGCCGCGCTGGTCGACATCAGGCAGAAGACGCTGGGCGACGCCCAGAGCGCGCTGGAGATCGAACAGAAGCGCGCCGCCGAACTCGCGGGACAGGCGACGAGCCTCAAGGACCTGATCGCCCGGATGGAGCGCGAGAGCGTATCCGCCCGCAAGGCCGCCGAAGCGGCCCTGAAATACGACGAAGAGCGCAAGAAGCAAGCGGCGCTGGAGACGCAGGAGCAGCAGGCAAAGATCGAGGCCTCGCCCTACAAGGACCCCGCCCGCCTGACGCCGGCCATGCCGTTCTCGAAAGCGCGAGGCAAGCTGCCGCTGCCAACCAATGGCGAAATCGTGAAGACCTACGGGGCGTCCGACGCCTTCGGCAGTTCGGAAAAGGGCATTTCCATCGGGGTCCGCCCGAAGGCGACCGTGGTCTCGCCCGCCGACGGCTGGGTGCTTTATGCCGGCCCCTATCGAACTTATGGCCAGTTGCTCATCGTCAACGCGGGGGACGGCTACTATATAGTCCTTGCCGGGATGGACAGGGTGAATGTCGCCGTCGGGCAATTCGTCCTGTCGGGCGAGCCAGTCGGTGTGATGGGCGATGGCGCAACGCGTACGGCTTCGGCCGTCGCCATTGGCGCAAGCCAGCCCATCCTCTATGTTGAGTTCAGAAAAGACGGATCTCCGGTCGACCCGGGTCCATGGTGGTCCAAGCCTGACTTGAAAAAGGTTCGTGGATGATGCGCAATGTGAATTATGTGCTCCTTGGCGCCGTCATGGGCGCGGCGAGTTTCGGCGTCGCCCAGAAGGTTGACATCTTCGGCCGGCCGGCCACGGCCGCAATTTCAGACACTTACAAAAGCCTGAACCTGTTCGGCGACGTCTTCGAGAAGGTCCGCACGGACTATGTCGAGAAGCCGCAGGACCAGAAGCTGGTCGAGAGCGCCATCAACGGCATGCTCACCTCGCTTGACCCGCATTCGAGCTACATGGACACCAAGAGCTTCCGCGACATGCAGGTGCAGACGCGCGGCGAGTTCGGCGGCCTCGGCATCGAGGTGACGCAGGAAGACGGCGTCGTGAAGGTCGTGACCCCGATCGACGACACGCCCGCCTCGCGCGCCGGCATCATGGCCGCCGACCTCATCACCGCCATCGACGGCGAGACGGTTCAGGGCATGACGCTCAACCAGGCTGTCGACAAGATGCGCGGCGCGGTGAACACCGCCGTCACGCTGACCGTGCTGCGCGGCAAGGAAAAGAAGAAGCTCGACATCAAGCTCACGCGCGCTGTCATCCAGATCAAGTCGGTTCGCTCGCGCAAGGAAGGCGAAGACATCGGCTACATCCGCATCACGCAGTTCAACGAGCAGACCTACGACGGCCTGAAGGCCGCGATGCAGAAATTCCAGCAGGAAATCCCGGCTGACAAGTTCAAGGGATACATCCTGGATCTGCGCAACAATCCCGGCGGCCTGCTCGACCAGTCCGTCGCCGTCTCCAACGCGTTCCTGGAGCGCGGCGAGATCGTCTCGACGCGCGGCCGCAACGCCGACGAGACGCAGCGCTACAATGCGCGCCCGATCGACATTTCGAAGGGCAAGCCGGTCGTGATCCTGATCAACGGAGGCTCGGCTTCGGCGTCCGAGATCGTGTCCGGCGCGCTGCAGGACCATAAGCGCGCGACGCTGATCGGCACGCGCTCGTTCGGCAAGGGCTCGGTTCAGACGATCATCCCGCTCGGCCAGAACAACGGCGCGCTGCGGCTGACCACGGCGCGCTACTACACGCCGTCGGGCCGTTCGATCCAGGCCAAGGGCATCGATCCCGACATCATGGTGCTACAGGACGTGCCGGACGAGCTGAAGGGCAAGGACGACCTGAAGGGCGAGGCTTCGCTCAAGGGCCATCTGAAGAATGGCGAGACGGAAGAGCACGGCTCGCAGGCCTACGTTCCGCCGGACGCGACCAAGGACAAGCAGCTGATCGCGGCGCAGGATCTCTTGCGCGGCGTGAAGACGGCGGCACAGCTCGCCACGCCTGTTCCGGCAAACGATGCCGCCAAGACCGACGCCAAGACGCCTGACGCCAAGTCGCCTGACGCGAAGGCCCCGGAAGCGAAGGCGCCCGACGCGGACAAGAAGAACTGACGAAAACGGGCGGCCTTCGGGCCGCCCGATTTGTTTTATCGGATCGATGCGCCCGGCGGCATGACCAATATGCCCGCCGGGCGTATGATTCCGAGCGCGTGATTCTTGCGGCTGATTCGCCGCGTTTTCAAACGCTTTGGCGCGGCCGGAGGCGGACAAGAGCGGCGAATGTCTGACGAACTCCACCAACCCTTGGGGATGGGGACCTCCGGCGGCGAAGGCCGCAACGGCGGCCGGCCCTCCCCTGTGCGGCGCGGTTTTCCCATTGCGGGCGCCGTCTACGGGCTGATCGGCGCGGCCGTGCTCGCCGGCGCTGGCTATGTCTGGAAATATGGCGACCCGAATGGCGGCTGGCCGCGCGCGACGGCAAAAATCGAGCCCTACAAGCCGCCCGTCATCGCCCAGCGCGATCCCGCGCCGACCGGCACGATCGAGCGGCGCGGCGGCGAACGGCAGACCGGGCCGGAAGTCGAGAACCAGTCCGGCGTGAAGGTGACGCGGGCCGGCAACGCGCAGGCGCCCGGCGCGCTCATCATCCAGATCGACCAGGTCGCGAGCGTCAGCCTGGCGCCGGCTCCGGACAAGCGGCTGATCGAGCGCGGCCGCTTCGGCCCGCTGCCGCGCATTGGCGCGGATGGCGCCAAGGCCTACGAGATCTACGCCCGGCCCGTCATCACCTCGCAGAAACTGAAGGCCGACGCGCCGCGGATCGCGCTGTTGATCGGCGGCCTCGGCCTGTCCGGCGCCACGACCGAAGCGGCGCTGGAAAGACTGCCGGCCGACGTCTCCTTCGCCTTTGCGCCTTATGGCGAGCAGTTGCAGGCGGAGACCGCAAGGGCGCGTGAGCGCGGGCACGAAACGTTCCTGCAGGCGCCGATGGAGCCATTCGACTATCCGCAGAACGATCCCGGCCCGCATACGCTGACCGCGCGCGCGTCCGACAAGGACCTCGAAAGCGACCTGCATTGGCTGATGGGCCGTTTCACCGGCTATGTCGGCGTCGTGAATTTTCTCGGCGCGCGATTCATGTCCGACAGCGCCGCGATGACGACGGCCATGCGGGAATTTTCTCGGCGCGGCGTCGCCTTCATCGACGACGGCTCGGCGCCGCAATCGCTGGCGGGCGTCGTCGGCGCGCAGGTCGGGACCGTGACGACGCGCGCCGACGTGGTGATCGACGCCGACCCCCGCCCGGAAGCGATCGAGGCCGCGCTGACGCGGCTCGAAACAATCGCCCGCCAGAAGGGCAGCGCCATCGGCTTCGCCAGCGCCATTCCGGCCAGCATCGAGCATATGGCCCGCTTCACCCGCGCGCTCGAAAAGCGCGGCATTGCGCTGACGCCCGCCAGCGCGCTGCTGGCGCGCGGCAGCGGCCCGCAAGTGGAGAACCGCCGCCCATGAAGCGGATCGCGCCCTACCGCCCCTGCGTCGGCGTGATGCTTGTGAACGCCCAGGGGCTCGTGTTCATCGGCCGCCGCCGCAACAAGCGGCAACCCGAGCATGTCGCGCCGGGCCACGAATGGCAGATGCCGCAGGGCGGGATCGATCCCGGAGAGCAGCCCTATGCGGCGGCGTTGCGCGAACTGCACGAGGAAACCAACGTGCGCTCGGTCGAACTGATCGCCGAGGCGCCGAAATGGTACTCCTACGACCTGCCGCAGGATGTCGCGAAAAAGGCCTGGCGCGGCGGTTTTCGCGGGCAGACGCAGAAATGGTTCGCGCTGCGCTTCACGGGCGATGACAGCGAGATCGACATCCACGATCCCGGCCCCGGCCACAAGCCGGAATTCGACGCCTGGCGCTGGGAGGACATTTCCCGGCTGGCCGACCTGATCATCCCGTTCAAGCGGCAGGTCTACGAACAGGTCGTCGCCGATTTCGCGCCGCTGATCCACAAGTAGGCGGGCGGCAATGGCGATCGATCATGTCTCGCTCCCCGTCCGCGACCTTCATCGCAGCGCCGTTTTCTACACAGCGATCCTCGCCCCGCTCGGCTATGTGCGGCTGGTGACGCGCGAGCGCGCAATCGGCTTCGGCAAGACGCATTCGGAAATCTGGATCAACCTGCGGGAGAACCTGCCGCACGCGCCTGCCGACGCCGGCGCGCATGTCGCGCTCCGCGCACGCTCGCCCGAAGCCATCCAGGCCTTTCATGCCGCCGCACTGGCGCATGGCGGAACCGACGATGGCCCGCCGGGCCGGCGGCCTTACGGCGCCGGCCCGAACATCTATTACGCGGCTTTCGTGCGCGACCCCGACGGCAACAGGCTGGAGGCCGTGACGTTTCTGCCGCCGGACTAGACGCTGGTCGGCGCGGGCGCCGACCGCTTCAAGCCGATCCACTGCCCAGCAGCCAGCGCGGCCACGACCGTCGCCTGCCCGACTATCGCCGCGAGGCCGAGCGACGTCGGCTGGACCTGCGAGAGCAGAGCAATGCTTTCGATCGCCCAGATTGTATTGCCTGCGACCACCAACCAGACGATGCCGCGCGGCAGCATGGGCGCAAGGCCGAGCGAACCGACGAAGATCGCATAGACCAGACAGAACACGCCGACGCAGAGCACAAGCGTCGGCGACAGGCCGAAAGCGCCCGCCAGCGCGGCGCCGCCTGCGAGCAGCAGGACGCCGGAGGCGGCGCTGAAGGCGGCATCGACAATCAGGACATTGCGCAGAAGGGGGGAGGAAACGACGAAACGCATGATGGATCTCCTTTCGTTCATTGCTGGGGGACGCGATCGAGGAAGCCGGTGACGGAGGCGAGCCTGCCGTCGCTGGCCACCACCGCGAAATCAGTGCCGTCGATGATCGTGTTCGCGCCTTTGGGGCCGAGCGTCCAACGGAAGCGCAGGCGGTCGCCGTGCGCGTCCGGTTCGCCGAGCGCGCTGAAGGCGAATCCCGGAAACTGCGCCTGCGCGCCTGATATCATCGCGTCGATGCCGTCATGGCCTGCCCCGCACATGACCGGATCGGCATAGGTCGCGTCCTGCGTCCAGACCTCGGCGATCATCGCGCGGCGGCGTTGCGGGTCAGCTTCGTTCCAGATCGCGAGATAGCGATCGACGATGGCTCTCGTGTCTTTCATGGTTTCTCTCCTTTCGCCGCATCGGTGCGGAATGCTGGAGAGGCTGAGCGCGAAAATGCGCGCCGTCGATTACGCACGAGGTAATTGGATGAGCGCAGGAACAGGCTAGATTGCGCGCATGGGATACCATCGACCAGCCGGCGAATATCTGCGCCAATGGCGGCAGCGCCGCCGCATGAGCCAGCTCGAACTCGCGCTCGAAGCCGACATTTCCGCGCGCCACCTGAGCTTTGTCGAAACCGGCCGCGCGCAGCCCTCGCGCGACATGATCGTGCATCTGGCAGAAACGCTCGCCGTGCCGCTGCGCGAACGCAATGCGATCCTTCTGGCGGCTGGCTTCGCGCCCGTCTACACAGAGCGCGGGCTCGACGATCCCGCTCTTTCGGCGGCCCGCGCGGCTGTCGATGCCGTTTTGCAGGGCTGCGCGCCCTTTCCGGCGCTGGCGGTGGACCGGCGCTGGAACGTCGTCGCGATCAACGCGGGCGCCGGCGCGCTGCTCGGCGGCATTGCGCCGGAGCTTCTCGCCGCGCCCAACGCCATGCGGCTCGCGCTACATCCGCAGGCGCTCGCGCCGCGCATCGACAATTTCGGCGAGTGGCGCGCGCATCTGCTTTCGCGCGTGCGGCAGCAGATCGCGGCGAGCGGCGACGCCGGGCTCGAGGATTTGCTGAACGAACTGCTTGGGTATGTCTATCCCGAAACGATCGACCTGACGCCGCATGAGCAAGACGCCAACGGCGATCCGGCGATCGTCGTGCCGCTGCGCCTGCGGGTCGGCGACGCGCGCCTGTCGTTCATCTCGACCATCACCGTGTTCGGAACGCCTGTCGATGTGACCCTGTCGGAACTGGCGATCGAAACTTTCTTTCCGGCTGATGCAGCGACCTCGGATTTCTTGCGCGGGAGGTAAGCTTTGTTAACCCGCGATGAGTTCGCGCAGCCGCGCGTAAACCGGCGCGGGCGGCTCGACTGCGCGGCCTTCGCCTGATGTCACGAAGACGATGGCGAGGTTGGCTGTGAGTCGCGAAGAACCGTTCACCGATCCCTCGATCAGAATGCGCAGCGATGTGCGACCGATGGAGACGAGCGTCAGCGCGAGGTCGAGCTTGTCGCCGATGCGGCAGGGCGCGATGAAGTCGGCCTCGATGTTGCGCAGGGGCGTGACAACGCGGAACTCGCTGCGCATCGCCTGGAAGGACGCGCCGACGCAATCGTCGAAGAAGTCCTCGACCACGCCGTTGAACATGTCGAAATAATGCGGGTAGTAGACGATGCCCGCGGGATCGACGTGACCGAAGCGTATTTTTCGCGTGACGGAAAAGGTGGGCGCGCGCGGAGCGTCGGACATGGAGACCTCTGAGATCGACGACGCCTGAAATAGCGTCGCCGTCGAGGCCGGCCATTGCGCCCGATCAATAGGTAGCGAGTTCGTTGCTCCAGGCTTCCGGCACGGTGACCGGGATCGACAGCAGCAATTGTCCGAAAGTCTTGGCCTGCGTGTCGAGCCGGACCGAGGACGTGCCGCCGCCGCCGAGCGAATTGTGCATCAGGAAATTCAGCGCATGCGTGCCCGGCAAATCGAAGCGCTCGACCTCGCCTTTCACATAATGGGCGAAATAGGCCTTCACCGCATCTGACGTGAGGCTCGCGCGGATGACGGGCCAATATTCCGGCTTGCGCGCCATGACGCCGATGTTGGAGCCATCGCCCTTGTCGCCGGAGCGCGCGACGGCGAGCGCGATCAAAGGCGCCTGGATCGTGCGGCCGGCCGGCGGCGCGGCGACGGCGACGACGGGATGCAGGACCTTGTCCTTGTGATCGCGCGGCGGCAGGAAGGGCGCGAAGGCGACATCGGCGCCATCGACCTTCACGGCGATGTCAACAAACTCCTTGTCGATCAGGAACGAGAACAGCCGCACCATCGGCGAGGGGGAGGGACGGCCCGCATCGATGCCGCAGCGGCCGGTCGATGTCGCGAGCGCGGTGCCGACGCTCTCCTTCGCCAGCAATTCGCAGGCTTCGGGCTGCGCATGCTGGACGGCGAGCCGCAGCACGACTTCGCGCGGGGGCGTGCGGCGCAGATCGGCGCTGCCGCCGTAGAGCGCCTCGTCGCCGATCACGTCGATCGAGACATCGCCGAAGGGCGGGAGCCCCGCCTCCTTCAGCATCTTGCTGACGCGGTTGAGCACAGCCTCGGCAACGCGCCGCGCCTTGGCCGACGCGTCGTAGCCGGCAAATACCGACGACGAGACGAGGCGGAAACCGCCGGAATAGGTCGCCGACACCTTGTAGGTGCGCGTCGGCATGCGGCCGCGCGCCTTGTCGACGCGCACGCGATCCTTGCCATCCTGCACCATGGTGACGCCGGTGAAATCGCAGACGACGTCGGGCAGGATGTAGGCTGCGGGATCGCCGATCTCGTAGAGCATCTGCTCGCCGACCGTCAGCGGCGTGACAGCGCCGCCAGTGCCTTCGGGCTTGGTGACGATGAAGGAGCCGTCGGCGAAACATTCGGCGATCGGCCAACCCACATCTTCCCAGCCGGCCTCGACATCGCGCCAGTCCGTGAAATTGCCGCCCGTGACCTGCGCGCCGCATTCCAGCAGATGGCCGCAAAGCGAGCCCTGAGCCAACAGGTCGTAGTCGGTCGGCTTCCACTTGAATGCGTGGATGAGCGGGGCGAGGGACACGGCGGAGTCGACACAGCGGCCTGTGAGAACAATGTCCGCGCCGGCGTCGAGCGCGGCGGCGATCGGAAAGGCGCCGAGATAGGCGTTGACGCTCATCAGCTTGGGCGGCATGGTGCCGCCTGACTGCATTTCCTTGATGTCGAGACCGCGCAATTCCTCCTCGCGCTCGAGCAGATTGTCGCCCTCGACCGTGCCGATCTTGAGCGTGACGCCAGCTTCCTTCGCGACCTGTTCCAGCGCCTTGCGGCATGCGTCGAGATTGACGCCGCCGGCATTGGCGATGACCTTGATCTTCTTGTCGGCGATCTGCTTGATCAGCGGCTTCATCACGCCGAAGACGAAATCGTGGGCGTAGCCCTGGTCTTCCTTGCGGCTCTTCAACTTCGCGAGGATCGCCATCGTGACTTCGGCAAGATAGTCGAAGACGAGATAATCGATGTTGCCCTTCTCGACGAGCTGCGCGGGCGCGGCGTTGCTGTCGCCCCAATAGCCCGAGGCGCCGCCGATGCGGATGGATGTCTTGGGCGCGTTGGCCATGGCGTTCTTCCCTGAAACTTGTCTGATTGACGCCATCATACCCCGTCGCAGAAAAATTTGAACCATCCTCAGAATTTCGTAGACTGGCGTCCAAGACGGCCGCGAAGGCCTGAAAAACAGGAGTGAAATCAATGGCCGGGCTGCCTGAGCGCACAGAATTCATCAAGCTCGAACGCAAGGGTCCGGTCCTTTACGTCTGGCTGAACAAGCCCGAGGCGCGCAATGCGCTGGTGGCCGGCATGGGCGCGGAATTGCGCCAGACATTCGACGCCCTGCCCTCAATGCCCGACGTGCGCGTTGTCGTGCTGCGCGGCGCGGGCGGCACGTTCTGCGCGGGCGGCGACATCAAGGGCTTCAATGCGGCCTCCAAGCCGCTGGCGCCCGGCGAGCACGATGTGTTGAAGGACGCCAACCGCCAGGGCGGCGCGCTGTTTCAGGCGATCGACGAGGCGCGCCAAGCGGTCATCGTCGTGGTCGAAGGCTTTGCGATGGGCGGCGGCTTCGGCATGGCGTGCCTCGGCGACATTACCATCGCGAAGGCCGATGCGCAGTTTGCGATGAGCGAGACCATGCTCGGCATCGTGCCGGCGCAGATTTCGCCTTTCGTCGTGCGCCGCATCGGCCTGACGGCGGCGCGACGCTTCGGCGTGTCGGGCGCGAAGCTCAACGGCTTTCAGGCGCGCGACATCGGCATTGCGCATGAAGTTGCAGAGACATCGGAAGCACTGGAGGCGTTGATCGACGCGACGATCGCGCAGATCCTGAAATGCGCGCCGGAAGCGGTCGCCGTCACCAAGGCGCTGATGCACCGCGTCGCCAAGGGCGGGGAGCCGATGGATTCACTGCTCGATCGCGCGGCGGAAGATTTCGTGTCCGCCGTGCGCAGCCCGGAGGGCGCGGAGGGGACGAAAGCGTTCGTGGAGAAGCGCAAGCCGGCGTGGAATGTCGGGTGGGGGAAGTAGGGGCGTTTGCGGCGTCACCCTGAATATCTGTCGCCTCCCTCCCCGCTCGCGGGGAGGGTGTCGCCGCAAGGCGACGGGTGGGGACCGCCGGGCATTGGCTACAGCGCAGACTATGCCCAGCCTGCCCCACCCGCGATGCCCACGGCATTGCGCTTCGCGCAAAGCCGGTGCACCGCGACCTCCCCGCGAGCGGGGAGGTATGGCGCGCGATAGCGAAGATATCCGCTTGGGCGCGAGACTCGTATTCCCGCTACTTCGTGTAGACGAATGCCGCATCGTCGAAATTCGTCCTCGGAATTTCGTCCTTCTCGGTCCAATAGTCCTGGCTGTGCTGCCATTCCGGCTTGTTCAGGCGCTTGGGCAACAGATCCATGCCGCGCATCATGTAGCCGGGATTGAAATTTTCCTCGTCGATCCACGGCAGCACCGGCTGGTCCTTGTCTTCCGGACGCAGCGCGACTTCCACCTTCTTGGCGCCCTTGGCCTTCATGTGGTTGAGCAGGCGGCAAACGAAATCCGCGACCAGGTCCGTGCGCAACGTCCAGCTCGCGCGGAAATAGCCGAACACCCAGGCGAGGTTCGGTACGCCCGTGAACATCAGGCCGCGATAGGTGACCGTGTCGGACCAGTCGAGCGGCTTGCCGTCGATCGCAAACGCGATGTCGCCCATCATGCAGAGATTGAAGCCGGTCGCCGTGATGATGATGTCGGCTTCAAGTTCCTTGCCTGACTTCAGGAGCACACCCTTCTTCGTGAAGCGATCGATCTCGTCGGTGACGACGCTCGCCTTGCCGGACGCGATGCCCTTGAAGAGATCGCCGTCCGGGATGAAGGCTATGCGCTGGCGCCAGGGGCGATAGCTGGGCGTGAAATGTTTTTCGATGTCGTAGTCGGGCCCAAGATAGGCGCGCACGGCGCCCAGCAATTCGGTCCGGACAACCTCGGGTTCTTCAAAACAGCGGCGCGTAAAATCCGCCTGATTGAAGTTGATCTGCCGGCGCACGATTTCGTGGATCCAGCTTTCGTCCACCTGCAGCTTGCGCAATTGCTCGGCAATATCGATCGCGTTGCGGCCGGGGATGAAATAGGTCGGCGAGCGCTGCAGCATGGTGACATGCGCAGCATCCGGCGCCATGGCCGGAATGACGGTCGCCGCCGTCGCGCCGGAGCCGATGACGAGCACCTGCTTGCCCTTGTAGTCCAAGCCTTCGGGCCAGGTCTGTGGATGGACGAGCGTACCTTCGTACTTGTCCATGTCCTTCCACTGCGGCGTGTAGCCTTCGGAATGGCGGTAATAGCCCTGGCACATCCAGAGGAAGTTGCAGGTGAAGGCGACGCGCGCGCCGGTATCGAGACGTTCGGCGTCCACGGTCCAGAGATTGTCGGCGCTCGACCAGCTCGCATGATGGATCTTGTGCCGATAGCGGATGTGCGGCCCGAGCTTGTTCTCCTCGATCACCTCGCCCATGTAGCTGCGAATTTCGTCTGCCGTCGCGATCGGCTTGCCGACCCACGGCTTGAAGCTGTAGCCGAAGGTGTGGAGGTCGCTGTCGGAGCGGATGCCCGGATATTTATGCGTCGTCCAGGTGCCGCCGAATGTCTCCTGCGTCTCGAGGATGACGAAGCTCGTGCCCGGATTTTGATGGATGAGATGATAGGCCGAGCCGATGCCGGAAATGCCGGCGCCGACGATCAGCACGTCGAAATGTTCGGCCTTGCCGCCGGCCTTCGCGGCGGGGCGCTCGAGTGTCGCTGTGTCGCTCATTGATCCTGCCTGACGCTTCCTGTCGCAGCGTTCGCGCGCGCGACGTTTTCATGCGTCAAGAATGCAGGGGCTTCGCCCGTTCGGCAAGCGGCCTATGATTTCGCAAGCCGAAACCGGTGCGCCGCCTCAGCGGCCAATGCTCACATAGGTGAAGCCGTGGCGCTGCATTTCGTCGGGGCGGTAGACGTTGCGCAGGTCGACGACCACGGGCGATTTCAGCAATTGCTTGACCTTGCCGAGATCGAGCGCGCGGAACGCGTCCCATTCGGTCACGAGCACCAGTGCGTCGGCGCCCTCGATCGCCGCATAGGCGCTCTGCGCAAATTCGACGTTATCCAGCACGGCCTTCGCCTGCTCGATGCCCTCGGGATCGTAGGCGCGGATGATGGCGCCATTGTCCTGCAGCGCCGGAATGATCATCAGCGAAGGCGCGTCGCGCATATCGTCGGTGTTGGGCTTGAAGGTGAGGCCGAGCAGCGCGATCGTCTTGCCGCGCACCGAGCCGCCACAGGCCGCGATCACCTTGCGCGCCATCGCGCGCTTGCGCTGGTCGTTGATGGCGACAACCGTCTCGACGATCCGCAGCGGCGCGCCCGCGTCATGGCCGGTCTTGACCAGAGCCAGCGTGTCCTTCGGAAAGCAGGAGCCGCCGTAGCCGGGGCCTGCATGAAGAAACTTGCGGCCGATGCGATTGTCGAGACCGATGCCGCGCGCGACGTCCTGCACGTTTGCGCCAGTGGCCTCGCAGAGATCGGCGATCTCGTTGATGAAGGTGATCTTGGTCGCCAGAAAGGCGTTGGCCGCGTATTTGGTCAGCTCCGCCGTGCGGCGCGCCATGAACAGGATCGGCTGGTTGTTGAGATACAACGGCCGATAGGCCTCCTGCATGATTTCGCGGGCGCGCAGATCGTCGGCGCCGATGACGATGCGATCGGGGTGCTTGAAGTCGGAGATCGCCGCGCCTTCGCGCAGGAATTCGGGATTTGAGACGACGGCGATGTTCGAGTTGGGCCTGATCTCGCGCACGATGCGTTCGACCTCGTCGCCGGTGCCAACCGGCACGGTCGATTTGGTGACGATGACGGCGTCGTCGTCTGCGTGGCCGGCGATCTCTTTCGCGGCCGCATAGACGTACGAAAGATCGGCATAGCCGTCGCCGCGGCGCGACGGCGTGCCGACGGCGATGAAGATCGTCTTCGCGCCTTCGACGCCCTTCGCCAGATCGGTGGTGAAGGTGAGGCGGCCATCGCGCACGTTCTTGTCGACGATGTCCTTGAGGCCTGGCTCGTAGATCGGCATGTGGCCTGCCTCGAGCTGCGCGATCTTGGCGGCGTCCTTGTCGATGCAGACGACGTCATGGCCGAAGTCGGCGAAACACACGCCAGACACCAGACCCACGTAACCCGAACCGATCATCGCAATGCGCATTGCGCCGCGCTCCGCCTGTCAAAGGAGCGCCTGCGTAGCTTTTTTGGGCCTCTGGCGCAACGCGAGGCGGCGTGGGCCACGCGCGGACTACAGGAAACCGATTGAAATCCATGGGATTGCGGCCACAAGCACGAGGCCGACGAGCAAGGCCGCGAGGTACGGCCAGATGGGCGCGACGCCCTCTGCGGGATCGACGCGCCCGATGGCGCAGGCCGCGTAATAGCCGACGCCGAACGGCGGCGCGAACAGGCCGATGCCCATGGCGAGGATGACCACCATCGCATAATGCACCTCGTGGATGCCGAGCTGCTTGGCTATCGGGAAAAGCAGCGGCCCGAACAGGACGATGGCGGGAATGCCCTCGAGGATCGAGCCGAGAATGACGAAGGCGACGAGCGACACGGCCATGAAGCCGATGGCGCCGCCTGGCATGGACGCCATGGTCTGCGCGAGCTGGCGCGAGAAGCCCGATTGCGTCAGCGCCCAGGCCATGGCGGTGGCGGCGCCGATGATGATGAGGATCGCGCCCGACAGCGTCGCGGTATCGACCAGCATCGGCCAGAGCCGGCGCCAGTCGATCTTCTGATTGAAGAAGAGAACGCCGATGAGGCCGACAAGCGCCGCATAGACGATGCCGATGGTCGAGACCTCGGTCGCCGTCGCCACGCCTTCGACGACGGCGGCGCGAATCAGGAAGGGCAGCGCGATGCCCGGCATGGCGATGACGGCGAGTTTCGCGATGGTGGCGCCCGAGGCGCGCGGCGAGGTCGGACGCTGCTCGCGATGCGCCTGCCAGCGCACGACCAGCGCCAGCACGAGCATCAGCACCGCGCCGGGCAGAATGCCGCCGGTGAACAGCGCCGAGATCGACACGCCCGTCACCGATCCTATGGTGATGAGCACCAGCGAGGGCGGGATCGTTTCCGTCATGGCGCCGGTCGCCGACAGCAGCGCCACGAGATTGCCGCCCTTTTCGCCGCGCTCCTTCATCTCAGGGAACAGAACTGGCGCGACGGCCGCCATGTCGGCGGCCTTGGAGCCCGAAATGCCCGACACGAGATACATGGCGCCGAGCAGCACGTAGGAGAGACCGCCGCGGAAATGGCCGATCAGCGCGGCGAGAAACGCCACCATGGCGCGCGCGAGGCCGGTGACCTCGATCAGCAGGCCGAGAAACACGAACAGCGGCACGGAGAGAAGGATGATGTGGCTCATACCTTCGTCCATGCGCGAGACGACCACCGACCATGGCGTGCGCGTCGTCAGCGCGATGAAGGCAAATGTGCCGATGCCGAAGGCGAAGACGATGGGCACGCCGGCCAGCACCGCGCCGCCGACGATAGCCACGAAGAAGACGATCAGCTTGTAATTGCCCATCGCCATCAGGGCGGGCTTGCCGAACCAGAGCGCGAGCCCGATCGCCGTGACAACGGCGAGCGCGACCGCCACATCGGCGAGGCGATAGATGCGGCCGATCCGCATCAGGCCGATGATAAGCATCAGCGAGATGCCGACAGGCAGCGCGGCGGCGCGCCAGGCGCCGGAGATTTCGAGCGCGGGCGTCGTAATTGCGATCTCGTCGAGCGCATAGTCGACGGCCGGATGAATGACGAACCCGAGAAACACCAGGCCGACGACGAGCGCCAACGTTTCAAAGAGCGCCCTGCCGCGCGCGCCGGCGCGCGTCACCAGCGCCGACATGCGCATGTGCTCCATGCGCCGGTAGGCGACGACGGCGCCGAGCATCGCCAGCCACAGGAAGAGGATGGAGGCGAGTTCGTCTGACCAGACGAAGGGGCGGCGCAGAACGTAGCGCGAATAGACGCCGGCAAAGAGGATGATTGTTTCGGCGAGAACGAGCAGGCCGGCCACGAGTTCGACGACCTGGCCGATGCCGCGTTCGAGCGCCAGACACATACGCCCGAACGAAGTCGTCGACGCGGGATCGAGTGCCGTCTTCGGGGGCTCGTGCATGCGGCTACTTGTGAAGAGAGGTCAGGCGGCGGCGCGCCCGGGTCGCCGCGAGGACGACCCGGGACCGGCGAATTACGCGATCTTGCCGGTGTATTTCTCGAGGATCGACCAGGCTTCGTCGCCGTACTTGCCCTTCCACTCGTTGAAGAAGCCGGCCTTCTGCAGCTTGGCGCGGAAGAGAGCCGGATCGACCTCGTTGAAGGCGAGGCCCTTGTCCTTCAGGTCTTTTTCGAGCGTGGCGTTGAGCTTGGCGACATCCTCGCGTTCGGCGAGCGCGGCCTCGGCGAAACGCTTCGAGATCGAGGCCTTCACATCGTCGGGCAGCGCCTTCCAGGCCTTGCCGTTGGCGAGTTGCCAGAAACCGTCCCACATGTGGTTGGTGCGGGCGAGATATTTCTGGACTTCGTAGAGCTTGCCCGTCGAGATGATCGCCAGCGGATTTTCCTGGCCTTCGGCGACCTTGGTCTGGAGCGCGGAATAGACTTCGGAGAAGTTGAGCGACAAAGGCGCGGATTCGAACGCCTTGAACATCGATGTCCACAGCGGGCTCGCCGGCACGCGGATCTTCAATCCGACGAGATCGTCAGGAGACTTGATCGGCTTGTTGGACGTGGTGATCTGGCGGAAGCCGTTGTCATACATCTTCTCGAACGCATAGAGGCCGGACTTGTCGATCTGCGCGCGCACATAGGCGCCGAGATCGCCGTCCATTGCCGGCCAGACCTTGTCGTAGCCCGACCACGCGAAGCCGACGCCGTTGATCGAGGCCGCCGGTACGAGCGTCGAGAGGATGAGGCCGGACAGCGAGAAGAATTCGAGCGCGCCCGAGCGCAGCTGGCTCAGCATGTCGGTGTCGGAGCCGAGCTGGTTGTTCGGAAACACCTGCATGTCGACCTTGCCGCCGGTATCCTTGGCAATGGCGGCCGCAGCCTCGCGCATGCGGATCGTCAGCGGATGGGTCTCGGGCAGGTTGTTGGCGAGCTTGAGCTGAAATTCGGCGGCATTGGCGCGAGTAACGCGCAGGAGGGCAGGCGCGGAGACGGCGACGATTGCGGACGTCGTCAAAAAGGTGCGGCGATCGAAGGCCATTGATGTCCTCGGGTTGACCGGTCTTGCGCCGGCAATTTTCCTCCCTCCGCGGCGCGCCCAAGCGCGGTTGCGGAAGCGGGCGCACTATGCGCAGGATCGCCATCCGACACAATATGCTGATAACGCGGGGCAAGGACGCCAAAACCGTTGAACGCCATCGAAATTTCCAACGATCCCGAGCCTGGCGTCCTCGGACGCCTGGTCGAGATGCACGCCCTTTATTATGCCCGGCACTGGGGCTTCGGCGCCTTCTTCGAAGCGCGAGTGGCGCGCGAGGCCGGGGAATTCGCCGGCGCGCTGCCGCGCGAGGATTCGCGGCTCTGGCATGCGCGGGCCGATGGACAGACGCTCGGCACGATCGCCATCGATGGCCGCCACGCTGACACGGAAGGCGCGCACCTGCGCTGGTTCATTCTCGACGATCGTTTTCGCGGCGCAGGCGCTGGCGGCAAGCTGCTCGATGCAGCGCTCGCCTTCTGCCGCGCGCGCGGATTTGCACGGGTCTATCTCTGGACCTTCGCGGGGCTCGGTGCGGCGCGGAAGCTCTACGAGTCGCGTGGCTTCCAGCTGGCCGAAGAAGCCGAGGCCGAAAGCTGGGGCGTGCGTGTGCGCGAGCAGCGCTTCGTGCTGGATCTCGCCCGCGCATGAGCGAACCGATCCAGGACCGCGCCGCCTTCATCCGCGCCAACACGCGCATGCTGCCCGTTCCCCATGCGCCGGAGATTTCGCTGCAGCTCGCCGACGAGGCGACCGCGTTGTGGGAGAAGACGGAAGAAGAACTCGGCGAGATTGGCCTGCCGCCGCCCTTCTGGGCCTTTGCCTGGGCGGGCGGGCAGGCGCTGGCGCGCTACATTCTCGATCATCCCGAAATCGTCGCGGGAAAAAGCGTGCTCGACTTCGCCTCCGGCTCTGGACTCGTCGCCATCGCCGCCGCCAAGGCGGGCGCGCGAATCGTGGAGGGCAGCGAGATCGACGCATTCGCCGTATCGGCGATCGCGATCAATGCGGCGGCGAATGGCGTGCCGGTCACGCCGCTCTCCGGCGACGTGATCGGCGTGGACGAGGGGTGGGATGTCGTCTTTGCCGGCGATGTCTCCTACGAGCGCGACATGGCGCAACGCGTCACCGACTGGCTGGAGACTCTGGCCCGGCGCGGCGCGCTGGTTCTCGTCGGCGATCCCGGGCGATCCTATCTCGCGCGCGAACGGCTCGAACCCGTCGCCGAATACCGCGTGCCGGTGACGCGGGCGCTGGAAGACAGCGAGATCAAGAAGACGCACGTCTGGCGTTTCCGCCGCGCCGCGAGCGCGATCTGAACCAAATCGCGGCCTCGTCGTTTGTCTGTCATCGCGCCATGCTTTTGTCGGGCCGTCAGGGCCTGAAATTTGCATGGCGTTTTTTGCAGTACTTCAGACGGAGCACCCCATGAGCGCAATCGAAGACAAGGTCCGCCGCCGCCTCGCGCCCTTCGTTGTCGAGGGGAAGATCGGTTCGCCGCAATTTACGGCGGCAAACGCGCGGCTGACGGTGAATGTGCAGCTGAAATCGCCCCGCGAGCGGGCGCGCGATGTCGAGACGGCCTTGATGGCCGCCGTGCAGGATCTCGGCAGCGACGCCCAATTGGTGATCACCGGCGCCTGAATCGGGCGCAATCGATCGGCCGCGCAATTTGCGGGCGCCTCCATTAAATTCGTCTGGAACCCGACACTCCGGACGAATCAATTTCATGGACGATACGATCAGGCCCGGCGAGATCGCCGGCCCCCTGCCCGAGGCTTTCGACGCCGGGCTCTACTTCATCGGCCGCATCCGCACGCCCTGGACGAACCGCAGCGATTGTCCGCGCCGCGGCGACCAGGCCGGGCCCATCTGCCGGATCGAGATCAATGAGCGCTGGCGCCCAGCCATTGCGGGGCTCGCGGGCCGCGACTTTCTGCAGATCCTCTATTTCATGGACCGCGCGCGGCGCGACCTGCTGGTGCAGGCGCCGAAGGGACGCGCGGAGACGATCGGCACGTTTGCGCTGCGCTCGCCGGTGCGGCCAAACCCGATCGCATCCTCAATCGTGAAGCTCGAGTCGGTCGAGGCGGGCGGGCTGCTGGTGCGCGGGCTCGATTGCACGGACGGCACGCCGCTCATCGACATCAAGCCGCATTACGCCCCCTGAAAATCCGGATTCTCGCGCCGACCGTATCATTTTGACCCGGCCGTCAGCATGTTGTTAACCATTGGGCGGGACCATAGGGCGACCATGTTAGACAGGCTCAAAAGCTTCTTCGACGACCTGACCGGAAGCGGCCAAAGGCGCGGATTCGCGCCCGACGATTATCGCGTCGCGGCCGCCGCCCTGCTCGTCCACATGGCGAATGCCGACGGCCATGTCGCTCCTGAGGAGCAGCGCCGCCTGCAGAAAATTCTCGAGGAACGCTTCGAACTCGCCAGCGGCGACGCGCGCGAGCTTCTGCGCCGCGCCGAGGAGAGCGAGCGCGAGGCGATCGACCTCTATCAATTCACCAGCGTGCTCAAGCGGACGCTGGACGAGCCGGGCCGGCTCGCGGTGGTCGAATTGCTCTGGGACGTCGCTTTTGCGGACGGCAAGGCTGACGAACTTGAGGAGAACACGGTCTGGCGCGTCGCCGAACTGCTCGGCGTGTCGTCGCGCGACCGCATGATCCTCAAGCGCAAGGCCGAGAAGGAAGGCCCGGAGCAGATGCCGGCCAATCCCTGGGAAAACGACGGGAGCGGCGTATGAGCGCGCCCCGCAAGGTCGCCGTCATCACCGGCGCGTCGGACGGACTGGGCGTCGAGTTCGCGAAAGTCTTCGCCGAACGCGGCCACGATCTGGCGCTCGTCGCCCGCCGCGGCGACCGGCTCGAAGCGCTGGCCGACGAGATCGCCGCCACGGGAAAGCCGCGCCCGATCGTCGTGGCGATGGACCTCGCGCCCGCCGACGCGCCGGGCAAACTTGGACTCGCCCTCGCGCAAGCCGGGGCGCAGGCCGAATATCTGATCAACAATGCCGGCTATGGCCTCAACGGCGCCTTCGCAGACCTGGCCATCGACGATCAGCTCGGCATGATCGACCTGAACATCCGCTCGCTGACCGCCATGGCGCACCAGTTCCTGCCCGACCTCCGGGCGACGCGGGGCGGCATGCTGAACGTCGCGTCGGTGGCCGCCTACGGGCCCGGCCCCAACATGGCGATCTACTATGCGTCCAAGGCCTACGTGCTCTCGTTTACCGAGGCTTTGCACGAGGAAATGCGGCCTGCCGGCGTGCGAGTGACCGCGCTCTGCCCCGGCCCAGTCGCGACCGGCTTTCAGGCACGCGCCGGCATGGGCGGCAAGGCGCTCGAGCAGGCGAGCGGATTTCCCGGCGCGCGCGAGACGGTCGTGGCCGGCTACGACGGGTTGATCGCGGGCCGCCGTGTGGTCACGCCCGGCCTCGCCAATCAGGCGCTGGTGACCGCGCTGGCATGGATCCCGCATGCTATTTCCCTGCCGCGCATGGCGGCGCGTCACGCCGGCCGGAAGGGCGGCGCCGGAAAATGACCATAAAGGCTTGCAAAAGAGCGCCACTCGACGGAAACCGGAGCCCATGACCTCGACCCCGAAACCGCGTCGCGTTCTGATCGTCCTTCACCAGGAGCATTCCACGCCCGGTCGGATCGGCCGTCTGCTGGTCTCTCAGGGCTGCGAACTGGATATCCGCCGCCCGCGGTTCGACGATCCGCTGCCCGAGACGATGGAAGAGCACGCCGGCGCCATCATCTTCGGCGGACCGATGAGCGCCAACGATCCCGACGAGTGGATGACGCGCGAGACCGACTGGATCGGCGTTCCGCTGAAAGAGAAGAAGCCGTTCCTCGGCGTCTGCCTCGGCGGCCAGATGCTGGCGCGCCACCTCAGCCATCGCGTGTTCAACAAGGAATGCGGCTCGGCCGAGATCGGCTATTACCCGATCCGTCCGACGGCGGCCGGCGACGCCTCGTTCGGCGGAAAGATGCCGCGCAATGTTTATCAATGGCACCGCGAAGGCTTCGATCTGCCCAAGGGCGCGACGCTGCTGGCCGAAGGCGACCTTTTTCCCACGCAGGCCTTCCAGTACGGGCCGAATGCGGTGGCGCTGCAATTCCACCCGGAAGTCACCTACGCGATGATGTGCCGCTGGACGACGCGCGCCTACGAACGGATGCAGTCGCCGAACGCACAGCAGCCGCATGAACATCTGGCGGGCTGGTTCCAGCACGACCGCACGGTCGCGCTCTGGCTCGACGCGTTCCTGCGCAACTGGCTGGCGAGCGGCGAGGCGAAGCCGGCGAAGCGCCCGGCGGAGACCTATAGCCCCGCGACGCATTTGCCGATGGCCGCCGCCCCGGCCTAGGCTGACCGCGCCCGCGTCGCCTGCGGGCAGCGGGGGCGTCTATGAATCTCGAAGTCCTGTCGCGCCTGCCCTCTGGCGCCGCGCATCCGGTCCCGCTTCTGTTCGTGCATGGCGCGTGGCACGGCGCCTGGTGCTGGGACGAACATTTTCTCCCCTATTTCGCCGAACGCGGATTTGCCGCTTATGCGCTGAGCCTTCGCAACCACGGCGCGAGCGCGCCGTCGGGCAGCCTGCGGTTTTCACGCATGCGCGGCTATGTCGAGGATGTCGCGCGCGTCGCCGCGCAATTGCCGAGTCCGCCAGTCATCATCGGCCATTCGATGGGCGGCTTCATCGCGCAACACTTTCTTGCGCGTCATGATGCGCCCGCCTCGGTTCTCGTGGCGCCCGCGCCACCGACCGGTGTCGTGCCGACCACGCTGAAGCTCGCGCGGCGCCATCCGCTGGCCTTCCTCAAGGCGAATGCGCTGTGGTCGCTGTATCCGTTCATCGCTACGCCGGCGCTGGCGAAGGAGGCCTTCTTCTCCGCCGACATGGACGACGCGCTGGCCGACGCCTACTGGCGCCGCTTGCAGGACGAAAGCTTCATGGCCTTTCTCGATATGCTGGCGCTCGACCTGCCGAAGCCTCAGGCGTCGAAATCGCCGATGCTCGTCGTGGGCGGCGGACGCGATTCCATCTTCTCGCCCGCGCAGGTCGAGGCGACGGCGCGCGCTTACGGGGCGAAGGCGGAGATATTCCCTGATGTCGCGCATGACATGATGCTGGAAGCCGGATGGCGCGACGTCGCCACACGGATCGCGGACTGGCTGACTGCGGTTCTTCCGAACTAGGTCGTGTGGACGAATTTCGCATGAAGAGCGGTCAAGTATTTTCGCGCGGCGTGCGGGCCTGCGCCGATTCAAACGCGAAAGCTCTTGCGAATTTGCCGTTCCGCGATATCAATCCGTTGCTGCGGTTCGTGGTCTCTCCTTCAGGATTTCGCAGTTCAAAATCCATTGTCTTTGGGGTGTATTCGATGAACCGACTTTCGCTGGCTGTGTTTCTCGCCATGATGCTGACTGGGCCGGCTTCAGCGATGTCGCTCAGCAAAGGCTGCCCAAAGCTCTACCAAACATTTCACACCGGGAAGAAAGGGCCGCGCGCGTTCGTCGTCGCTGAAGGCGGCTCTTGGTGCGCGATCTACTATCGACGCGATATGGCCTTTGCCATATCCGACGGCATGAGACTGTGTAAGGCCAATCGCAAGAAGGGCTGTGAACCTATGGAATCCGCGCCGCGTTGATCAAATGGACCGCGCCGCCTAATCCGCCAGCACCAGCGTCCAGAACACCTTGTATTTCGCGCCCGGCGCGTAGGCCGTGGCGATGCCCATGCGCTTCACGCCCTTGGCCAGCATGTTGGCGTTGTGCGGCGGGGAATCGCGCCAGCCGGAGAAGGCTTCCGCCAGCGTGTGATAGCCGGCCGAGACGTTCTCGACCGCCGTATTCTTTCCATATCCCGCCGCGCTCAGGCGCTGCGTCAGCGATCCATGTGCATCGTGGCTGATCTTGCCGTCGGCGGCCATCGCGCGCGCCTGCGCTTCGGCGACTTTCTGCAGGCCGGGATCGACCGTCAGCGGGCCGAGGCCCTTGTTGGCGCGATAGAGCGAGATCATCGCGCGCGCCGCATCCGCATCCACGACGGCGCCGGGCGAAGCGAGCGACCGATACATGCTGGGTTCGCCTGTCGCCTGCGGCACGGGCGTCGGCGCCTCGGCGCAGCCGGCGAGCGCGAGCGGAAGAGCCAGCGCAAGCGGCAGCATGGAACGGGAGGCGACAGTCGGAGAACGGGTCATGGCAATTCGATAGCGGCGCGGGCCTAAGACGAGGTGAACATCAGACGCGGCCGGCGCGGATGGATTGCGCGACCGCATCCGCGATCTCGCCCTGCAAGGCGACCTGAGTCACGCCGGGCGCGCCTGCAATGGTTATGCCCGCCTCCTTGAAGGCCGCGAACATTGAATAAAGCAGATCGCTCTTGGTGCGGCCGGAAGTCTCGACATCGTCGACGAAGCAGACCAGTTCGAACTTGAAGCCGGACGGCTCCATCGCGACGAACATGGTCGTCGGCGCAGGGATTTTGGAAACCTTCTCGTTGTCCTTGGCGACACCGGTCATGATCTCGCGCACCTTGTCGGGATCGACGCCGGGGTTGAGCGAAACGGGAATGCGGACGCGCGCGACACGGTCGTTGCGGACCCAGTTCTTCACCACGCCGGTGATGAGATTGGAATTCGGCACGATCATGGTCGCACGATCGAAGGTTTCGATCTCGGTCGCGCGCACGTTGATCTTGCGCACATAGCCTTGCTCGTCGCCCATCACGACGAGGTCGCCGACGCGGATCGAGCGCTCCCACAGCACGATGATGCCGGACACGAAATTGTTGAAGATCGACTGGAGGCCGAAGCCGATACCGACCGACAGTGCGCCGGCGACGATGGCGATTTTGTCGAGGCCGAGGCCGACCTGCGCGAGCGCGAGCGAGATCGCGAAGAACAGGCCGACATAGCCGACGCTGGTGCGGATGGAATTGCGCAGCCCGGCGTCGAGGCTGGTCGCCGGCATCAGGCGATTGTCGAGCCAGCTCTGCAGACCGCGCGTCGCGACATAGCCGAGCGCGAACAGAAAGAGGGCGGCAACCACTGCCGAGGGCGAGATGGTGACGCCGCCGATGGTGAAGCCGAAGAAGGCGTTGCGCAGGCCGCCGAACAGGTCGTCGGATTGCAGGCCCCAGGGCGCGACAATGGCGGCGAGGCCGATGAGCAACACGAGGATGTGCGCCAGCCCGGAAAGGACGATGCCGATCTGCGCCACCGCCTCGCGCCGCAGGCCGACGCCGGACATGAGCGTGCGGCCAAAGGGCGTCGTCGGCTGGAAGGTCTTCTCGAGCCCCGCCGTACACAGCGGCACGAGAATGCAGAGCGCGCCGATGACGCCGACGACCCAGACGAACTGGACCATGAGAAAGGCGGCGACCGGTATGTAGCCGAACAGCGCGGCCAGCGTCATCGCGATGATGGCGGCCCATGCCGCAAGGCGCGCGAAGCCGATCCAGCGCGGACGCGGCACGATGCGCGGACCGAGGCACTCCTCGTCGTCTTCCTCTTCGCCGAGGCCGTAGATCGAAGCGGCGGTGACGAAGGCAAAGACGACCGCGCCAACGCCCTGAGCCGCGGCAGTGACAGGAAGGGCGGCGGCGGAAATATCGGTCAACGACTGCACGACGCTGACAACCGAGACGATAGCCGCCTGCGCGATGGCGAGGCGCGAGAGACGCTCGGCGATCGTGTCGTCGACCTGCATCAGCCGCCAGTTCGGCCGTCCCGGCGCGAACAGGCCGCGCGCAATGCCGGCGATGACCGCGACGAAGGCGACGCCCTCGATCAGTTCGCGCTTGAGCGGCGTGATGCGCGAACTCATCAGATCGAAGGCGTCCAGCAGGCCGAAAAGGGCGACCACGGTGAAGATCGGCGGAGCGGCGGCGACCACGGTGGTCCAGAGCGCCCCCACCGCCTTGCGAAAGCGGTCGGGCTCGGCGAGCGTCGGCTCGCGCGTGAGAATGCGGCGGGCCAGCCGGTAGACGAACAGATTGAGGAAACCGACGACGCCCAGGAGCGCGAAGAACAGGACCGAGGCCCATCCGCGCAGCTTCTCGACCGCATTGCCGAGAAAATCGCCGGAAATCGTGCCGAGGGCGCGCAGGTCGGCCGGTATGTCAGCCGCGGCGCTGGTCCACAGGGCCGGCGCCAGCAGGCTGTAAGAGCGCTGCATCAGCGTGCCGACGAACAGCGCGCGCCGGCGCGACACGATGCGCGCGCTGGTCTGGTCGATCTGCAGTTGCAGGAGTTGCGCGCGTTTCAGCAATTCCTCGGCGCGCGCATAGCGCTTCTGCTGCTCGTCGCGGTCGCGCGTGACATCGGAGCTTTCGGGCGGCGCCTTGGCGTCGGGCTTGGGGCCGAGCTTGTCGAGCCGCTCTTTCGCATCGGCGAGGCGCGGCGTGAGAACGTCGATCGCCTGGCGCAGCTGCGCCGAGGCGGGCGCCAGCGAGTCCTTGAGATTGGAGAGCGCTGTGTCATCGAGCGAATCGCGGCGCAGCGCGGCGGTCACCTGATCGAGGCGGCTCTTGGCCTGGTCGATGAGGTCTGAGGTGCGGACGCGATTGCTCTGCTCGGCCGGGGGGGCGCCCGGCGCCGGGGCGGGGTCGCTATCCAGCGGCGCCGGGGCGGCGGCGGCCGGAGGCTGCGCAGGCGTCTGCGCGAGCGCGCCGGGCCCGAGGCCGAGAGACGCCAACAGCAGGGCGCAGAAAAAGATGCGGACAAAGCGAGAGAGCATGGCGCCGGGATATCGAATCGGAATGCGTCGAATTTCGCACGGATCGGCGGCCACCGCACGATTGCGCGGTTATACGGCTCAATCGTCGCGGTAAGCGTGTGTGCGGCCCGCAGGATCGGTCAGCCGCCACGCGCCCTCGCCATCGTCCGACGCCGCTTCGGCGCCGAGCGGGATCTTGCCGTAACCGCCGGGAATATCGAGCACATAGGCCGGACGCGCGAGGCCCGACACTTGGCGCATCATGCCGACGACGATCCGCCGTCCTTCCGCGATCGGCAGCCGGAAATGACCGGTGCCTGGCGCGAGATCGGGATGGTGCAGGTAATAAGGCTTCACGCGCGCCTCGACGAAGGCGCGCATCAGCGCCGCCAGCGTGTCGGCATCGTCGTTGACGCCCTTGAGCAGGACTGTCTGGCTGACGAGCGGCACGCCGGCGTCGACGACGCGCGCGAGCGCAGCGCGGGCCTGCGCGCCCAATTCGCGCGGATGATTGGCGTGCAGCGCGACCCAGGTCGCAACGCCCTCGGCCTTGATGGCCGCGACGAGTTCGTCCGTCACCAGATCGGGCGACGCGACCGGAACCCGCGTATGAAAGCGCAGGGTCTTCACATGATCTATTGCCGCGATGGCGCGGACAGTTTCGGCGAGGCGGCGCGGCGAGAGCGCGAGCGGATCGCCGCCGGTGAGGATCACTTCCCAGATGTCGGAACGCGCGCGGATGTAGTCGAGCGCGGTTTCCATCGCCTGCGGCGACAGCATGCCGCCCTTGGCCGCGCCCACCGTCTCGCGCCGGAAGCAGAAGCGGCAGTAGACCGGGCAGGCGGCGACAATCTTGAGCAGCACGCGGTCTGGATAGCGATGCACCAGCCCCTCGCAGGGCGAATGCGCGTCATCGCCGATCGGGTCGAGACGCTCCTGCGGCGTAGTTTCGAGTTCGCGTGCGTCGGGAACGAACTGGCGGGCGATCGGGTCGGCGGGATCGCCGGGATTGACCAAGCCCGCAAGATGCGCCGTCATCGCCGCCGAGTAGTGCGCCGTCACCTGTGCGAGGGCCGCGGCCTCTTCAGGCGCGACGAGACCGGCGGCGACAAAGTCTTCGGGCCTGGTCAGCGTGCGGGGACGCGTTGGTTCGGAGCGGCTCATCCTTCCGATTACACCGCGGCGCCCCGTGGCGCCACCGGCGTCCACAGGACCTGCTCGATCCGCTCGGCGCCCGCGGCCAGCATCACCAGCCTGTCGAAGCCGAGCGCGACGCCGCTTGCTTCCGGCATGATCTCCAGCGCGGCCAGGAAATCCCGGTCGATCGGATAGGCCTCGCCGTAGCGGGCGAGTTTCTCGGCCATCGCGGCCTCGAAGCGGGCGCGCTGCTCGGCCGCATCGACCAGTTCGCCGAACCCGTTCGCCAGCTCAACGCCGCAGGCGTACATCTCGAACCGTTCGGACACGCGCGCGTCGCCCGGCTTCAGCCGCGCCAGCGCCGCCTCGCGCGCCGGATATTCGGTCAGGAGCGTCAGGCGGCCCCGGCCCAGCTCCGGCTCGATGCGGACATTGAGGATTTTCGAGAAAAGGTCAGACCAGTCGTCGTCTTCGGCCACGCGGATCGAAAGGCGCGCCGCCGCAGCCGCCAGCGCCGCGCGATCATTGAGCGCGGCCAGAAGATCGAGCCCGGCATGGCGCGCGAAAGCTTCCGCCACGGTCAGGATTTCAGGCTCGGCGAAGGGATCGGCCGTTTGCCCGCGCCACCGGAGCGTGCGCCCGCCGGCAGCTTCTACCGCAACCCGTGCGAGAACCACGCAATCGGCCATGATGGCGGCATAGGGCGCCTTTGCCCGGTACCATTCCAGCATCGTGAATTCGGGATGATGGAGGGCCGAACGCTCGCCGTTACGGAAGGCGCGGGCCATGGTGAAGATGCGCTCTTCGCCCGCCGCGAGCAGCTTCTTGCAGGCGAATTCCGGCGATGTGTGCAGGTAGAGGCGCGAGCGGTCGCCGTCCTCGGCGATCAGGTCCGTAGCGAAGGCCCGCAGGTGGATTTCGTTGCCGGGGGAAACCTGCAGGCAGGCGGTTTCCACCTCGTCGAAGCCCTCGGCTTGAAAAAAAGCGCGGCAGGCAGTAGCAATCCGCCCGCGCGCCTTGAGGAAATCACGGCGATCGGCGTAAACGTGCGGCGCCCACCAGGGCGAAGCTTCGTGCATCAGACCATTCTTTAGGGTTGCGGCAGGCTGGATCGCTTACGGGCATCCGACTGCAAGTCCGGCGGACCATAGTCCGGGCGCCTGCGACCTTCAATCGAACTCGCAATCGAGGACGCAAATGAGAGTCATCGCCTCTTCCATCCGCAAGGGCAACATCATCGAGCACGAGGATGGCCAGCTCTACGTCGTGCTGACCGCCGAAAGCTTCCACCCCGGCAAGGGCACGCCCACGACGCAGATCGACATGCGCCGCCTGTCGGATGGCGTGAAGGTCTCGAACCGCTACAAGACGACCGAGAACGTCGAGCGCGCCTTCGTCGAGGACAATGATTTCTCGTACCTCTACCAGGACGCCGACGGCTACACGTTCATGCACGACGAGAATTTCGAGCAGGTGATCGTGCCCAACGACGTGCTGGGCGACCAGGCCGTCTTCCTGCAGGAAGGCATGAAGGTCATCATCTCGCTGTTCAACGGCGTTGCCGTCGCCATCCAGCTGCCGGCCCGCGTGACGCTCGAGATCACCGAGACCGAGCCCGCGATCAAGAACCAGACGGCGTCTTCCTCCTACAAGCCCGCGATCCTGTCGAACGGTGCCAAAACGATGGTGCCGCCGCACATCCAGGTCGGCACGCGCGTCGTGATCCAGACCGAAGACGGGTCCTACGTGGAACGCGCGAAGGATTGATTGGAGCGCGAGCCTTCAGGCTCGCTTCCTTTCGCATTGCGAGCCTGAAGGCTCGCGGTCCAAATTCCGAGGCCGGCCGGCGGAGACGCCGCGCAGGCCTTGTTCGTTTCAGAACCTGTCGGTTCCCGGCGCCAACCCCAATTCCAGCCGGCCGGCCAGCGCGTAAAGATTGGGGTTCATGGCGATGTGCTTGGCCGCCGCATTGATGTCGCGCGTCGCACGCTCCAGCGGGAATGTCTCGAAGATTGAAAGCGCCCCCAGTTCAAGCTGGAGCGTCTGCGCGATCTGGATCGCCGTCTCCGCCGCATGGGCATAGGACGTGCGCAGCCGCGCGCGAGCCTGATCAAGATGCTCGCCCCCTACGTCCTGCGCAGCGATGAGATCGGTCATGGACTGGACGAGAAATGCCCGCGCTGCGCCATGCAGCGCGCGAAGGCGGCCGACCATCGCCTGGATCGTCTCACGGTCGCGCAACAGCGGGCCACCTTCTCCCCTGCCCTTGCCCGCCGCGACCTCCACAAAGGACTTGATTGCGCCCTCGGCGATCCCGAGCGGAACGGTTGCGACCGTCCACCCAAAGGCGGACACCGGGGGCAGGCGGTAAGCCACGCCGTCGACGCGCGGCCTGCTGCCGAGGAAAGGATGGGTCCAGGCGTCCGGCACGAAAACATCTGTGACCGAGAAATGACAGCTGCCAGTACCGCGCAACCCGGAGGTCCGCCAGGTGTCCTCCACCGTCACGTCGTTGCGCCCGAAATAGCAGCATATGACGGGGCCGTCCGAAGCCGCCGCGAGACCCATGAAATGGCTGGCGTGATGGGCGCCCGAGCCGAAAGGCCAGCGGCCCGTGAGACGGTATCCGCCTTCGACCGACGTCAGCGTCCCGACCGCGCCGGTGGCGGCGACGATGAAAGCGGTCGACGGCTCGAATATTTCGCGGGCGACCGGCTCCGGCAGAACGGCGGCCATCCGGCTTATGCCGCCGCCATTGCCGACAAGCCAGCCGACCGACCCGTCGAGTTCAGAGGCCGCTTCGACCACGGTCATGAAATCGAAGGGCGAAAGTTCCGGTCCACCGAATGATTTCGGGAGATAAAGCTTGAAGAGACCCGCCGCGGACATCGCCTCGAACAGATCGTCGGGCAGACGCCTGTCGCGGTCGAAATCGTCGCGGCGGGCCGCGATCATAGGAGCCAGCCTGTCCAAAGCCGCCAAGTATCGAGCCACCGGACCGGGGACATCTACGGCCATGTTCATCGCAAACCTCCGCCTCGCCCTCGCATGGTCAGCGCGAGCGGGCTTCGCTGACAAATGAGAAATGAGTAAGTACAGATGAACTGAATTCATCTACACTCCAAACATGCGCCACCTGCCGCCTCTCAACCAGTTGAAGGCCTTCGAGGCGTGCGCGCGCCATATGAGCTTTGCAAAAGCGGCGGACGAGATAGGCGTGACCGCGACAGCGGTGAGCCACCAGATCCGGCTGCTCGAACTGCGGGTCGGCCGAACGCTGTTCCGGCGCAGACCGCGGCCGATTGCGCTGACCGAAGACGGCGTCCGCCTGTTTCCCATTATCCGGAACGCCCTCGACAGCATGGCCGAAGGCGTTGCTGCGCTTAGCCTTGGCAAGGCGAATGCGGCGCTGCGCGTGACCACGACCAACGCGTTCGCCGCACGCTGGCTCGCGCCCCGCCTGCCGCTTTGGCGCGCCGCGCATCCAAGGTCGCGGGTTCATGTCATCGGCACAGACGCGCTCGTATCGCTGGAGGCAGGCGAAGCAGACGTCGCTATCCGGTATTGCCGCACGGCGCCCCCGGGCGGGCGACTTCTGATGCGCGACCGCTTCCACGTCGTGGCGAGTCCGAAGCTGATTGGGTCGAAACGTCTGAAAGCCGGTAGGCGGCGGCTCCTGGCCTATCCGCTCGTGGAGGCAGGTTGGCCAGCAGGCGATCCGAATGCGCCGACCTGGTCGCTCTGGATGGATCGCGCGAAAATCAAGGAACGCGACAGGCCCGAGCCGACTCTCGTGTTTCACGAGGAAGCGCACGCCATCGAGGCGGTGCTCGCGGGACAGGGCGTAGGCATATGCAGCGACGTGCTCGTTGGCGCGGAGCTCGCCTCTGGCGCCTTGTCGGTCATGTCGGACGTGTCCCTGCCCGGCTTCGGTTTTTTCATCATCTGCCGCGATGAGCGCGCGCAAGCCGCGGATGCGCGCGCGTTCACCGACTGGCTGACCGATGTGGCGCGCCAGCCTGCGCCGGCAGGCTGAGCGCGCGTCGAATGCTTAGGATCAGTCGAACACGACCACGCCGCGCGCGACGCCGCCCTGGCGCAGCTGGTTGAAGCCCTCGTTGATCTGGTCGAGCGTGTAGGTACGCGAGATCAGGCTATCGAGGTCGAGCTTCTTGTCCATGTAGAGGTCGGCCAGGATCGGGAAGTCGATGTCGGGCTGGATCGATCCGTAGAAGGACGAGGCCAGGGTCTTTTCCTGGAAGACCATGGACGCGGGCGAAATGCCCGCCTTCACCTGCACCGAGGGAATGCCGACCATGGTAGCGCGGCCGCCCGCGCAAAGACAGTCGACGATCTGCAGGATGGTGGCTTCCGAGCCGATGGCGTCGAACGCGTAGTCCGCGCCGCCGCCAGTGATTTCGCGCACGCGCTTGACCACGTTTTCGGTCTTGCCGTTGATCGTGTGCGTCGCGCCGAATTGCTTGGCGTACTCAAGCTTGTTGTCGAGCAGGTCGACCGCGATGATCTTGCCCGCGCCGACGAGCTTTGCGCCCTGCACGATGTTGAGGCCGACGCCGCCGCAGCCGACGATGACGACGCTCGACCCCGCTTCGACCTTGGCCGCGCGATAAACGGCGCCGACGCCGGTCGCGACCGAGCAGCCGATGATGGCCGCGATCGTCCAGGGCAGATCCTTGCGGATCGGCACGAGATTTTCGGTGGAGCAGACGACCTCTTCGCGGAACGTGCCGATGCGCGCCATCTGGTAGACGGGCTCGGCCTTGTACTTCATGCGCGTCGTGCCGTCGGGCATGAGGAAGCCCGGCGCCGAATGACCGTTGCAGAGCACCGACTTGCCGGAATTGCAGTAGCGGCAATGACCGCAATGCGAGGCAAAGGAGAAGATGACGTGATCGCCGACCGAGACGTGCGATTGGCCGGGGCCGACTTCCGTAACGACGCCCGCGGCCTCGTGGCCGGGCACGAGCGGGAGTTTCGTCGGCCAGTCGCCGTTCATCATGTGCCAGTCGGACATGCAGACACCCGACGCCTTCATCTTGACGCGCGCCTCGCCGGCCTTCGGCGGATCGAGGTCGAGATCGAGGATTTCGAGCGGCTTGTTGATCTCGGTGAGGACGGCGGCCTTCATCATTGTCTCCCGTTTTGGTCGGACAATTGAACGGGCGAGGCGTCGTGCGTCAAGGGCGCGGAGCTTCGCGGCCATCGCCCACAAGCGCGTGGTAGGCGAAACTCATCACGCAGGAATAGACAGTCAGGCCCGAGGCCATGAAAAGCGCTGGCCGCACGCCCAGCCCCGCGCCGAGCCCGAAAAGTCCGAGACCCATGAAGGGGAGGAGGACCAGCCCGGAGCCGGTCCAGGCGCAGAGCGCGAAGAACAGGCCCTTGCGCAGCCACGTCCGCCCCGGCAGCCGCGTGTAGATGCGCGCGAAGATGAAGCCCCAGATGAGCGCGCCGTTCACGAAGGTGAGCGCATAGGCGAGCGACGGCGAGACGGTCGCGCCGAAGACATCCCGCAAGGCGCGCTGGAAATGGTCGTAGGGCTGGAATTCCGGCAGGATGCCAAGCCGCATCTTGAGGAAGCTCAGGCCCATCTGCGCGAGCGTACCCGCCAGGCCGGCGAGGAAGGACTTGAGCAAGCGAACCATGAACCCACCGCCCTGCGGCTTTGCTTTTACGCCGAATTGCGGCAATGAAGGCGCCAGACGGTCCCGTAGCTCAGCAGGATAGAGCAGCGGTTTCCTAAACCGAAGGTCAGGGGTTCGAATCCCTTCGGGACCGCCATTCGACAAGCCGTGCGCCCGCTGGTAGACCGCGAGAAATCTTC
>Ga0209023_10001070_pt1:0-27500 | contig 38040 bp, 36 predicted proteins | sample LakOneMetagenome_FD_187468 | JGI IMG/M metagenome (GOLD analysis project Ga0209023, IMG submission 187468) | Freshwater and sediment microbial communities from Lake Erie, Canada (SPAdes) (version 2) | ecosystem: Environmental > Aquatic > Freshwater > Lentic | place: Lake Erie, Canada...
CGGTCGCGGCGATCATGAATGAGCATTTCATAAATATCAAGGTCGACATGGAAGAGCGGCCGGATGTCGACCAGATCTACATGAATTTCGTCCAACTGACGACCGGTCGCGGTGGTTGGCCCATGAACGTGTTTCTGACGCCGGACAAGCGGCCGTTCTTTGGCGGCACATACTTTCCGCCTTCGCCGCGATACAACATGCCTTCGTGGCCGCAGATCTTGACGAGTATTGCAGATGCTTTTCGTGATAAGCGTGATGAACTGGAAAATTCGGCGAACGACATCGTCGGGGAACTGCGTCGGTTGAGTGTTGTCGAGTCGGTCCCGGGCGGGTTGTCGACCGATCTGCTTGACCAGGCGTTCTCGAGTTTTACCAGGACCTTTGATTCAGTGAACGGCGGGTTCGGAGGTGCACCGAAATTTCCCCCGGCAATGTCGCTCGAATTTCTTTTACGCTATCACAAACGCACTGGCGACGGACTCGCCTTGTCGATAGTCACGCATACGCTCGACAAAATGGCCAATGGCGGCATCTATGACCAGCTCGGCGGCGGATTTCACCGCTATGCGGTCGATGCGATATGGCTCGTACCGCATTTTGAGAAGATGCTGTATGACAATGCCCAGTTGATACGCGTTTACTTACATGCTTATCAGGTGACGGGCGATGAGTTTTACAAACGGATCGCTATTGAGACGCTCGAATATCTGCGGCGTGAAATGCTCGACGACTCGGGCGGGTTTTATTCGACGCAGGATGCGGACAGCGAGGGCGTGGAAGGGAAGTTCTTTGTTTGGAAGCCGGAGGAGATCGACTCGATCCTCGGAAGCGATCTGGGTTTTGAGTTCTGTTCTTTTTTTGATGTGACATCCGAGGGCAACTTTGAAGGTGAATCCATCCTGAACATTAAGAATCCGGTCGCTACAGTTCCCGGTTCTGACAGGTTCGCAGACGCTCGGGCTAAGCTCTTTGCCGAACGTGAAAAGAGGATCAAGCCTAACCGCGATGAAAAGGTTTTGACGGCGTGGAATGGGTTGATGCTGGCGGCATTCGCGGATGCGGCTGCGGTGTTGGGGAGCGATGAGTATTTAGAAATCGCGAGACGCAATGCCGCATTTATTGAACGCGAATTACAACGTGACGGAATGTTGCTCCGGACGTGGAAAGAAGGCGAAGCGAAGCTAAACGGATACATCGAGGACTACGCAAACGTTGCCGATGGCATGGTCGTGCTCTATCAGGTTTCAGGGGATGCCGAATATCTCGTTGAAGCAAAACGACTCGCAGATCTGATGATCACTGAATTTTGGGATGAGGACAACGGCGGATTTTTCTTTACTTCGAACGATCACGAGGAACTGATCGTTCGAAACAAGGATTTTTACGATAACGCAACACCGTCGGGTAATTCGGTCGCTGCTGACGTTTTGCTGCGTTTGGCGAAACTGCTGGGTGATGAAAAGTACGAGCGGTTTGCCATTGCGGTGCTGAGGCTAACGGCTTCGCAGTTACGGCGGCATCCGCAGGGATTTGGCAGGGCTTTGTCCGCACTTGAGTTTTATCTGGGCGAGACAAAAGAGATCGTTATAATCGGTGAAAAGGGGAATGAACTCGAACGCGAGATCATTGGCCGGTATTTGCCGGACGCGGTGGTTGCGATGTCATCGAATACGGATAACGACAAGGAACTGATCCCTCTTCTAAAGGACCGTGAAATGGTAGATGGCAAAGCAACCGCCTATGTATGTGAGAATTTTGTTTGTCAGAGGCCAGTAACGACGGTCGAGGAATTGATGATCTGACGTCGATTCCGGATACGGGAAACCACGGAGCGAGAACGAAAAAGCCCGGTCGCTTTTGACGACCGGGCTCTTTCTCAAATAGTAAAAACTATTATTTGGTTGCAGGCTTCATCGTCGAAGGTGTAGCCGGTTTGGTTTCTGCCGGTTTGTCACCAGGTTTCGCGGGGGTTGCCGCGGTGGTGGTTGCCGGTGTAGCCGGGGTCATCGGTGCCGGGGTTGCAGGTGCCATTGAAGTTGCCGGTTTCGGCGCGTTGGTGTTGTTAGCCGGCTTGTTTGCTTCTGTTCCGCCGCAAGCCATTCCGAGAGCACTGAGGCCCAAAACTGCTGATAATACAAATACTTTTGTCATTTTAGTAAGACTCCTTTCTTTCTCAAAGATAATTTAATCCTGTTTCCAGGGTTCGGTTGATGAAACACAACCGTTTTTGCCGTGAACTCTTTCTTTTTCCCGGCAAACGAGAGAATAGAAATACGCGAAGCTTTTGTCAACCCAAAATCAACAAAAAATCTACTTTTTTTCAATTATTTTTCTGCTAATTTTGAGCGTATTTCCCTGGCCCCGCGCAATGCCCGTATTTATTGAGCTGCAGAGAAAAAAGTTGACTGCACAGCTCGAAAAAAGTTATTCTGGTTGTGGGGATTTTTCTCCTAATTTCCCTCTTGACCTCACCTTCCGCGATCGTTGCCAATGAAAATTTCAGAGACACAAAGTTACGATGTCAGATCTATTCCTGCACATCTCGGCAATCCGATGTTCTTTATTGGCGTTTCGCTTGCGGCGATCGTTGCTTCGTTTGTGCTGGCAAATTCGTCGTACGGATTTGAGACAAAGACGAAAGTATTTTCCGGGATAATCGTCGCGTTTCTGATGTACTGCGCTATCGCCTTCGTCGGACGCGAGGAATATGCTCATTGGTTCGGAACTCCCGCTGTTTTGCCGAAGGCCGATTCCGAGATCGAGCAAAAACTATATTCGATCGAAGAGGCCGCATCTTACTTTAGCGGGTCGCTCAAACCTGCGGACATGTTCCGTTTGATGGCCAGTCGCTTGCGGGATCTGGTTCCTTTCGAAATGTGCGCCCTTTTCGTGCTCGATCGTACCCAAGGGCGTATGCGGATCGTGCAAACCGACGGACCCGGAGCCGACAAATTACGTGGCGTCGAAACCGATCTCAAGAATGGTTTCGCGGCGTCGAGCCTTGCCAATGGCAGCGTACAGATCGATCACGACCTGAGCAAGGAGAGCGGCAGCCTTCCCTCCGACGTAATGGCCGCCTATCGATCAGCGGCGGCCTTGCCGTTGAAGCGAAACGGCGAGGTTTTCGCAGTTCTTAAGCTTTACTCCCGATCGAGATCCGCGTTTGACGGCGGAACTGTTCAGCTTTTAGAGGCGATATGCGAACGCGTGACGCCGATGGTGCTCGGGTCGATGTCATTTGAGCAGAATCTGTCGAATGCGCTGACCGACCCCGTTACTGACCTTCCAAATGAGCGGGCGTTCTTCATGATCGTCGAGAACCAGCTTGCCGAATCGCAGCGAAATCGGGAAGGGCGGCCGCTGTCATTACTGGCGGTCGATATCAAATATTTCGCGGACGTAAATCAAAGATTCGGCCACGCTGCGGGCGACCGCATTCTTAATTTCGTCGCTCAAAAGATCAAAGACCAGCTCAGGCAGATGGATTTTTTTGCTCGGGCATCAAACGACGAGTTTCTGGTCATCTTGCCTACCGCATGCGAAAAGGTCGCCGCTGAGGTCGTCGCTCGAATCCATACCGAATTTGTCGGTTGCAAATATGCGGTAAATGATACGCAGAGCGTCCAGATCGATCTTCATTTCGGCCTTTCGACCTTCTGGAAAGACGGCGAAACTGCCCAAACACTACTCGCCGTTGCCCGCGAACGAAAAGAACAATCCAAGAATATTATTCCAAGTAAGGTCGTCTGGTTTCCTAAGGAATACGTGAACTGAATGCCTTGAGAATTAAATGAAAGACAGTGGGATCAGACACTTGTTTGGTCCCATTTTCATTTGATACTGACCGGAATCGAACTTATTGAAAATTTGCACGGTTCTGGTGTAAATTAAAGCTGTCATGTCAGTACTGCCTGAGAAAATATATATATCGCCCGAAGACTATCTCGTAATGGAGCGGGTTTCCCCCGTTAAGCACGAGTATTTTGATGGCGAGATATTTCAGATGGCCGGAACGAGCCGGAACCACGCCCGTATTTCTGCGAATACCAGTGCGAGCCTTGTCAATCAGTTCAAGGGACGAAATTGCCAGTCTTTCCAGTCTGACCTTCGTGTAAAAGTGCCGAAAACCGGTTTGTACACTTATCCGGATGTGGTAGCCGGTTGTGGCGAACTTCTGATGGATGATGCAAAGTATCTGGACGTTCTCCTGAACCCGACTCTCATTATAGAAGTGCTTTCACCATCGACCGAAGCATACGACAAAGGTACAAAATTCGAAAATTACCGCACGATCGAATCGCTTCTCGAGTACGTTTTGGTATGGCAGGACAAGAAACGCGTTGCTCGATATACAAGGCGCGATGATGATAGCTGGGTACTGACCGATTTCATCGGTGAAGATGCGGTCATCGAGCTGACTTCAGTCGTTGCAACGCTCACGATGGATGACATTTACGATAAGGTCGAATTCAAATGAAATTCAAAGCATCAATTACACTGGCGATATCGCTGATCCTGGCAATATCCTTTTCGTCTTTTGGCCAGAATAAAGTGACTTCGATCTCTGACCTTGCCGGTATGGCTGGGTGCTGGGAGCATCGCGATGTAAAGAAATCATTGCTTATGAGCGAGCAGTGGATGAAACCGTCCGGCACGTCGATCTTTGGCGTTGGACGGACGGTGAAAAAAGGTAAGACCGTCGACTATGAATTTATGCGTATCGAACAGCGTGACGACGGCATATATTTTATTGCACAACCCAAGGAAAATGCCGTTGAGACACCGTTCAAACTTATCCGTTCGACATTGAGCGAGGTCGTTTTCGAAAATAAAGATCACGACTTTCCCCAGCGTGTTATCTATACCCTAAAAGGCAATACGATGACCGGCCGCATCGAGGGCGATCAGAACGGTAAATTTCTCGGTATCGATTTCCCGCTAGTAAGAACAAAATGTACGAGCTAGGAAAATCTCGAAAATCTGTTCACCGCAGCCAAGCCATCGGGATATCGGATTCGTAGCCTCCGCAAACACTTCGAATACGGTTTGTTAGTTTTCCTTCGATCACAAAACCAAGCTTCTTGTAGAATTCGATCGCTTTCTTATTGCTTTCACGGGCGATAAGCTCGACGCGGAGAATGTCAGCGCGATCCTTAACCACCGTCCGCATAAATTCCGTGAACATTGCCTTTCCTACACCCATTCCCTGAGCGTCCGGGTGAACTGCGATCGTCAATTCCCCGAGAACATGTGCAAAAACCCGCGGGCCCAGTGAGTAGCCGTGTATCTCGCCGACGATCGAGCCGCTAGATGAACGTGCAACTACTATTATTCCAGTCTCGATCGATCTCGAGAGAAAGTGGTCGACATATCCATCGGTGATCTCGTCATATGTACGAGCCAGACCGCCCTCAATCTTTGCAACGGTTCGATAAAGTGAACCTACCCCGTTTTTGTCAGCCAAGGACGCGGCAGAAATAGTGAAATCTTTCATCATTAACCCCTCTACGCAGGTTAGATTAACAAGATGTTTTTAACGATTCACCGCCCGTTTGGGTAGCAACTCATTTACATAGTTTAATTGTCAAAGATCTATTCGTATCGCAGACACTCGATCGGATCGAGCCGCGACGCTTTTCGGGCCGGTAGCACTCCAAATATCAATCCGACCCCGACCGACGTTCCTAGCCCCGCTAGAACCGCCCACAGCGGGACTTGAGCTGGAATGCTCGGGAATATCAGCATCAAAAGATTGCTTATACCGACCGCCACGATAACGCCGATGACGCCGCCGAATAGCGTGAGCGTCATGGCCTCGAGCAGGAACTGGAGAACGATGGCGCCTTTTGTTGCACCGAGGGCTTTGCGGATGCCGATCTCTTTGGTGCGTTCAGTGACGGAGACGAGCATGATGTTCATCACGCCGATGCCGCCGACTAGCAATCCGAGACAAGAGATCGCAATCGCGGCGAGGCCGACACCGCCCATAATGCCGTCAAACTGAGCGATGAACTTGTCCGCAGTTTTGAGGTCAAAATTGCTTGGCTCGCCGTATGCTACTTCGCGACGCTGACGCAGGATGCCGTCGACCTCGGCGACTGCATTGTTTAGCTGGCCTTGTTTGGCCTGAATGATCAACATCTCTTCCTGCCGGTCGGGAGCGGCCTTGCGGGCGGTTCGATAGGGGAGAAAGACCTTTCGGTCCTCTTCGTTCTCGCCAAAGAATCCGGCCTTTCGTTTTTCGATGACCCCGATTATCTCCCATGTCGTGCCATTCATTCGAACGACTTTACCGACCACTTCGTCTTCGTGACCCTGGAAAAGGGCATCGACACAGTTCACGCCGACTACCAAAACGTTTCGCCGCTGCTGATTGTCGGATTCGGAAATGAAACGGCCTTCTTTGAGGACGATGTTCGTCAGTTCCATGTAATTCGGCGTGACACCGTCGGTCAAAGCCCAGCGATAGTTCTTGCCCTCGTAGACCAGATTGTCATCAAATCCGCCGCTGAATGAACCAATACGAGGTGCCATTAGAGCGATGTCATTTACGGTCGTAGATTGAGCGAGTATCGCCTGAGCGTCTTCGTCTTTGAGAGGTTTGCGGTTTCTTTCGTCGCGGCTGGCACCGCCCATGCCGGTTGAGAGGTGAAAGGCGTAGATGTTATTCGAACCGTACTCCTCGACCATCGAAACGATCGATCCGCGAACGCCGGTCAGGATCGACGCGACGACGATCGCCGTGATGATGCCAACGACGATGCCGAGCACCGTAAGAAACGAACGGAACTTGTGCGAATAGATCGACTCCATCGCCATTTTTAAGACTTCACGCGGTAGTGATGCTGATAACGCCATATCTGTTTAGTTTTGCGTCAATGCCACGATCGGATCGAGTCGCGCCGCTTTCCATGCCGGATAAAGACCGGCGAGAACGCCGATGATGCTCGAAACGCTTACTGATAAGATCACATAGGTGATCGTTATCCGCATCGTGATCCCGGCGGCGAAGGTGATCAACTCGGTGACTCCGACCGCAAGGAACAGCCCGATGATACCGCCTATGACGCACAGCAATGCCGATTCGATCAGGAACTGCAAAAGGATCTGCTTGCGCGTAGCGCCGATCGCCTTTCTAAGCCCGACCTCAAATGTTCGTTCGGTAACCGAAACGAGCATGATGTTCATGACGACGATCCCGCCGACGATCAGGATGATCATCGTGATCGGAACGACCACGGCCGCGATCGCGCCGGTAAATTGATCGATCTGGCTGCCAAGTTCTTTTGTATTGACCAGGCCGAAAGTGTCTTCGTCGCTGCCTGAAAGCCCGCGACGGTTGCGGAGGAGCAACTTTGCCTCGTCGATCGCGGCATCGAACGTCTTATCGCTCGTGCCCTTACCATGGATCGTGAGACCGTTATCACCCGATCCAAAGATCTGTAGATGCAGTGTGATCGGGATATAGATCGCGCGGTTAAACGAGGCCCCGGGAAGTTCGCCGCGTTTGTCCTCGACCCCGACAATCGTGAGCGGAATGCCGCGCAGCTTGATAGTTTTACCCACGGCGGACGAATTGGCGAAGTATTTTTCCTTTACATCACTCGCGATCACGCAGACGTTGGCAGCACGCTTTTCTTCTTCGGGTGAGATAAAACGTCCCTCGACTATGTTCTTGTCTTCGATAACCTCGAAATTAGACGAGACGCCGTTGATAGAAACGGCGGGCATTTCGACGCCATTTTCGCTGAAATCGGCATTGTTGAACATCTGAGCACCGACCTCCGCACAATTGCGGCAGTTTTCTTTCAGGTAGATGTATTCATCCCAGACAGGGCGTTTGTTGCGGCGATTCGCACGCTCGAAAGCGTCGTCCGACATACGACCCGAAAATGCCATGCGGGCGATCATAAAATGATTAGACCCCAAAACCTTGGTTATCTGCGTCGAGACATATGAATTTAGACCGCTGATCGATGCACCGACGACCACGACCGCCGCGACGCCGATGATGATGCCGATCAGCGTCAGGAACGCGCGGAGTTTATGCTCGAGGATCGATTTAACAGCGATCCAGAAGGCGTCAAAATAAAATGAATAAACTTCGCGCATATGGAATAGGTTTTGAGTTCCAACGTTTGTTGGCCGTGTTGATCGTATTTGCCGTCACCCGACAAGGCTCAAAACTTTGGTCATTGTTGCAAACGTATTTGAGTGCAAAATTGTTCTGCAAAATCGGTCTGATCCAAATTACAGTGGAACACATGGAACGGGACCGAATTCGGTCACAGGGTTTCTAAACATCTGAAAACACACTATTTATGTCCTTTTTTCGCGATCAAGATTCGGATGAAACGTTCCACGACGTTCCAACAAGAGTGGAACGCACCTAAATGATTTATTATCAATATGTTACAGCCCCCAAAATGCCTCCATTCCAAGTTTCTGAAAAAAAACTTATTTTGTACTTCAGAGTTGGTCGCTCTGCAAACTGTTGCCCCGATCTTCGCCTGCTCCAAACGATCTGGCCTAGCCGATCAGGACGACAGCGATCTCAAATAACTGTTTCAATTATAGCACAATATTGCATAAGCGTCAAACTTTTTCGGTTTGCAAAGGTCTATACATCGCGTGATATACTTTCCCTTTGTTTAATTCAGCTTACGGAAGATAAGGAGCGCAAAATTGAGCGTTTTAGTAGATAAGAACACACGTCTGATCGTCCAGGGTATTACCGGAAAAGAAGGCACTTTTCATATGCTGCAAATGCGCGATTACGGGACCAACGTAGTCGGCGGCGTTACGCCCGGAAAGGGCGGCACGGCGCATGAAGGCGTTGCCGTATTTAATACGGTTGCGGATGCAGTGAAAGAAACCGGTGCGAATGCCTCGGTGATCTATGTGCCGCCCGCATTTGCTGCGGACGCGATCATGGAAGCTGCGGACGCGGGAATTCCGCTTGTTGTCTGCATCACCGAAGGGATCCCGGTCGCCGATATGGTCAAAGCGAAAGAGTATCTCGCGAGCCGCAACACACGCGTCATCGGGCCGAATTGCCCAGGCATTATTAGCCCTGGCAAATGCAAGATCGGCATTATGCCGGGACATATTCACATGGAAGGCCGTATCGGCGTCGTATCGCGTTCCGGTACGCTGACATATGAAGCGGTTGGCCAGTTGACCGCTCTCGGCCTCGGCCAATCGACCGCCATAGGCATCGGCGGCGATCCGATCATCGGCACGAACCACACGGACGCCCTGCGTTTATTTCAAGAAGACGACGAAACCGATGCAATCGTGATGATCGGCGAGATCGGCGGAACCGCCGAAGAAGACGCTGCTGCGTATGCGAAAGATCACGTCACCAAACCGATCGTCGCCTTCATCGCCGGCCAAACCGCACCTCCGGGACGCCGCATGGGCCACGCCGGTGCGATCATCTCCGGCGGCAAAGGAACTGCCGCAGAGAAAATGGCGGCATTGACGGCTGCCGGAATTCGCGTCGTGCAGTCGCCAGCAGACATCGGGCAGGCGATCGTCGAGGTTTTGGCCCAGCGGTCTGCAGCATAACTTTTGAGGAGATTTTTGTATATGTCAGATAGACATCCCACTCTCTTACATCGTTGGTTTGATGAAGTTTGGAATCAGAATCTCACTGACAAGATCGATGAGATGATGTACGAGACAACGCTGCATAATGGCCTGACTGGTCCGGGCGGTCCGCCGGTTAGCGGGATTGCGAATTTTAAGGAATTCCATAAGTCTTTTCGCGAGGCGTTTCCGGATATCCAAGTGACGGTTCACGATGTGATAACCGAGGGTGACAAGATGGCTTGTAGATATACAGTTACCGGGACGCAGCGTGGACCATTGAGCGAGCTTGAGCCGAGCCATGTCAAAGTCGAGTTTACCGGCGGCGGAATTTGTAAGCTGGAAGGCGGCAAATTTGTTGAGGTTTGGAATCAGATCGATTTTTCGAAAATGCTTTACGACATCCAAACCGGGACGCCCGAGCCGCAATGAGGTTTTCGCACAATTTCGTTGTGCGGCCCGACGAGATCGACGAGCTTGGCCATGTGAACAACGTCGCATACCTGCAATGGGTGCAGGACATCGCGGTCGCACATTGGAATGATGCGGCAACCATCGATCAGCTTGAAAAGTTTATTTGGGTAGTCGTTCGGCATGAGATCGATTACAAAAGACCGGCGTTCGCGGGCGAACAGATAACTGCCGAAACATGGGTCGGCGAATGGACAGCGGTCACATGCGAGCGTTTCACCGAGATCAAACGCGGCGACGATCACCTGGTTAAGGGAAGAACGGTCTGGTGCATGATCGATAAAGCTACGGCAAGGCCGGTTCGGATCGATAGGGATTTAAGAGAAAGATTTATTTAGTTCATATTTTATTAAGGAACGTAATCAAACAATGAGTAATTTGACATTTGGAATCATTAAGCCCGACGCGGTTCGGGCGGGGAATCATGGGAAGATCGTTGACCGGATTTTGGCTAACGGTTTTAAGGTACGCGGGATGAAGCTTATTCATCAGTCTTTGAAACAGGCTGAGGGGTTTTATGCGGTTCATGCTGAGCGGCCGTTTTTTGGTGAATTGACGGAATTTATGTCGAGCGGACCGTGCGTCGTGCTGGCACTCGAAAAGGATAATGCCGTTCCGGCGTGGCGTGAGCTGATGGGAGCGACGAATCCGGCTGAGGCTGCTGAAGGGACGCTGCGTAAGGATTTTGCTTCGTCGATCGGCGAGAACGCGGTTCACGGGTCGGATTCGGAAGAAAATGCGGCGATCGAGATCGCATATTTCTTTAGCAAACTTGAATTAGTTTAGGCGGTAAAGTATAAAAGTTTCAGAACTTTAACGCTTAAAAAAGGGAAAGTGCCACATCTGCCGCGGCGGGTGTACCTTGCAGGACTAAATTCATGAAAAAATGCCCAAGTTGTGAAAAAACGTTCGAAGATTCGATGAGGTTTTGTCAGGTTGACGGTACGCCGCTGGTTGACGACGCTCCGGCGTTTGATCCGTATGCGACGATCGTCGCTCCGGCAGGCGTTGCCGCACCGCCCGAGCCAGAGGTTTTGGCTCCGATCGAGGCTCCTGCTGCGGTTGAGACGCAGGTCACTTCGATCGAACCGATCGACACTAACGAATCCGAAGCGGCAACGCAGATCGCTGATTTTCCGCAGGTTCAGGCACCGATCGGTGAGCCCGATGATGTTTTAGACCTGCCCGCACCTGATCCGCTCAAGACGATGTACGTCTCTGAGGACGAGATGCGTGCGGCGTTAAGCTCAACGACGGGAACGGGTGATCTCATGGAAATTCCCGAGACGGCACCTGAGCCTCCGGCGTTCATTGCACCCGAGATCACACCTCCGCCGTCACCGTTTGCGACTGAACCTCCAGCTTATGAATCATCGGAGCCGGCTATACCATCGCCTTTCGAAGCGGCTCCGGCGATAGAAACTCCGCCGTACGTTGAGCCAGAACTGGTTGTCGAGGAGCCGCAATTTTCCGCACCTGAGCCAACGCCGTATAAGGAACCGGAGCCTGTCTATGCTCCGGCGGTGATGGAGCCGGATGTTTCGTCGTCTCCGGCAGAATGGACCCCGCCGCCGGCACCGGACGCAAGCTGGCAAAATCAGGAGATCGGTGCAAACACACCGTTTCAACCGCCGCCGGCAGGAACCGGAACACAAAGCCAGGGTCTGGCTATTGGTTCGCTTGTTTGCGGCGTTTTAAGTATGCTTTGCTGCGTGTCTGTAATTACCGGACCTATCGGCGTTGTTCTCGGATTTATCGCCCGCAAGAAAGCCACTGAAGAGCCGCAGAATTACGGCGGTGCAGGGCTTGCCCTCGCCGGTATGATCACGGGCGGCATCGGTTTTGTTATTGGCATTGTCCTGATCGTTTTGCAGGTTTTCTTTGGCGTATTGAGCAGTTTGGCTCGATAGTTTTCAACTAATTTATGTCGTTGGTTTCAGACGTTTTTCAATCGACTGTTGCGGTCATCAAGGGGATGAAGCGCACTATCTCCGAGATCCCACGGGCGAAATGGACCGTACAATATCCGGATGTGCCGGTGACCGTGCAGCCGCGATATCGCGGACAGCATTTGCTGCACGTTGACGAAAACGGCAAGGAAAAATGTGTCGCGTGTTATCTGTGTGCGGCCGCGTGTCCGTCGGATTGCATCTATATCGAAGCCATCGACGACCCGCGTCCGTACGCCGAACGCGTCGGCCGGGACGAACGTTATGCCAAGGTCTACAACATCGACTACGGCCGCTGCATCTTTTGCGGTTTCTGCGTCGAGGCGTGTCCGAAGGACGCGATCACGCACGGTTATAACTTTGAACTCTCGGTTTACAATCGTGCCGACCTATTGAAAACGAAAGACGATCTTTTGATAACCAAGCAGAAACAGTCGAGCAATTATCGTGTGGCTCTTTCTACGGAAGATGTGGATTCGGAGTACAAAGAAGTGTAAGACATCAGAACCGGGAGCCGTAGCGACCGGATTCCCCTGACCTCGCCCGAGTTCAACGCAAAAAAAGCCGGTCGCTACGGCTCCCGGTTCTGACTGTTGACGATGCTTAGCTACGAACTTCCTCCAACACAAAAAGGTCGACATCATGAGATCCGTGCTAAAGGATTGCGCGAATTTGCAGGTCTGCGGCGGGATGACGAACCGCTTGATCCTTTTGCACTTGCCCATCACGCTAATTTGCTTGTCGCACCGTATGATGTGATCGAGCCATTGTTGACGGACGAAACGAAGGCACATTTGATCGGTGACGGAAAAAATGCGTGGTCGGGCGGTGCGGCTTCGCAAACTTTGCCGAACGGGCAGAAGCTGATAATTCTCAATCCAACTCACGGAAAGGCGAGGCAGCGAGCAACTTTAATGGAAGAGGTTTGCCACGTCTTCCTCGGTCACCAGCCAAGCCGCCTTGCTATCAAAAATGTAAACAAGCACGGCGAGACGATCGCCCGCGATTACAACGAGGCGATCGAGGAAGAAGCGTATTCGACCGGAACTGCCGCCCTTGTACCGTTCACCGCTCTCAAACGCATGGTCAACGAAGGCAGGACGATCAACGAGATCGCGCGTCATTTTAACGTCAGCAAGCAACTCGTCGAGTTTCGAATAAAGGTCTCACGGCTATGGGAGCTGTATTCGACCAAATTCATCAGCGGATGAACTCCGACAGAACCTCGGAACCATCTCTTTTTACCGATCCCGCGCGGTCTTCAACATTTGATGTATAATCTCTGCAAATGAGCGATACACAAGAACATCCCGCATCGAAGCTTTCGACAGTGGATAAGCTGCGCTTGCTGCTCGACATCACCAAAACGATCAGCCGCTCGCTCGATCTTGATGAGGTGCTGAATCTGGTGATGGATACGCTCGGCTCGCTTATTCCGTACGATGCGGCGGGCATTTATCTCATCGAATTTGGTGCCGAGGACAAAAGTCCGTACATTTTCAAATCGAAAGTGATTCGCGGGTATCAGATCAGTTTTGACCTCATCGAACCGCGTCTTAAGCTCGGCGAAGGCTTTCTCGGAACGGTCGCTCAGACCGGAAAGGCGATAATTTCGCATGACGTGAGCAAAGACGAACGCTACTTCCCGGCGCGCGAATTAACGCGATCAGAACTCGTCGCTCCGATCGTGTCGAACGATCACGTCATCGGCGTTTTCGATCTTGAAAGCGACCGGCTCGATGCATATTCCGAGGACGACCTTGAGGTGATGCAATTGCTCACATCGCAGGTCGCGATCATCATTGAAAAGGTGCGGCTGCATGACGAGGTCGTTGAGAAGAAGCGAATTCAGGCTCAGCTTGAGATCGCCCGCTCGGTACAACTCGAACTGCTCCCTGAAAACGATCCCGTCGTGCCGAGTTTTGATATCAGTGCGTATGTTTTCCCTACCGAAGAGGTTTCCGGCGACTATTACGACTGGGTTAAAGTGTTTGACGATCAGATCGGGATCGTCGTCGCGGATGCGGTCGGAAAGGGAATTCCGGCGGCGCTGCTGATGTCGTTTCTTAGGGCCTGTCTGCGGTCATGTGTTCAGATCGGCTACGCGCCGCACATCGCATTTTCTAAAGTAAGCAGTTTGCTGCGGGATTCGATCGAAGATAATCAATTCATTACGGCGATCTATGGCCTGCTTGATTCGACAAACAAGACGTTTGTTTTCTCAAACGCGGGACACAATCCGCCGCTGTTGATTAAGGCGGACGGAGAATATCGCTTCGTCGAATATGGCGATATGCCGCTCGGGATGTTTGACGATACACATTATCATCAGCATTTTATCCGGTTTGAGCCAGGCCAAGTGATGGTCATATACACCGACGGAATAACCGAGGCGGCAAACCCGAATGGTGAGGAATACGGCAACGACCGATTTGCCAAACGCGTGCTTGATTGCATCGATATGCCCGCCAAAAAAATGATCGACCACATCCGAAAAGGCGTCGCGGATTTTACTGAACGGAAATTTCTGGATGACGACGGGACACTGTTTATTGTAAAGGCGGAATAAACTTGAAAAGTGAAAGAGTGAAAAAGTTGGCGGGATATTCCCGGACTTTTTCACTCTTTCACTTTTACCCGTTTCCGGGCGTCCTTCAGTTGTTGGAAATTGTGATCAGTGTGCTGTCAATGAGCAGTGAACAAAATCGCCGCCGGGGACGACCGGGGTGCGGTAATCGTCGTAGTTGATCTTGTCATTGCCGGTTTTGAACGCGTAAATATCAAACCCGTAAGCATCAAGAAAATCGGTCAGCTCGCCGGAGCGGTCGAGATAGACCGTTTCGGCGAAACCGAGTTCGTGACGTATCTGCAATAGCCGCTCGATAACCTCAAGTGGTGCAAAACACTGATCCGGGTCTTTGAAAGTAGCCATAAGGGAAAAGCCTTTTTTGAGGCAGCCGGTCTCGCATGTCCGGCATCTGATTAGAGTACGCTTCGTGCAAATTGGTTGTTCGCAAATAAATGTGAATTTTCACAATTTGCCTGCATCTAAAAAATTGGACGAAATATGTGGAAGTTTTTGCGGAAAAGGCTTAAGATTGTCCAATAAGACGTTTTTCAGGGGGATAATAATGGTCAACAAATCTATTCGGTTCGCATTTTGTATCGCAATGGCGTTGTGCCTAGGCTCGGTCTTGTTTGCACAGGATCGCCGCGTGGTCTCAGCAGCGGGAGATAAATACGTTATTTCCGCCACTGCCGGCGGCGTTAACTTCGTCGAGGGAACGGCCACCGTCACCCGCAAGGAAGGCCGCAGCGGCGTGCTGCTCAAGGGCGATCAGGTAGATGTCGGCGATCGCGTCGCGACTGGTGCCGATGGCAAGGTCGAGATATTGATGAATCCGGGTTCGTACGTTCGTCTCGGTGCAAATACGGCGTTCGAATTCAAAACGACTTCGCTCGACGATCTGAAACTGAGCCTGACGATTGGCAGTGCGATGTTTGAGGTTTTTGCGACCAACGAATTTAAGGTCGCGATCACGTTGCCGAAAGGCTCCGTAACGCTTGTTGATACAGGTATCTACCGCGTTGACGTTCAATCGAACGGCACGGCAAAGGTGTCGGTATGGGATGGCGGTGCCGAACTCGGCGGAACTACCCTCAAGAAAGGGCGCGTTGCGACGATCGCTGGTGGTTCGCCGTTGATCGAAAAATTTGACCGCGATGATAAAGACGCACTCGCCGTCTGGAGTCAGGAACGCGGCAAGACGCTCTCAAAAGCAACCGCATCGCTCAAGAATCAGGTTGTTCGCACGTCTCTGATCAATTCGTACAACAACGGCATGTGGGGCATCTATGATGCGTTTGGCCTATGGGTCTACAACACGCAGATCGGTGCGTCGTGTTTCCTGCCTTTTGGTCGTGGATGGTATTCGCCGTACGGCTATTGGTATGGTAGTAACATCTGGTGGTTTGACCTGCCTTATGTGATCTATTATCCGCCGGTTCCGACGAACGGTGGACCCAATCTCCAAGGTCCGAAAACCCGCAGCCGCGAAACTGAGATCGGTGGCGGTGTTGGTGGCAGTACTCTTCCGCCGTTTGTCCGTGCCCAGGAAGGCGTAAAAACAAACACGCCGATCCGCGAACCGGCAGACGTTAATAACAATACCAACACGACCGATCGCTCGCCGGTGTTTTTCCCATCGAGCCCAGTGGTTGTAGTTGCTGCACCTTCACAGACGGGAGCGAAAACCCGCGATAATTAAGATAGGGTTTTGAAAAGTAATAAGGCGGGAGAATTGATGTTCTCCCGCCTTTTTTTATTTGAATATATGAAAAACAAATCCCGGATCAGGCGGGCTGTCGAGGCTATCGGTCATGGTTCCGAGAACCAAAAGTAAAGATTGAATACCATTAAACAGCGTATGCAGTATAATGCACGGAAGCAGGTTCTTCGACCTCACCCGCAACCAAGTAAGTATCACGCTTAGCATCCCAAGCAGGAAAATCGTCGAGTAGCTCGGATAATATTGGGGAACGTGAACGAGGGCAAACATAAATGTCACGATCATAAATGCCGCCGGTACGCCGACCGTTCGCTGAAAAGCTGAATAAAGGATGCCTCGATAGATGACCTCTTCGACAATGGGTGCGGTAAATGTCGCAAGAAACGCGACGATGTACACCGCTGACTTTGAGGAGCGAAGCATACGAATGAGATCGTTTTCCTGTTCGGGGACATAATAACTTATGACGCCGGCAACGACTGCAAATGTTATCAGGATGACCGGATAATACCACCACGAAATGCTTCCGGCCTCCCAACCGAGAGTTTTTCTGAAAGAGAACGCCCTAAATCTTGTTACGACGAGCCAGGCGATCAAAAGCGTAATAAGATGTACCGGAATAATCGAAACGACCTGCAAAATGATCGCGAAAGGATCGTTTTTTGCAAATTCGACGAGTGCCTCGCTATCCGAGATCGGCGGATTCTGCGTGAGAGCGTACATGACGAGAATAAGCGACGGAACGATCGCGATCAGGAGCACGCTGAGAATCCAGGTTCCAATCGCGATCCAACCGTTCCAGGGAGGGTTGTCGGGCGTCGGTTCGACCGTTAGCTCTAGCTGATTATCACGAGGATCTGATGGCTGAAGGTCGAGAGTTTGTTCGATATTTTCCACGAGTGTGAGTTTAGCGAATCGACGTTTAACTTCAAAGTTCGATTTCATTCTTGCTATTTCGTTAAAGCAGAGATAATCTAGAATCCCGTGGAGCAACACGGGGAAATCCAACCAAAATTAGTCATTGCAATCATTCCGGCACGGTACGGTTCTATTCGTTTGCCCGGGAAAATGTTGCTTGATATTACCGGTAAACCGTTGATACTGCACACGCTAGCTCAGGCGAAGAAGGCGTCGAACGTTTCGCGCGTGATCGTCGCGACGGATGATCAGCGGATTTTCGACGTCGTAGCCGAAAATGGCGGCGAGGCGATAATGACCTCGGCGGATCACCGATCCGGGAGCGACCGTTTGGCCGAAGTTGCGGCATCGCTTCCAGTGGGATCGATCATTGTCAATGTGCAGGGCGACGAGCCGACGATCTCGCCGCGAACGATCGAAGCAGCCGTCGATGCCCTCGTAAACGACGATTCTGCGGACATGTCAACGACCTGCGAATCGATCGAAAGCGTCGAGGATCTGATGAATCCAAACATCGTCAAGGTCGTGACAAACGATGCGGGTTACGCGGTCTATTTTTCGCGTTCTCCGATCCCTTATCCGCGTGACGCGGCGTTACGACATTCGGGCGTGGACAAGGCGTTGCGTGACGAGCCTCATCTGCTGTCGCTCTTTCGCAAGCACACCGGACTGTATGTATATCGCCGTGAATTTTTGCTCAAGTTTGCCGCGATGCCGCAGACGAAACTTGAAAAGATCGAGATGCTCGAACAATTGAGGGCCTTGGAGAATGGTGCGAAGATAAAGGTCGTTGAGGTGAACGAGCCTTCGATCGGTGTAGATACGGTCGAAGACCTTGAGCGAGTCAGAGCAACATTAGCTGGAATCGCATAGTGAGATTTTGATGGGTGATTGGATAGGATTAGCATTTTTTGTTTTGCTCATCGTTGGGGCGATAGTTGGTCTAAAGGTGTTGAGCAAGCCGCGAGTATCGACCTCCGACGAATTCGAACGAAACGCCGCCGAAGGCACGACGATGCTGGGTGCAACGATGAATGCATTGCAGGAATTAATGGACCCGGCCGAGGCAAAGGCTAAAGAGACCATCACGCAGATGAAGGAAGGGAACTTCCAAAAGAAAAAGCGCGAGGGCAAGGCGGAAGGCGAGGAAGACGACGCGGAGACAGGACGCAAAGAGATTGGAGCCACCAACTGACAAAGGGCGACTGACTAAGGACAAATCTATGACAAAATACATTTTCGTAACGGGCGGTGTGGTTTCTAGTTTGGGTAAGGGGCTGGCGGCGAGTTCGATCGGGTGTTTGCTTGAGGCCCGCGGGCTAACCGTGCAGATGATGAAGCTCGATCCGTACATCAACGTCGATCCGGGCACGATGTCGCCGTTTCAGCACGGCGAGGTCTACGTGACCGACGACGGTGCCGAAACCGATCTCGATCTCGGGCACTACGAGCGATTCACGCACGCCAAGCTGTCGCAGGCGAATAATTGGACGAGCGGACGCATTTATCTTTCCGTGATCGAAAAAGAACGCCGCGGCGATTATCTCGGCAAGACGATCCAGGTCATTCCGCACATAACCGACGAGATCAAAATGGCCGTGCGAAAGGTCGCCGAGATGCACGAGCCGGACATTTTGATCGTCGAGATCGGCGGAACGGTCGGCGACATTGAGTCGTTGCCGTTTATGGAAGCGATCCGCCAGATGGGCAACGAAGAGGGTCGCAATAACGCAATATTTATTCACGTCACGCTTGTGCCGTTCATCGCGGCGGCGGGTGAACTAAAGACCAAACCGACGCAGCACAGTGTCCGCGAATTGCGTGAGATCGGTATTTCGCCCGACATTCTGCTCTGCCGCAGCGACCGTCCGTTGCCCGCCGACCTGCGAAAAAAGATCGGGCTTTTCTGTAATGTGCAGGAAAATGCGGTTATCTCGGCGCTCGATGTGCCGTCGATCTACGAAGTTCCTCTCGCATTTCACGAACAGGAACTCGACGACCTGATCGTCGCGAATTTGCATCTGACCGAGCAATTCCCGCACGCCGATCTGACAAAATGGCGCGAGTTGGTTTCGACGATCAAGGACCCAACCGGCGGCGCGGTCAAGATCGCGATCGTTGGCAAATATGTCGAGCTCGAGGACAGCTACAAATCGCTGCGCGAGGCGCTTACACACGCCGGTGTCGCTAACAATCTGCGCGTCAACGTCAATTGGATCGAATCGGAAAACCTGATGAAGGAAGGTTACGAAAACGAGCTGCAGGATTTTGACGCGATCCTCGTTCCCGGCGGTTTTGGCAAACGCGGCATTGGCGGGATGCTCAAGGCGATCAAATACGCACGCAAATCCGGCACGCCGTATTTTGGTATCTGCCTGGGAATGCAGACGGCGTGTATCGAGTTTGCACGCAGTGTCTGCGGGCTTCGCGATGCGGATTCGACCGAGTTTAACGAGGAAACGCCGTTCCCGATCATCTTTAAGCTTCGCGATCTCGTCGGTGTCGAAGACCTTGGCGGTACAATGCGAAAGGGCGAGTGGGCGTGCCAGCTAAAAGAAGATTCGCTCGCCAGAACGATCTATCACGGGGCCGCCGAGATCGGCGAACGCCACCGTCATCGCTACGAATTCAACCCCGAATTCCGGAACGCTCTCGAACGCGAAGGCCTCGTGTTCAGCGGAGTTTCGCCGGACGGGAAGTTCGTGGAGATGATCGAATTGCCTCGCGAGACGCACCCGTATTTTGTCGCTTGCCAGTTTCACCCCGAATATAAATCGAAACCGCTCGACGCCCATCCGCTCTTTTTCTCGTTCGTCCAGGCCGCGTGGGAAAACCGCCTGCGAAGCGAAAATCTCGAACACGATGTCACCAGCGACAACGCGGTCGAAATGCCGGAGCGCTCGGAGATGGACGTTGAGGAATTTGAGGCTGGGAAGAGTTAAATACTAGCTGACAGCCGCTAGCTCCTGGCCGCTAGCACGAATTTGTTATGAGACCTTTGATCTTAGCTTTTGCAGCGTTGTTTTTATTGAATGTCAGTGTGTTCGCACATGAATACTGGTTTGAGTGCGACAATTTCTTTTTGAAGGTCCATGAGCATACCAATCTCGGCCTGTTTGTTGGCGAAGCATTGAAAAAGGACGAGGAGCGGCCTTATCAGGCGTCGAAGACCGACTCGTTTCAGATGTTTTCGAATGGCGAAATATTCGATATGCGACCGCTGGCCGAGGATGACAAGACGCCGGTGCTAAAATTTGCGTCCGATCATTCGGGCACGTTTCTGGTGTCGATGGAGCGAAATTGGTCGTATATCAAACTCGATGCTGCCAAATTCGAAGATTATCTTCGCGAAGACGGCATGGAATACGTCATCGCCGAACGCAAACGTCTCAATGAATCCGCGAAAGAAGGCCGCGAGCGGTATTCCAGATATATTAAGACGCTGATCCAGGTCAGTGACAGTCGTACGGGATCGGCAAAAACGCGCGTCAATTCGAGACTCGAGATCGTTCCGCTCGAAAATCCGTATTCCAAAAAGGCCGGCGATGATGTAAAACTGCAAGTCTTTTTCTCAGGCTCGCCGCTCGCTGACCGGGCTGTTTTCGCCGACAACCGCGATGGCGATAAATATTCGACGCAGAAATTCACCACCGACAAAGACGGTCGGTTCACACTAAAACTGACCAATAAAGGCGTCTGGCTCGTCCGTCTCGTCGTCATGCAGCGATGCACAAAAAACTGCGGCGACGCCGACTGGGAAAGCTTTTGGGGAGCGTTGAGTTTTGGTGTGAAATGATTCTTAGCCGTGCTACAATTTCGAATTAATAGAGGTGACGAAATATGATCGCACTTAAAAATTTCAAAGCATCTGAAGAGGTAGCAAGCTTTATTGCTTCCGCCGATCCAGCTAAGGTCATTGCTTTTCGGCCTTCGAACGAAACGAAGGAACGGGTTTCTGAACTGATCGACATCGAGAAGAGCGGAGCGATCTCGGACGACGAGCGATATGAGCTGGATTACTACATGCAGCTCGAGCATTTGATGCGAATGGCTAAGATCTACGCACGAAAATACGCGATCGCTGAATGAGTCGAAAGGTTAATCAATTGTTGGTTGATCAGGTTTGGGAGCGTGCGAATGCTCATTGTGAATACTGCTTGATCGCGATCGAAGATACCTATTTGGGCGGCGAGATCGACCATATTCGAAGCCTAAAGCACGGCGGCGAATCTACTCTTGAAAACTTGGCTTTGGCGTGCCAACCGTGTAACCGCTACAAAGGAACTGATCTGGGCTCGATCTCCGATGACACCGATAAGATTGTCAGGTTTTACAATCCGCGAATTGACCGGTGGCAGGAGCATTTCGAACTGACAAGTGGAGGCAGGATCAGGGGCATTTCGGAGACAGGCGGCATTACCGCGAAGATATTTAGATTTAACGACTACGAAAGAATCTCTGAGCGTCTGGGATTGATGGAAGTCGGCACATATCCGTCTATTTGAATCGTAGATCACCATTCGGTTTCCCTTACGCTTATGTTGAACTACTGGTGGTTATATTTCGGATTCATTTTTATTTCAATAGTAACCAGCGTTGGAAGTTTCCACCTGCTTCGATATAGATATTCGGTGACGCTGAAAAGCGATTTGTCATGGTTTGAAAAAGTTTCACTCCATTATGGTCTGGATAGACAATTGTTATTTTCGACGCCTGCATGGATCGAAAATGACCGGGTGAACAGACGTCTTCATCGAGCCTTTAGAGTTTCGACTGCGTTTTATCTGGTTGGTATTGTCGGTTTCCCCATAGTCACTTTGTTATTGTCTAAATAATGATAAATAGTTCTTTCAACATTGGAAATGTGGCATTTGGCGGCGGTGCTCTGTCGTTCATTCTGGGGCCGTGTGTGGTCGAGTCTTCGCAGCATGCGTTGTTTATGGCGCAGGAGATCAAGGATATTTGTGTGCATGTCGGGGTTGATTTTGTTTATAAATCCTCATTTGATAAGGCGAACCGGAGCTCGATCGAGAGTTTTCGGGGCGGCGGGATGGAGTTTGGGCTTGGGGTTTTGGCCCAGGTGAAGGACGAGATCGGCGTGCCGGTGATAACTGATGTCCACGAACCATGGCAGTGCGAACAGGTTGCGGAGGTTGCGGATATGCTGCAAATTCCCGCGTTTTTGTGCCGTCAGACTGACTTACTCGTTGCTGCAGCGAAGACCGGCAAGGCCGTTAATGTAAAGAAAGGACAGTTTCTCGCTCCGTGGGACGCCAAGAATATTGTCGATAAATTGAGCGAATCCGGCTGCGAAAAGATATTGCTGACCGAACGCGGTGCAAGTTTCGGGTACAATAATCTCGTTGTCGACCTACGTTCGTTTCCGATAATGCGTGAATTTGGTGTTCCGGTCGTTTTCGACGTAACGCATTCGCTGCAATTGCCCGGCGGTCTTGGCAAGGCAACGGACGGGCAGGGCCAATACATCGAAAACTTTGCCCGTGCCGGAGTTGCTTGTGGTGTGGACGCGGTTTTTATGGAGGTCCATGATAACCCGGCGAAAGCCCCGAGCGACGGGCCAAACCAACTGCCGCTCGCACGGCTCGAAAAGCTTTTGACAAAGCTCAAGCAAATTCACGAGATCACAAACTCGTAATCGCAAACATATAAAATGAATAAATTTCGCTTAATCGCCTGTCTTGTCACACTTTTGCTTTTTGCGATCGCGGGCGTCGCACAGGACGAGAGTCGTGCGTCCACGACATGGCAGGTCCAGAAATATGATATCGAGGCGACGCTGCCGTCCGCCGACAAGGACCGTTTTCTAACATCGAAAGCCACGTTGTCGCTCAAGAATGTCTCCGGAAAGGCTGCATCGACACTGACTTTGCGTATCGGTACGAATGCTGAGGTCACAGGTATTAGAATTAACGATGCGGTCGTCGATTTTTCTAAAAGCGAAGAAAAGATCAACGCAAACACGAGCCTTCAACGCGATGTGGTTCGTTTTCCGGCGGTCGCGGCGGGTGGCGTGTTGAACGTCACGGTTGATTACAAGATCACTCTTAAAGACAATTCAGGCGTGAGTTCAATATCTCCCGTCGGGTCGCATTTTTTACCGCTTTCGTTTTGGTACCCCACGCCGAATAGCTGGTTTTTTGGCCGCGGAGCCGACACCGCTGCTGTCCGCGTTAAGGTGAATGCGTCAAACGGGCAATCGGTCGTCGCGTCAGGGGCGGAGACAGCGGGCGGTTTTGACCAAAAGATCAGCACGCAGCCATTTTTCGCGGCGGGCAACTGGGACATCGTAAATTCGAATGGCGTTGCCGTCTATTTGCCGAAAGGCGCGTCTGCCGAAGGCCAAAAACGGGCTGCCGAACTTGCCGCGATCGTAAACGATGCTCGGAGTTTTGCCGCGACCTATCTCGGCAATGCCCCTGACACGCCGCTTCGGATCGTTGCGGTTCGCCGTGGAGCTGGATTTTCGAGTGCGGGCACAATGCTCGTCGACGAAGCGGTATTTCGCCGCTCAAAGGTCGATTCGCTGACTATGATGAACCTGGCCGAATCCGCGATCCGAACTTGGATCGGAGGTACAATTGCGGTTTCGGGCGAAGGCTACGGTGTCGTACGCGAAGGGTTGACGCGTTATGTCGCGACCGAGTTTATCGAAAGCAAGTTTGGCAAGGACGTTGCCGATGTCGAACGTCTACGTCAACGCACGGCTTATGCTGCGATCTCCAAACGCGACGCTCCCATGAGCCGGACCTCGCCACTTGACGATTTTTATTACCCCGAGGTCGCAAACAAAGGCGCAATGGCGTGGCGTCTGATGGCGAAACGAGTGGGGACGACGGAATTCGCGAGAACATTAAAGGCAAACGCCCAGGACGGTGACCTGACGGTTTCGGAACTGCGAAATGCATTTGCGGCGAACAAAGATCTGATCGATTACCTCTTTGATCAGGTGACCGAGATGAATCTGCTAGTCGGGTTGCCTCAGGTATCGGGCGGTGACGCCAAGGTTGCTCTTCGAAATACGGGAGCGATCGACGCGACCGTCAATATTCGTGCAACGCTGCAAGGTGGTTCGCCGATGGAATCCTCGACGACTGTAAAGGCGTTGAGCTTTGGCGAAGTCGTCTTCAAAACAACCGGAAAGATCACTCGCATCGAGATCGATACCGATAAACTTTATCCCCAGATCGAATACTCTGACGATGTCGCTCCGCGTGAATCGACGGACAGTGACCCGCTGCTCGCGGTGAAAAAGGCATTCGACAAACAAGACTACGCCGGAGCCGAAACTGCCGCGAGGATCGTTCTCCGCGATCTGCCGAGGTTTGACGAAGTTCGCATTTATCTAGGCCGTGCATTGCTTGCTCTAAATCGAAACGCCGAGGCGGAAAAGGAATTCAAGGCAGTTTTGGAAGAAAGATCGCCGACTGCGCGAAGCATAGGTTGGGCGAATGTCGGACTTGCTCAGACAGCCGCGGCCGCAAATCAGAATGATCAGGCACTCAAGTTCGCCGAGACCGCGATCGTCACCGATTCGGATTTTGGAGCATCATTCGCGGCAAGAAATTTGCGCAGCAAGATCGGCTCAAATGCAGCGATCGACGCCAGTGTGAAGACGTTCTTCACAGATTTTGACCGGGCGGCAATGTCGAATCGCAAGGCCGACTTCGATGCGTTATTTCTAGCGGGCGAAGCGACGAAGTTTATCAGCGGCATTTCCGGTTCGACCGAGCAATGGCAAACCCAGATCCGTGGCGTTGACGGTCTCGACGCAAATACGATATTGGTCGAGCTATCATTAAGTATCAAATTGCTAACCAGGGAACCAGAATCCGGCACCGCCGTTTATCGGCTGACGAAGCGCGGCACGGACTGGAAAATCGCAGCGATCGAGATGTTTGAGGTTAGATAAAAATTGGGGAGAAATCTGAGATGAAAACAAGATCAATCGTACTCGCGGCACTGTCGCTCGTGCTCTTTGCGTGTTCGATAAATGTGTCGGCGCAGAAGAAGCCGCTGGTTAGAAAGGGAAAAGTTTGCGGCGATCCGACTGTCGCGTGCAAGAATGCCGATAATTTTCTACCATCCGATCTGCCGTTCGATACGGGAAAAGCGGTCGTGTTCTTTGAATCCGAGAAGTTTTACGGCATTGTTCTTAAAAGCGTGAAACTAAGTGAATGGGGCGACTGCGAAAAGCCGAGTTTTCCCGAATCGGAACGCCTCCCTATCCAGGAGCTTTTCCCGCATAACAAGGTATTCACGCTAAATTGTGTCGAAACCGGCACGAATTACTATACCGGCGTCGCCGAAAAGACCGCGTTCATTGGCGTCTACGCAGGCCGGACAATTGCCGAGGCGAATAAATTCCTCAAAACGGTTCAGGCAACCGGGAAATTCGCGGGCGTGAAAGTTCGCTCGATGTCGATCGGCATTAACGGCACATAATATGGAACTTCAGGAGCGAGCAAGCAGAATAAGGCTGTTGCTGATGGATTGTGACGGTGTCCTGACCGACGGGCGGCTTTATTTTTCGTCGGCAGGCGAAGAGTTAAAGGTGTTTCATGCGCTTGACGGGCAGGGAATCGTCGATTGGCACAAGGCTGGTTTTCGTTCGGGAATTATCTCAGGCCGTAATTCGCCGATAGTTGAAAATCGAGCAAAACAGCTTGGTATCGAATTCGTCCGCCAGGGCCGCAGCGACAAAGCCACCGCCCTTGCTGAGATCCTGGCCGAATCCGGGGCGACACCTGAAGAAACCGCCTTCATGGGCGATGACACGCCTGACGTTCAGGTTTTCGAACGCGTCGGATTTTCTATCGCCGTTGGAGATGCCCATAAAGCAGTAAAAGACTCCGCAAATTACACCACATCAATGAACGGCGGATTCGGTGCCGTCCGCGAAGCAATAGATCTGCTGCTCAACTCGAAGGTGAATGCTTGAACTAAGCAATCAAAAGCCCTGATTCCGCTAATTTGGCGAGGTTTGAATCTATCATTTGAGGCAGTTGGTTTTCGAACGCTTTCCTTTGCTCATCTGGAACTTCGAATATTTCTTTCATTTCACTAACCAATGCATTTTTGTCGCGGGTGCCATCGAGGAGCGAGATCAGGACACGAACGGCTTCGAATTCGGGTTCGAGGTTTAGGCCGCTTAGAGTGGTGACACTTTTTGAGCTCCGCGATATCTGCCAGCGGGCGAATGCACTCGCGGTGGGGAACTCGCCGACCTCATATGCGAAGTCGGGCGTGTGTCGGTGGAATTTTACGAAGCCGGCACCGTAAAGCTGTATAAAGAACGCCGCGGTTCGTTCGGATGCTTCTTTGAAAGTGTCGTTATTAAAGTCCCCCAGCATCTTCCGAGCTTCTTTTATCAGATCCGGAAAAGGTATCGATCTCGACCAGATATTCTTGAGATAGAACAGAGCGGCCTTTGTGAGCGGATGATTGATCTCAATCGACGCTCCCTTCGGTCCGGTAAACCTCACCGCAGTGCTATCGACGATATTCGCGAGAGGAGCCTCAGATTCGACGTGAGAGGCAGCGAGCAGTTGTTCCAGAACGGACCGCGACGGGTTGCGGTTCACTTTGACGTCGCTTTTACAGATGAGCGACGAACGAAACCGGCGGCATTTGATAAAATCCATGTACTGTTCACGCTGAACGAGATCGTCGAGGGCGCTAAAGGAATTGCGAACCTCGGGCGGCAGTTCGCTCATTGTCGCAGACGTTGGATCGGAATCGGCGAGATATTGTAGGCCGTTTGAGCCGATCTGTTCGACAAATTCGTAAAAATAGAACGGTTGGTTAACGTCAGAAAAATCATCGTGAAAGATATTCTGAGGTGAGCGGTCTTCGATCTGCTCGATCTCCAGTTTGAGCGTCGACTGATAAACAGTGTCATTCTCAACACCATCCGCGACAAATCTGAGCAGCGATAGGCCTTGCTCAACCTTTTCGATCGGATCGGCTATATTTCTCGCGTGAAACTGCATCATCCCGCGCGTCATATCCCTTATATGGCAACCTGGATAAGCGTTAAAGCTGATATAACCAACTCCATTCGGAGCGAGACACGCATTATATATGTTCAAAACCGCGTCACGGACAAAGTCCGGCACCCAGGAATAAAGCCCGTGAGCGACGATGAAATCAAATTCGCCTAATTCTGCCGTGTCGAGTTTCAAAACGTCTTCCTGACGAAACTCGACATTTGTAAGTCCGAGCGTCTCGGCGGTCAATTTGGCGTCGTTTATGTGAACCTCGG
>Ga0209023_10001070_pt1:32500-38040 | contig 38040 bp, 36 predicted proteins | sample LakOneMetagenome_FD_187468 | JGI IMG/M metagenome (GOLD analysis project Ga0209023, IMG submission 187468) | Freshwater and sediment microbial communities from Lake Erie, Canada (SPAdes) (version 2) | ecosystem: Environmental > Aquatic > Freshwater > Lentic | place: Lake Erie...
TCCGTAATCCGGATCAGGGACATTATCAGGCGGGTAGTTTGACTGGGGCGGTCGCCTCCTAAAGAGTAACGGAGGCGCTCGAAGGTTGGCTCAGGCTGTTTGGAAATCAGCCGCAGAGTGTAAACGCATAAGCCAGCTTAACTGCGAGACATACACGTCGAGCAGGTACGAAAGTAGGAGTTAGTGATCCGGCGGTCGCTTATGGAAGTGCCGTCGCTCAACGGATAAAAGGTACGCCGGGGATAACAGGCTGATCCTGCCCAAGAGTTCACATCGACGGCAGGGTTTGGCACCTCGATGTCGGCTCATCATATCCTGGGGCTGAAGAAGGTCCCAAGGGTTCGGCTGTTCGCCGATTAAAATGGTACGTGAGCTGGGTTCAGAACGTCGCGAGACAGTTCGGTCCCTATCTGGTGTGGGCGCAGCAAAATTGAAGGAATCTGTCCTTAGTACGAGAGGACCGGGATGGATTGACCTCTAGTGTACGTGTTATCACGCCAGTGGTATCGCACGGTAGCTATGTTGAGCATGGATAAACGCTGAATGCATCTAAGCGTGAAGCCAGACCTAAGATTAATTTTGCCAGTGAGACTCGTGGAAGACCACCACGTAATAGGATGGAGATGTAAGTGCAGCAATGTATTTAGTTGACCATTACTAATTGTCCCAAGGCTTGACCATAAAATTTGTTGACTAGCAAATTTAATGTAAAGCAGCTCGTAGTGGAAGTTACATGTATTCAGTTATTGGATATCAAGTTTTGAAAAGTATTTGAAGCGATTCGCTTCATCCAGTTTTCCGGTGATATTGTCGACAGGGTCACACCCGTTCCCATCCCGAACACGGAAGTTAAGCCTGTTAGAGCCGATGATACTGCAGTTTTCAATTGTGGGAAAGTAGGAAGTCGCCGGATCTATATTAAGAAAAGCCCGCTCAATCGTGAGCGGGCTTTTTTGTGTTTGTATGTCGATTTGGTGTTAAGATGAACTGTCGGTTACATCGGAGTAGTGAGGTTCAGATGCAGAGGATCGTAATTTGTTTCGCAATTGTATTTTTAGTTGGATTGACAGTGGTTGCTCAGCAAACGGCCATCGTCAACTCCGCTAAAGCACCGTTGATGGGAAAGCCGGACGCTAAGGCGAAGATGATCGTTCTTCTAAAAGGGAATGAAAAGGTTGAGATGTTTGTCGACCGGGACGGTTGGGTCCTTGTACAAACGAGTGACTACGCTGGTTGGATAAGATCGTCGTTTCTTTCATACGATCCTTCCGAAGCAATTAAACGTCCTTCCGGAATTGGATCGGCTCCACCGCCTGGGCGTGGCACTGGTGCTGGAAATGGCAGCGGAGTAGGAATCGGGGCCGGGAGCGGTTCGGATGAGGACCGCACGCCTGTTTCGATAATAACCAAACCGCTAAAAATACTCTCCAAGCCGCGGGCCGCCTATACCGACGCCGCAAAGGCCAATGCAATTTCCGGAACCGTCATCCTTCGTATCACTTTCCTTTCCACAGGACAGATCGGAGGTATTTCGCCCATCAAAGGGCTGTCGTATGGTCTGACTGAACAAGCGATCAGCGCCGCAAGACAGATCAAATTCGAGCCAGCGGAATCGAATGGTATTCCGGTAACCGTGGTTAAAGCGGTTGATTTTACGTTTGTCCAATATTAGCCGCCATATCGATGAGATTCCCCCTTTTACAATTTTTCGACAACATTTTGCCGAGAAGTTATAATTAGAGCGTGTACTTATTCGGTGCTCGCGATGAACTTCGAAACTTTCTTCAAATCCATATCCTACGGTGCAGTTTTCTGCGGGTTTTTGGCGCTTTGGGTTTCGGGGGCGTTTGGCGCTTTGGGAACGGGGCTTTTTATTGCGGTGATGATCGCCGCTTGGTTTCTTGAAGGCTCCCGGTGGCAGATCTCCGAGCGGATCGGGACGGCTTTGATCGTGCTCGCGTTGCCGGCTTATTATTTTGCGTTTAAGCTTCAGTGGATATCATTCGTCGGGACGGAGACTGTAGTGGTCGCGTTGTTGTCGAGTATGATCCTGTCGCTGTCGGCGATCAAGCTGCTGCAGAAAAAGGGTGATCGCGATTGGATATTTCTTTATCTAATGTCGTTTTTCGAGGTGCTGCTGGCTGCTGGCTTGAGCATCAGCGCTTTGTATCTGGCGACGTTTCTTGTTTATTTGCTCGTGATGGTCTGTGCGATCATCGCTTATGAAATGCGAAAGACAGCCCGCGAGGTTGAGCACAAGATCTCGGGAACGACGCCGACAAAACTGGATACCGAACTAAAAACTCCGTTCACTCTGCGATTGAGAAAGCTACCGGTCGCAGCACTCACGCTGATCATATTTATCGTCGTGCTGGCGACGCCGCTTTTCTTTATGCTGCCGCGCGTCGGCGGGGCGGGGCTTGGCGGGAATCAGGGGAAATTGGGAACGCAAACCGGCTTTTCGGACAAGGTAAAGCTCGGCGGATTTGGGCGGATCTCGCAAAATGATGCGGTTGTCATGCGGGTACGGATGGAGAACAAAGCTGACAACCTCAGCGACAAATATTTTCGCGGAACGGCTCTTGACACTTTTGACAACCAAACGTGGTCGCGTTCGAAACAGAACACAAAGGAGCCGTACGTCAAAGGCAACAGCGAGGTCATCAAGGTCGACGTTCCGTCCGGCCGCGAAGACCTCACGCTTCAAACGATCTATCTCGAACCGCTCGACACCAACATCCTTTTCGCGATGCCGCGGGCTATCGCATTTCAGGGTAATTTTCCGATCCTCACGCGCGACACTTATGGCTCGGTCAGTTATCAATGGAGCACTGAACGCAGCAGCTACAAGGTCTTGTCTGACCGCAGCCAGCCTAGTGTCGAACGCCTGCGTGCCGATAATCAGGCATACGGCGAAGAGACGCGAAACTATTTGCAAGTGCCGACGAACGAGGACAAACGCATCTTCGATCTCGCGTATTCGGTCGCATCGAAACACTCGAACCGCTACGACAAGGCCAAAGCGATAGAGCAATATCTGCAAAACAACTACGGCTACACGCTCGAACAAAAGGCTAGCGGAAACGAGCCGTTGTCTGATTTTCTGTTCAACGTCCGCGAGGGCCACTGCGAGTATTTCGCAACGGCGATGGCGTTGATGCTGCGTACGCAGGGGGTCGCGACGCGGATCGTCAATGGTTTTCACGGCGGCGAGTATAATGACAAAGCCGATATGACGATCGTTCGGGCTCGCAATGCTCATTCGTGGGTGGAGGTCTATTTTCCAAAGGAAAGCACGTGGGTCACGTTCGACCCGACACCGTCAGCCGGTGAAGACGCATTGGGATATCCTGCGGGGATCACCGGAACGATCGGCAAATATCTCGAGGCCCTCGACGCGCTTTGGATACAATATTTCGTCGCCTTCGACAATCAGGAACAAAGTTCGCTGGCCCGCACGGTCAAGAGCGAATTCGTAGAGTATCAGGACAAGACTTCGTCGTATCTCAGCCAGATCCAGCAGTGGATGGGCGGTTGGTGGACGGCGATGCTCGGTGAACAGGGAAATGCCGTTCGTTCGATGGCTATCGGAATCGCGATCGCGAGCATAGCAGGATTTGTATTGCTTATTTTGCTGCTGAAGGCACTTTATCGAAAGGTCATCAATTCGGCGATCTGGGCAAGGATATGGAAGGGCGTGTTAGCGAAACCGCACGCGTCTATCGTCGAATTTTACGCACGGATGGTCGCGTTGTTGGCGGAGAAAGGATTTACGCGCGAACCGTATCAGACGCCGCTTGAATTCGCTTATGCTGTCGATATGCCTGAGGCGGTCAAGATAACGGAGAAATATAATCGTGTACGATTTGGAGATCAGGATCTGTCGGCGGACGAGGCGTCGGAGATAGATTCTTGGCTTTCACGCCTCCGGGATAACGAAAAGCAGTGATTTGAAATCCGCGAACTCAGCGTCTTCCTCTCAGCCCTCTGCGTGGAAAAATTGCCGACGAGGATTCCACGCCGAGGGAGCGGAGATTTCGCAGAGAACGGAGAGAGGATCTAAACACTGCAAGGAAGTAGAGATGCAAAAAGAAGTAAAGCTGTTAGTTTCTGCTGTGGTTGTCGCGTTGTTTTCGTTGACGATGTTTCTGGCGGCGTTCTTTTTCTATAACAATCTGCAGCAGGTATATTACGCGTGTGCAGAATACGGATTGAACCGTCGAGCCTGCTCCGGAAGCGAATCGGTCGCGGTCAGCATTGCCAGCCTCAAAGCCGGGATCGCATGGTTTTCGGGCATCGGCCTGGCGGCGTGGATGGTCGCGGTTTATATCGCGGTGAAATGCAAGCAGGCGTTTGCGATGAGCCGTTTGCCATAAATGAAAACTCCGCGAACCGTCATGAGACGTTTCGCGGAGTTGAAAACTCACAATTCGGTACGCGATCAATGATCGTCGCTTTTGTGTTCGTCCGAAGTCTTATCGTCAGACGCAGCCGGTGCGGCCGGAGCCGATCCGGTGATCTTTACCGTAGCTGATTTTGTAGCGATGGTCTTGCCCGATTCGTCCGTCAAAGTTGCTTCGACCTTGTACTCGCCCGGCATGGGGAACGTCATAGGTGCAAAGGCGGTTCCCGACGACGAAAGGTCCATGGATCCGGGTGCACCGACGGCTTCGCCCTTGGTCTTGCCGGTGACGTTTTCGTAAGTTGGTTTCCAGGTTAGCTTGTGCTTGCTGCTTGGTATTCCGTTCGCATCGACGAGAGCAAAGAAACTGGTGCCGGCGTCAAATGACGTACCTGGTGTTTTTCCGTCCTTGTCCTTGGCAAACTTGACTTCGCCCAGATTCGCGGTTGTTACGCTGCATTCCCATCCCGCCGACACAAATATCAGCAGTGCCAGGCCCAAAATAAAAGTCGTCTTCTTCATTTAGAAATTCTCCTTGGTTCAAATTTGATCGTATCTATAGATATGAGGACACGGAGCTTCGACATCGAAAGATCACGGGTTCGAAAATCATTGCCTCTGAATACTATAACGATATTCGCCGGCAAATAAGGTCATCGGAGAACGAAATATTTTCGCGTGGCGTGCGAGATCGGTGAAATGCGCTGTTAGCTCCGCTTCGTATTGTCCCAGAGGCCGGGTTTTCTTAGCTTTATCGGGTGCGTTTCGCTGTATTCGAATTGCTTTGAACGCAGATCAAGTTCTGCTTGATGCTGCTTTCGCCGCTCTTCGCCGGTGAGCGGAGGTGAGCCGCGTTCGCCCCAGTAATACTTCACGGTCACAAACAACAACGCGCCGCTCCCCAGCAGCGTCAACGACCCTACCAACACCACGATCCACCAAAAGCTGCTCATATCTCCCTCAAATCAACTATAACGCTTAATGAGAGCCTATCGCACGCGGATTTGTAGGAATTGGAGAATCAATATAAACTCTCCAACAGAATCAAACACAATCTGTCAGGAAGGAGAATACGATATGGACGCTGCGATAGTGAATGCCGGGGAAGATCAGCGGTTAAAGGTTTCTTTTATCACGC
>Ga0209023_10001071_pt1 | contig 38036 bp, 25 predicted proteins | sample LakOneMetagenome_FD_187468 | JGI IMG/M metagenome (GOLD analysis project Ga0209023, IMG submission 187468) | Freshwater and sediment microbial communities from Lake Erie, Canada (SPAdes) (version 2) | ecosystem: Environmental > Aquatic > Freshwater > Lentic | place: Lake Erie, Canada...
TGCTCTGAAAGGTGAGTGATGCAATCTCCCATTGATTGCCTTTCTTTGATTTGGTCACTATTTCTATTTCCGGCTTCTTGCCTAGCCAGATCACTTTGGCTGTTGGTTTTGCGCCGCTGTACTCTTCTTCATTAAGTATACCGTTGATATAACCCGGTTCTACCCTGGTCTTAGGCACTTTTACTTCAAACCATTTTTGCAAAGGATGGTCAAAACAGGCACCGTGCATATAATTGAACAAGGACTTTTTGAGCCCCTCTGAAAAAATTTCATGCTCAGCGCCCGTTGGATCTATATGCACAATATCATTATTGGCGAATGTACCTATGCCCTCTGTTTCTTTCTTTACGCCAAACGCTGCTGGATCAAGACCGACAGGGCTGTGAGCGGTCATGGCAAACTGGTGCCAGAAGGCTGATTGCAGTATTCCTGCCTCAAACATTTGTCGCACCATTTCCAAAGAGTCGATCGTCTCCTGTGCCGTTTGTGTCGGGAAGCCGTACATGAGGTAGGCATGTACCATTATGCCGGCCTCGGTAAAATTCTTATTTACTCTAGCTACCTGGGCTACTGTGATTCCTTTTTGTATCAATTCCAGTAATCGGTCAGAGGCTACTTCAAGTCCGCCCGATACTGCTATGCAGCCGGATGCTTTAAGCAACAGGCAGAGATCGCGTGTAAAACTTTTTTCAAAGCGGATGTTTGTCCACCAACTGATAATAATTTTCCTGCGGATTATTTCTATAGCCAGTGCCCGCATTAGTGCAGGCGGAGCTGCTTCATCTACGAAATGGAAGCCTGTCTGCCCCGTTTGTGCTGTGATCTCTTCTATCCTGTCGCAAAGCAATGATGCAGCAATAGGCTCGTAATGCTGAATGTAATTGAGTGAAATGTCGCAAAAGGTACACTTGCCCCAGTAGCAGCCATGCGCCATAGTCAGTTTGTTCCATCTACCATCACTCCACAAGCTGTGCATAGGGTTTACAACTTCTATGGCAGAGATATATTTATTAAGTAGAAAGTCGCTATAATCAGGGGTGCCTACCTGGCCCTGTTTGTAATCGCTGCAGGACTTATTGTCGATAAAAGTAACCACGCCGTTGAGCAATACAAATGTGCGTTTCAGTTCTTCTATTGGCTTCTTTCCCTGTATATGTTGCAGCAGGTTTTCTATTGGTGCCTCTCCATCGTCGAGTGTTATGAAGTCGAAAAATTCAAATACTCTTGCATCGGACAGCGACCGTAACTCTGTATTTGGGAAGCCACCACCCATCACTACTTTGGCAGATGGATAATGCTTCCTGATCCATTGTGCGCATCGGAAGGAGGAATACAGGTTGCCAGGGAACGGTACAGATAATGCTACTAACGCTGGTTGTGTTTCAGTCATCCTGCGTTCCAATATACCGATCAGTATCTTGTCTATGTGGGTCAATTCACCTTGCAGGCTATTATACAGCTCATCAAAGCTATTCGCACTCCTGCCTAATCTTTCAGCATATCTGCTGAACCCAAAGTGTGGATCGACACATTCCATGATCAGGTCAGAAAGATCTTCGAGATACATGGTAGCCAGGTGCTTTGCCTTATCCTGCGTACCCATGCTGCCGAACGCCCATGCCAAATCATCAAGCTGAGCAAACCGGGAAGCCTCAGGAAGGAAATTTCTTTTGCAGATAAGGTGGGCCAAAGTAGGGTTGCCGCCTTGGAGGAAAGAAACGACAGCGTCGATTGTGTTTATGTATTCATCCTTTAGTACCAGTATACGCGAGATATTTTCGCTCCGTTCGCTGGTGTGCTTTTCCGCGGCGGCAAAAAGTTGTTTCAATCCACCCGATGAAAACAATGCAAGGATCACCTCGATGCCAAGGTCAGCCTGGAACGAAGAAATGTTCTTGGTATTCAGGAAACCTTTCAGATATGCCGTAGCCGGATAAGGGGTATTCAGTTGTGTAAACGGCGGCGTTATCAGCAATACAGTGGCACTCAAATGATGTTTTTTAGACTGCAAAAATATGCCAAATAACCCATATGGCATTGATGCGGAGATTTCGTTCAATTAATCTGCTGCTTATTCCCTAATTTCGCTGCCTAAATAATAACCATGGCTACGAGAATTACGATAAACAATAACGGATCTACAAAGGTTGACGGCGATTTTGAAATAGTAGATAAAGATGGCAATTTATATGATCTTGCAGGTAGAACAATTGTATCTCTTTGTCGTTGTGGTCTGTCGAAAAATAAGCCATTTTGCGATGGTTCACACAAAGGTCATTTTGAGCATGAAGCAGTAGCTTTTGCTTTACCTCCAAAGAAAGAAGCTTAATCTTTCTTCCACATTATTTTAACGGCAGATAATTTTTCTGTTTGTAACCTGACACCAGTACAGAGTGTGAAGCCATTTTTAAGATAAAAGGCGAGCGGTGGCGTATATACGCTACCATTGCTTTTCAGGTCGTTATTATGGTCTGCTACCCAGCCATTGAGTAGTTGTTCGCTTTGTTTCATATGTTCGAGCAATAGTGTTCCGTAACCATGTTTCTGTATGGAGGAGTCAAGTATGATAGCGAACCAACGTTCATCATTACGAAAAAAGGTGAATCCCCAGCCTTGTATCTCGTTGCTATTGTTCAGTAAAAGATAATGTTGCTGTGCTGTTAGATTTTGCAGATAGACATCAAAATCTGTCGGATCATTGTAGCTTAAATTTGCCGGATACTCATTGTTCCAAAGCCTGAGTATGGCTTCTTTCTGATTTGTAGAAACGTTTTGTGATTCCGCTATGTACATTGCAGGTGATATTTGTGCTGTTGACATCAGTTATGCCGCCAGTGTGTTTTGTCTTTGTCTTCGCGCCCCTGATAATGTTGATGACGAACATGACGACTATGGAACAGACAGTAGCACAGATGACGTAATTGAGAAAGCGGATACTGGTAAGGTAATGATGGTAGTGTTTCAGGTACTTATTGCCTACCACACAGCATAGGATGCCTATGATAAGGGTAGCAAACATACCAAACCCTCTACCCGGCAATATCATTTGCGCCACTAGGCCAGATATGGCCCCTATGACTACTGTTATGAGCAGGTTTTGGTACGTGAATATAAAACCATGGACGTAATACCAGAGGGTTTCTAAAAAAAGATGATTCATTATGTTTGCAAAAGTATAAAAAAATCATATGCTTGGTATCTTTTATTTGCTTTAAATTCGGTGTTCTTAAATGATTAACACGGGTGAAGACTCCTTACCTTAATTATAAATTTGCCGATACACCGGAATTTGTTAACACATTCGATGAGTTGCCGCTGTGGAGTGCCCCGTTTGGTCTGTTGCTGTTGAAGCATGTTGAGTTGAAGCATGATCTTACAGTTTTGGATATTGGTTCAGGAGCCGGATTCCCTTTGCTGGAGTTGGCACAGCGGTTGGGAGATTCCTGTAAGTGCATAGGTATAGACCCCTGGACCAATGCCAATGAACGAGCAAAGCACAAAATGCATAACTATGATGTGCATAACGTATCCATTATCAATTGTTCTGCAGCGGAGCTACCTTTTGATGATAGCTATGTTGATCTGATCGTATCCAATCTTGGTATCAATAATTTTGAAGATCCCGGTACGGTGTTCAAAGAGTGTGGCCGAGTGCTGAAAGAGGGCGGTAAACTGGCGCTTACCACAAATCTAAATGGTCATTGGCAGCAGTTTTATGATGTGTTTGAACGCACCTTGACGGAAATGAACAGGCCCGACCTGATTCTGAAGCTAACAGAGGATCAGGACCATCGGGGTACTGTTGCAACTATATCAGAATTGTTTTTAGGTAATGGTTTTAAAGTCAGCAGACATTTTGAAGAAATGTTTGAGATGTGCTTTCTGGATGGTACTGCCTTCCTCAATCATTATTTTGTGAAACTGGGTTGGTTTTTGTCGTGGAAGAGTTTTATTCCGGAACAGGATCAGGCAATGATATTTGCAAAACTGGAGGAAAACCTTAATGCATATGCCGCTATTAACGGTGGATTGTCGCTCACGGTGCCTATGGCTTTTATAGAAGGACAAAAAATATAAAGATGTACCTGACCACTGAAGCCCGTCATTACTTATCATCTGATGCTGCCTTTGATAGCCTGCTGCCTATATCTATACAGCAACTGTCGACGCAGCACTGGACGCCGCTCAATGTAGCATATATGGCAGCGCAATTCCTTGCGCCTGATGCAAATGCCCGAGTAATAGATATTGGAGCCGGGGTAGGGAAATTTTGTATCGCCGGGGCTTGTGTTTCCTTAGGAGCTTTTACCGGAATTGAGCAAAGAAAAAACTTTGTGACTACAGGGAATAAGGTGATCAAACAATTGGGGGTCGACCGGGTAAAATTGATGCATGGCAATTTTATGGAGCTAGACATCACTGAGTATACCGGGGTTTATTTCTATAACTCATTTCATGAGAACCTTGTATTTGAAGATGCCCTGGATAACAAGATAGAGGTGTCGACAGAATTGTATGAGCAGTATACAGCGCACCTGCTGTCGCAATTGATTGCAATGCCAATCGGTACAAGGTTATCCACATTCTGGTTGTCTATTACTGAGATACCTGGTTGCTATAAACTGAAGGAAACGCACTTTAACGATCTGCTGAAACTGTGGGTGAAGGAGCAGTAAAGTGATCACTGTTATATTTTGATTGCCCCATCTTTATAAAAGCCAATAGCCTGTTTTAGTATCTTGTTGATCTCTTTTAGAGGAATATCTTTATCCGGATCTATGAGCATGATCTTCATTCGCGACCGGCCTTCAATGATCAGGCAGGGATGGTCGATTCTTTTTCCTTCTACAATGCCAATATAAGGGATGTTCGTATTTTTTTGTATCCATAAGTAGCAAAACATCTTTCCTTTATAGCAGAAGAAGGGCATCTTGTATTTCCAGGCTTCAGTTATGTCTTTATCGTGCTTTAAGATCAATGATCGCATTGCCAGCAGGCAGCTTTTAGAGGGTTCGTCCTTTGTGGCGTAGTAATTGTCAAGATCTTTTAGCATGGTCAGATGGCGTTGCCTTGTATAAGTAATGAAGATCTGATAGATGCTTCTTTTAAGTGCAGGAATTGTTTTCGCTCTTCATCTTTTTTGAACGCTTCAAAATCGCCTGAAGTTTCGAAACTGATCAGGTGGACTTCGTATGGAGCATCTGTTGCTGTATAAATAACTGATGTGGTATCCGGCCTGATCCGCAATAGCAATGCTCCATTGTATTTTGCGATGATAGGTATAGCTAAGTCTTCAAATGCATGAAATACATCTTCTTTACCTTCTTGTATATAGATGAGTTGTGTGATGTATATCATGTTGTTGTGTTGAGTATGTAAAAATAATATTATTCCCTGCTATTCCGACTATCATCGGGGATGCTTTACCTTTACGGCAATATGTCTTTATATACTACCATAGGGCCGATAACCATTACATGTCATAAGCGCATTGCACCCTACCTGGAACAGGAGGTGAAAGACCTGGGATTTACCATAGAAGAAGCGTTCATAACCGGTGTCCGGCTTATGGGCACTGTGAATGACTGTATTCGTCTTAATCTTAATCTGCGTTGTGCCAGCCAGGTATTATATAGCCTGAAAAAGTTTCAGGCAGATAACGCTGATGACATTTATAAGAATCTGTGCAATTATCAGTGGGAGAATATACTACCTGATCCGGGCTATTTCTCTGTGACCAGCAATGTATTGAACCCGACCATCAATAACAGCATGTTTGCTAATTTGCGCGTGAAAGACGCAATTGTAGACAGGCTGAGAGAGAAAAGGGGTACACGGCCATCAACAGGCTCGGAACTCACTGGTGCAGTTATTCATTTATTTTGGAAAAATGAGGAAGCTGAAATATTTGTAGATACGTCCGGCGATTCGCTCGCGAGGCATGGATATCGTAAAATACCTGGTCGTGCTCCTATGCTGGAGGCATTGGCATCTGCAACAATATATGCAACTCGGTGGGACAGAGTTTCGCCCTTTGTAAATCCGATGTGCGGGTCAGGTACTGTCGCTATAGAAGCAGCGCTAATAGCCACTAATACACGCCCTGGATTGTTCAGGCTCAACTATGCTTTTATGCACCTTGAAGGGTATAATGAAGAAGTATACCTGAAAGAAATGGAATTGCTTGATCAACAGATCATAGATGTTCCCGGACTACAAATAATAGCTACCGACTATAGCGATATGGCGATTGCAAATGCCCGTAAGAATGCGGTTGCCGCAGGTGTTGCAGACCTGATCACATTCGCAGTTTGTGACTTTGAAGCTACAGAGGTGCCTAAAAGTACAAGTGGCATTATGTTCATGAATCCCGAATATGGAGAGCGGCTGGGAGAGCAGGCGGAACTTGAGGCGACTTATAGCCGGATAGGCGATTTTATGAAGAAGAAATGCGGGGGGTATTTCGGGTATATATTCACCGGTAATCTGGAACTTGCGAAAAAGATCGGCCTTAAAGCAAAGCGGAGGATCGAGTTTTACACAAGCACCATAGATTGCCGGATGATGGAATTTGAATTATATGATGGAAGCAGAAGAATGGTTCGTACTCCTGGTGAGCAACAATAAGACCTATTTATAGGTCTTATTGTACAATCCTACCAGTTCTCCCTTAGCCAGTATATGGCCTTGCATCACCTTCTCCATGCCTGATTTGGTTATTTTCTTGTCCACATTCAGTTTGGTATCCAGTGCATATACCATAAAATGATAGTGATGTGTGCCGGTTGGTGGGCACATGCCAACGTACCCAGATGTGCCTGAACTATTCTGTCCTACATTATCACCTCTGAAATCTTCAGGTATCAGGTGTGATGCCTCGCTAATATCTACATTCCACAGTATCCAGTGGGTGAAGCCGTCCGCTGTGCAAGCATCCATTGTGCGGCTTTCCTTTGTGTTGATCACCTTTTTTTTGCCTTTAGTGCCCAATGTATGCGATTTGGTAACTGATGTAGTGATCTTGGTTGGTGCATCGGGGTCGCAAACGATTATTACTAGTGATTTAGCTTCAGTCGGTATATTTGCAATGTTGAGTGGCGGACTAACCTGCTGGCCTGTACACGTGTATTTTACAGGTATATTGCCGTTATTGGTAAATGCGGTACTTGTTACAGTAAGGCTTTTTATCTTTGTAAGGCTGGTCAGCGTCAGAAAGACCAGCGACGATAAGAGAATGGTTGTGTTGCGCATAATGTGTGTTTTTTATTTTAAAGTATAAAAATTATACCAACGTATGTGCCACGCTCCGACTGGTGAATAATAAACTACCTTCGTTTACATATAAAAGGTGCTATGACATTTGAAGAGTTGAATTTGAATACCCCTTTACTGGATGCTTTGGCTGACCTGGGATATAAGACACCGACCACCATACAGGGCCGTGTTTTCCCGGTGGTAATGTCCGGAAAGGATGTGTGCGGAATAGCCCAGACAGGTACTGGTAAAACACTTGCTTACCTGTTGCCAATACTCAGGCAATGGAAGTATTCAAAAGACAGGTTTGCGCAGGTACTGATCATTGTGCCTACGAGGGAACTAGTGGTACAGGTGGTGGAATCCGTGAAAAAATTGAGTGCTTACCTGACGCTTGAGGTAGTGGGAGTCTATGGTGGAGTACCCATGAAGCCGCAAAGAACAGCTGTGGAAAGCGGCATGGATATTGTCGTTGCTACCCCTGGTAGGTTGCTCGATCTGGTCTATGATGGCAGCCTGAGACTAAAAAATGTAAAAAAAGTAGTCATCGATGAGATGGATGAAATGTTCAATCTTGGCTTTCGTACCCAGCTGAATAATGTACTGAATCTACTGCCCCCTAAACGGCAGAACCTCCTATTCTCGGCTACGATTACTGACGAGGTAGAAGCGATCATCAATGATTATTTTAATGCTCCGGTAATGGTTGAGGCTGCACCAACAGGTACGCCACTGGAGAACATTAACCAGATAGCATACAAGGTGCCCAACTTCTATACAAAAGTAAATCTGCTGGAGCTGCTATTGAAAGGTGATCCTGATATGACCAAGGTATTGGTGTTTGCAGCAACAAAGCGACTGGCAGATGAGCTATATGAAGAACTTGAGCCGAAATTTCCGGGAGCGGCAGGGGTGATACATAGTAATAAAGAACAGAACCATCGTTTCAATACGGTCAACCAATTCCAGGCAGGCAACTATAAATTTATTATAGCTACTGACGTTATAGCAAGAGGACTTGATATATCAGAGGTGACGCACGTGATCAATTTTGATACGCCTGACGTTCCGGAGAACTACATACACCGCATAGGCAGAACCGGAAGGGCCGATAAAAAGGGTATAGCCATTACATTCATTACCGACCGGGAACAGGAAGCCCAGGATAGGATAGAGACATTGATGAATTACAAAATTCCTATCTCGCCATTGCCGGAAGACCTGGTCATATCAGATGTGCTTACAGAGGATGAAAAGCCCAAAGTGCGAATGAAAGAAGTGCTGATAAAGCTGCCTAAAAGAGATGAGGCGGGCCCAGCATTTCATGAAAAGTCTGCAAAGAATAAAAAGGTGAACGTGAAGATAAAGCATAGCGACCTGATGAAGAAAAAGTATAAGAAACCTATTAAAAGAGCACCTAAAAAGTAAGAAATAGCCAATGAGATCGATACTTGTTGTAATACTATGTTTAATGTTGGCTAACACTGCCAGTAGCCAATCGCTGAAGAAATACTCAATTAGTAGTAGTGGTTGTTCTGCTTATTTTTTCTGTGATCCGGGTACTTTTGACCTCACCAAAACACCTGATACTTCGGATGTGTATACCGGTCAGTGTAGTTCTGATAATATGAATTATGGTGTAATCTGCGTGAAAATGAAAGGGCAAATAGCAGACCTTGAGAAAAGTGAGAGCGTGCTTATGTCCTACATGGACTATTTGAAAGCATCTTTCAATATTACAAAGTCTGCAGGTTATGGTAAGGGGCACAGGTTGAAGAACAGAGATGATAACCGCGGTGTGATCGATTACTGGGAAGATAAAGATAAACAGAACTGGAAGGTAAAGGGCTGGACAGATGGGAAGTATATAGTGTTTATGTACATTAATTCTTCGAAGTTGCTCAATGAAACGAAGGGCGACATATTCTTAAATGGTCTTCTCCTGCCAGGGATGTAAGAATACACGAAATGCCTAACTACGAGTTAGTAACGGAAGCCCGGTGAGTTTCGATATCCTTTCAGCTAGCGCTGAACCTTCATTGCTGAAAGGCCAAACAAACATATGTTTTATCGGATGTTTTTCCTGTATTGCTTTTATGGCATCCAGAGTCATTTGCCGGGCAATGCCTTTGTTCCGGTATTCAGGTAGCACTGTTGCGGAGCAGAGGTACACTGCATCATAACTGGCGCCGGGTAAAGTTCGTTTATACAATTCCTGCTCTGAGATGGTTTTATCAACAAACAGATGCATCAACTCCTTAGAGGTAGGGATAACCAATATCCATGCAACCGGGCCGTCACCATCGTCCCTGGCGGAAAGTGTGGCAGAGTGTATCTTATGCAGTCGTTCTATTACATCCTGGTCTACATCAAGCTGGTCGGGGTCGTTCTTTACATCAAAGACCTCGGTTACCAGTTGCATCATCCGTTCAAAGTTGCTCAGGGACATAATGCGAAATTATGATTTACATTTGTGTAAATGTTGCGTTCAATAATATTTTCACGAGTTCATGGCTAATTAGTTTAGATAATGGTTGATAGTTCAGGGAAAATTAAGGAGTTCATCTCAGGTCTAAACCTGTCGCTTTCAGATAGTACTTTTGTTGGTCTTTCGTTGGGTAACTATAAGGGGGCAGAGGAAAGTCTTAAGAATATCTACGTAAAGAAAGCAATGATCAAGCAGGAGGTAAAGCTTAGTTTTACTTACAGATATAAGACTCGTGATGTGGTGAAAAATTACCCTGTTAGTGAGGGGGTAAGCAATATACAGACCGCTCTTAGTGATGGATTCAGGGCTGCAACTTTATTTACTGTAGGGTTTGATCTCATCTTTGAAAATATTAATGATAAAAAAGTGGCTGTCAGGAAAGCGGTTGCAACCAAGACCGAAGTACCTGCGCTGGATCATGATAAGAGTAAGCACAGGCTGATAGCCGCAAAGGGTAAGTCTTATCTTACAGAGCTTGGTATAACTGATAAGGACGGGAATGTGTTCAAATCTGCCCAGGATAAGTATCGCCAGATCAATCATTATGTAGAACTGTTGAGCCCACTTATAAAAGACCTGCCTGCAGAGCGTATCAAGAAAGTTGCAGACATGGGTAGTGGTAAGGGCTATCTTACTTTTGCACTTTACGATTACCTGCTGAATGTACTGCAGATAAAGGCAGAAGTGACCGGTGTAGAGTTCAGGCCGGATATGGTGGCGTTATGCAATAAGATAGCAGCTGCCAGCCAATTTGATACACTGCATTTTGTGCAGGGAACGATAGAAGATCACGATAGTACTGATACGAATATTCTTATAGCGCTGCATGCATGCGATACGGCTACTGATGATGCAATAGCCAAGGGCATTACCGCCAAGGCCGACCTGATAGTAGTAGCACCTTGCTGCCACAAGCAGATACGGCGTGAAATAGAAAAAAACAAGGCGCATAATGATCTCGATTTTCTCACTAAACACGGGATCTTCCTGGAGCGGCAAGCTGAGATGGTTACAGATGGTATAAGGGCCATGATACTGGAGTATTTTGGTTATAAGACAAAGGTGTTTGAATTTATATCAGATGCACATACCCCTAAGAATGTAATGATAGTGGGTGTAAGAAGCAATAAGCCGTGGGAACCTAATGAGCAATTATTGCAAAAGATAAAAGCATCAAAAGCCTATTTTGGTATCGGGTATCATCACCTGGAAAAGATCATGGGTATTTAGTTTATTCTCCAGGGTGGGTTCTTCCTGTTCTCTCCTGCATGGTATAGTATGACCTGGTTATTGTCGGGGTCCTTTAGGTGGGCTTCTGTCCATAGCCATGTTTGTTCGGTTGGTGGTGTCTCGAATATTATGTTGTTTTCTTTTAGTTGCGTTACCTGGCTGTTGAGGTCCTCACATTCAAAGTAGAGAATGATACCGGTGCCTAACGGTAGCTCGTTTACGAGGTGAATAGAAAAGGTGGCATCGCCATCAGGACATTCAAATCTTGCATATCGGGGTAATGCATCTACGATCAGCTTCATCCCCAGTTTTTTATAGAATGAAACAGACCTTGCAAGGTCTATGGATGGTATGGTAACCTGGTTTAAGTTCATTACTATTTATTTGTTTCTTTTTACGAAAGCTCTTTCTGTAGTACCGTATATCTGACTAAACTCCCCAACAATTTCTTCAAACTCCTCAATAAATTGCAGGATATTAAGCGGCTATGTACTTTTACATTGTAATTGATAGCAACGATATCAGGTTACTAAAAAGAATAGTTCTGTACCGCATGGTACTTAGCATAAAGAGGTTTTCATGGTGATAGGGTTTATAGGGGCTGGTCTGTTCTCAGACTAGCTTTTTTATTTGTTGTAGTTAGTTTGTTTAAAATATGTATTCTCCCCAACATTTTTAATTTATACCTCATTTGCTTTGCTGATAAAAAATGTCGCTGTATATTTACATCGTAATCGGTAATAACGATTTACACTAATAAAAAGAAAAGTTTTGTGCCACACGGCACTCTGCATAAAGAGGTTTTCATGGTGATAGGGTTTATAGGGGCTGGTCTGTTCTCAGACTGGCTTTTTTATTGTCTATAACTCCTGATCCAGGCAGAAAACATCACGGTTGCTTTATCGCATTCCTCACAATAGGTGCCACTTCGCTGCCGAATAACCTAATCGAATTCAAGAGTTTTTCGTGCGCAATATCACCTGATATTGTTTGAGCCAGGAAGCGTGTGTTTCCAAATAATTTATGCTCGGCAATTATTTTATCAGCCACTTCCTGAACAGAGCCTACCATCAAAGGTCCCCCCGGTTTGCAGAGATAGTCGAATTGCTGGCGGGACATGGGTGACCAACCGCGTTCCCGTCCTATCCGGTTCATCATGGTGCCATATATAGGCCAGAACTCATCTGCTGCCTGTTGCGAACTGTCAGCAATATAGGTATGCTGATTGAGCGCAAACTGCAGTTGTGTGCTGTCGTGCCCTGCTTTGGTGGCAGCCTTTCTATACAGCTCTATCAGTGGCAGATACTGAGCCGGTTGCCCGCCCAGTATGGCGATGGTGAGTGGCATATTCAAGGTGCCCGCCCGCACTACAGATGCCGGCGTGCCGCCTACTGCGAGCCATACAGGCAGCTTTTGCTGGTATGGGCGAGGGTAGACTCCTAGTTTATTTATTGACGCCCGATGCTTACCTGCCCATGAGACAACTTCATTGTCGTTGATCTTCAGCAGGAGATCAAGATGTTCGCTGAACAAGTCGTCATAGTCATCGAGATCGAAGCCGAATAAAGGGAATGACTCGATAAATGAACCCCTGCCTGCCATGATCTCTGCGCGTCCTTTTGAAATAAGATCGAGCGTAGCGAAGTTCTGAAATGTGCGGACAGGATCTGCTGAACTGAGCACGGTAACTGCGCTCGAAAGCCTGATCTGCTTTGTAACCGCAGCTACTCCTGCGAGCACCACTTCCGGTGCCGACACTACGAAGTCCGGGCGATGATGCTCTCCGAGTGCAAATACATTCAGTCCTATCTCGTCAGCGAGTATCGCTTCTTTCAGCAACTCGTCAATACGACGTTGTGCATTGATGGCTTTGCCTGCTATATGCTCTATTGGTATTTCCCCGAATGTGCTGATGCCTAATTCCATAAATGCTGAATAATTGAATGGCAAAGTTGCCGATTATTTCCGTATACAAAGAAAAGAGTGTATCAGCTTAATTTATTCGAGGGTTATGGCATCAATTACCGTCGTAAGCCTTCTGTAATGCAGCGATGTCTATTTTCTTCATTTGCAGCAGGGCTTTCATTACCCTGCTCGCTTTTTGGCGGTCTTTATCTGCCATCATGTCGCCAAGTATAGCAGGGATAACCTGCCAGGATACTCCGAATTTGTCTTTCAGCCAGCCACATTGCTGGTCTATTTCATTGCCGCCCACCGTTAGTTTATTCCAGTAGTAGTCCACTTCGGCCTGGTCATTACAATTGATGACGAATGAAACAGCTTCATTTAATTTGAATACCGGGCCGCCATTCAGTGCGAGGAATTGTATTCCTTCCAGCTCATATTCTACTACCATGACAGAACCTTCGGGCATTTTGTGTATCTCGTGTCCCTCAGAACCAAAATAGGACGTCTTGATGATGCGCGAATTATTAAAGATGGAACAATAATATTTTACGGCTTCTTCTGCCTGGGTGTCGAACCAGAGGTTTGCGGTTATTTTTTGGAGCGTTGGCATGTGGTTAAAAGGTTAAATGGTTAATGTGTTGCTTCATTATGAAAAATTGCGGTTCTGCGGGAATTAAATCCTGATTTTGTGATGTTGTTGATAATCAATGTGTTGTATTTTTAAAATTGCGGGATTGCTTCCGGTTTTCTGTGAATCCCGCAATTTTTGCTTCCGGTCGCTATTCGCGATCTGCTCAATTTTTTTGCTGCATGGTTTGTGGTTAAGTGGTGAATTGGTTAAAAGGCTAAACCCCTCCGCCCCTCCCGCAAATTCTGCGGGGCCTTGTTCCAGGGTACTTTAAAGCAATCCTTCTATTTGCGGTTTTGCGGGAATTAAATCCTGATCTTTTTGATGTTGTTGATAATCAATGTGTTGTATTTTTAAAATTGCGGGATTGCTTCCGGTTTTCTGCGATTCCCGCAATTTTTTGCTTCTGGTTTTATTATGCCGCGTTGCTCACTTTTTTTGCACAGTTTTTTTGCTCACCTTAGTATTGATAATCAACAATATAAGCTAAAAAATGGCCGGAATTCTTGCTCACTTCTTGCTCATTTCTTGCTCAAAAGTTGCTCATTCTACAGTTGACAGTTTACAATTGGCAGTTTGCAGTTGCCTTGGTGTCGTCCTGATTTTGGTTGACAGTTCCGGTTGTAAAATCCGGCTACTATTTGCAGCAAAATCAATGCCAAATATGCAGACCTTGCGAGCTTATTTTTTTGCCTGATAGGTAAGCAACATTCTTCCGCTCCTGAATGTTCTTGTATCTGCCAGTTCTAAATCGAGCTGGTGCTTCATGCCTTTAAATAATGATGTTCCGTTGCCAATAGCAAGAGGGTCGAGCATGATGGTGTAGGTGTCTATCAGGTTATGTTCCGCAAGCTGCGCTATGATGCTGCCGCTACCGAGTATGGTGATATCATGGCCAGGTTCCTGCTTCATCTTTTTTACTGCTTCTATCAAGTCGTCATTTATTATCCGAGTGTTGTTCCAAGCGGCATTTGAGAGTGTTTTTGAAAAGACGATCTTTTCGGTCTCATTCATTCCTTTTGCTATTTCGGGCATCTGCTGTGCAGCCATGGGAGTGGGCCACCAGCTTGCCATCATCTGGTAGGTGACACGGCCGAAGAGCAGGGTGTTGCCGGACCCTGCGCTTTTTGCTGAAAATTCATTTTCATCATCGCCGCCTCCACGCTTGTGCCAGCTGATGTCGTCATTTATGCCTTTGTAATACCCATCGAGTGTGATGAAATTGAATGTTGAAATTTTTCTCATTGGTTTACTGTTTTATGGGAATACAAATCTCATTATTCTGCTCGGGTTATTGCGGGTGTATTCGGGACAAATTACAGGTGCATTCTGACACTGGTGTTTTGAAATGGTATTGGGCGAATAAGGTGGCTCTTGCACCCTGATAGCGCCGGGCCCGAAAATGAGACCCGGCGGGTGCGGGGTCATTTCGTGCAACAATACTGTCGAGCTAATGTCGGCTCTTGCACCCTGATAGCGCCGGGTCCGAAAATGAGACCCGGCTGGTATGGAATATGGCGGCTTCAGCACCCTGATAGCGCTGTGCCCGAAAATGAGACCCGGCGGGTACGGAATATGGCGGCTTCAGCACCCTGATAGCGCTGTGCCCGAAAATGAGACCCGGCCGGTACGGAGTCATTTCGTGCAACAATACTGTCGAGCTAATGTCGGCTCCTGCACCCTGATTGCGCCGCGCCCGAAAATGAGATCCGGCGGGTACGGAGTTAACAATTATATCATCTGTGTATCTTGGCATAGCGGGTGAACGTATATAATTTTACATGATTTTATTTTGCTGTTAATGGATGTTTGATTGGTTGGGTAGTACATACAAAGGGCATATTTTTATATTTCACACTTCCGTTAACATTTCATTAGCAATAAAGGTTATGATAAATTTTTATTTTAATGTACTTTCGCCCTCCAAAACAGATATTAGGGTAAAAATTTATAATAATTGCCATCACCAGCAAACATTCGACTAATTTTTGAAAACAAGCTTATGAATAAGAACACTTTACTCCGTGAAATGCCAATATCAAGCCATGAAAACAATACTGCAACAGCGAGAAAAAGCAAAGGCTTTTTCAGTTTGTTAGTTGTAGCAGGTATGCTGTTATTGGGCTTATCTTCCCAAGCGCAAACAACTACGTTTAATTATACAGGGAGTATGCAATCATACACTGTTCCAGCCGGAGTAACTTCTATTACAATAGTTGCAAAAGGCGGTCAAGGAGGCAATTTCGGAGGTCTTGGAGCAATAATGCAGGGGACCTTTAGTGTTTCGCCGGGAGACGTAATAAGGGTGCTAACTGGAGGACAGGGTATAACTGACGGCTCAGGTTGTATTGGTGGCGGTGGCACCGGGACTGGTGCCAGTGGTGGTGGTGGTAGCTTTGTAGCTACCTCAACAAATACGCCGATGATAGTTGCCGGTGGTGGTGGTGGACTTGAATGCAGCGCGGGCGCGGGTATTGATGCCAATACGGGAACAAGTGGTAATAATGGTGTGAGCCCTGCGGTTCCGTTGAGATTTGGTATTGGAGGCACATCCGGTAATGGTGCTACCAGTACAGGTGGTGGTCCTCATGCAGGTAATGGTGGTGGCTTTCTTACTGATGGTGCCGCAGGTGCTGGTTGGGGTTTGCCAGGACGAGCTTTTGTAAGTGGTGGTGCTGGTGGAGCTAGTTTTTCTGGCACAACGGGCGGTTTTGGCGGCGGCGGCGGCGGCGGCAATAATGGTGCTGGCGGCGGCGGCGGTTATTCAGGTGGTGGTGGTAGCTATCACACTCCGGGCTTTGGCGGTGGCGGCGGTTCGTACAATGCAGGAACTTCACAATCAAATAGCGTTGGCAATACCGGCAATGGCGTTGTAACTATTACTCCTTTAATATATTTTACTGGTGGTAGTCCGCAAAGTCTTACTCTTTGCCAAAATGCAAGTGCAACTTCAATAAATTCATTTTTAAGTGCAACAAATACAAGTGGTGGAACATTTACATGGACGGTTATTACCGGGCCATCCCATGGTACATTAGGCGGTTTTTCAACAACAGCACCAGCGGGATCAAGTGTGTCTCCATCAGGAACAACATATACACCAACGGGCGGTTATTCAGGAAGTGATGCATTTACTATACAGGTATCGGACGGTACATATACTGCTACTACTGTTATTAATGTAACAGTAACTCCAATACCGACAAGTGTACTTGGCACATTTACCTTATGTGGTAACGGATCAACAACAACTTTATCAGATGCCGCTGTTGGCGGTACATGGAGCACGGCGGGTACTACAGTTGCTACTGTGAACAGCAGCACAGGATTATTAACTTCAGTTAGTTCGGGTACTGCAACTATTACTTACAGTACCGGTTGCGCGCCAAATGCCACACAAACAATAACTGTAAATCCTGTACCATCAGCAATAGGCGGTACGGCTTCTGTATGCCAGGGGCTTACAACTACGCTAACTGATGCCAGCGCGTTTGGTGCATGGAGCACAACTACTTCTTCTGTTGCAACGATAGGCAGCAGTACTGGTGTAGTGAGCGGCGTGAGTGCAGGTACTTCTACTATATCTTATTCCTTCCTTACCGGTTGTGCTGCTACGCAGGTAGTAACGGTGAATCCGTTACCCGGTACAATCAATAGTGCTAACTTTACTATATGTGCATCAGGTGGTACAACCACACTGACTGACGCAAGCGGTGGTGGTTCGTGGACAACAAGCACATCATCTGTGGCTACAGTCAATTCATCGACCGGTGTTGTGACGGGTGTGGCTGCGGGTACGACAACAATAACATATACATTGCCCACGAGCTGTATCAATACAGCTGTAGTGACGGTCATTGCACTGCCGACTGTAAGTGGCGGATCGAATGTGGCCATATGTAATGGTAACAACACGACGCTTACGGCATCGGGTGCTGTATTGTATACATGGAGCCCATCGACAGGCTTATCAGCAACAACCGGGGCAAGTGTAACAGCTAATCCTACTTCAAGTACTACGTACACGGTTACCGGTACACAGGCTTCAACAAATACATTCAATTTTACTGGGTCTATAGTATCCTACACAGTACCTGCGGGAATGACCAGTATTAATATAGCAGCAAGCGGTGCACAAGGTGGAAATGTTACATCTGTTGCATCAACCGGTGGACTCGGCGCTAATATGAGCGGAACTTTTGCAGTAACTCCGGGAAATGTATTAAATATATTGGTAGGTGGGCAGGCAGGAACAGCTCAGTTTAATGCAGGCGGTGGCGGCGGTACGTTCGTATGGGATGTTACTGCAGGCAATACATTATTGGTAGCTGCCGGCGGCGGTGGCGGCGCTGCGGCAAACGGAGCAGCTTTCAACGGATTAGATGCGGTAACTACAAATAATGGCACAAATGGTGGTGGTGCAGGTACAGGAGGCGGTACAAGTGGTAACGGTGGTGCAACTACCGGAACTTTATTTTATTCAGGTGCCGGTGCGGGTTGGTTATCGGATGGTGTTGCAGGAACAAACGGAGGTTGCCCTCCGACTGCGGCTGGAGGTGTGAGGCCCCTAGCCGGTGGTGCCGGTGGTGCATTGGGTGGTAACGGGTCTTTCAGTTGGAATACGAACGGTGGCTTCGGCGGCGGCGGCGGTGCACAGGGATATTGCGCAAGCCAAGGTGCTGGCGGCGGCGGCGGCGGCTATAGTGGTGGTGGCCCAGGTGTTTGGAGTTTCCCAACGGCACGTGGCGGCGGCGGTGGTGGCTCTTATAGCATCGGTACCAACCAAAGCAATTCGGTAGGCCGTACAGGCAACGGTGTGGTAGTAATTACTACTATAGGTTGTTCTAACACAGCACAGGTTACCGTAACAGTAAACCCAGTACCATCAGCAATAGCTGGTCCCAACAGCGTATGTGAAACAGCTAATATAACATTATCAGATGCAACTTCGTTCGGTGCATGGAGTACAAGTACGTCGTCTGTAGCTACAGTAGGTGCGGGTAGTGGTATTGTAAGTGGCCTGCTCGCAGGTACTACTACAATTTCTTACACACTGGCAACAGGTTGCTTCGCTACCAAGGTAGTAACAGTTAATCCTCAGCCAGGTGCCATCAATGGTACAACGTCAGTATGTGCAGGTTTTACTACAGGATTAAGTGATGCAATAGGCGGGGGGGCCTGGACTACCAGCAACTCAACAGTAGCAGCAGTTAATTCTTCAGGCTTAGTAACGGCTAATACAGCAGGAACAGCTACGATCTCTTATACACTACCCGGTGGATGTTTTTCAACAGCAGTTGTAAATGTTAATCCGGTTCCGGCAGCTATAACAGGTACTCCTGTTGTATGTACGGGCGGGTCTACAACGTTGTCAGATGCCACAGGGTTCGGACAGTGGACAAGTTCAAATACGAATATTTCTATAACGCTGACCACAGGGATCATGACAGGTAACGCGGCGGGTACAGCAACAATATCTTACTCTCTTGCAACGGGTTGTTACAGGACAATAACAGGGACAGTTAATCCTCTTCCTAATACGATCACCGGTACGCCAACTGTCTGCGTAGGCCTGACAACTGCACTTACAGATGCAGGTGGCGGTACATGGACAAGCAGCAATACCTTTACTTCAGTTGTTTTAGGAACAGGTGTTGTAACAGGTAATGTAGCGGGATCATCTACAATCACTTATACATTACCTACAGGTTGCCAGGCAACAACGGGTGTAACTGTTAACCCATTACCAACGGCTATTTTAGGAACGCCGGTTGTGTGCGTTGGATTAACGACCACACTAAGCGATGCTACTCCTTTAGGTACCTGGAGCAGCAGCAACACTTCTGCAAGTATCAATTCAAGTACGGGACTTATGACCGGCCTTGTGGCAGGTAATCCTACTATATCTTATATATTGACCGCTACGGGCTGCTATGTAACTGCAACGGGAACGGTTAATCCATTGCCCGCGGCTATCAGCGGTACTACGAGCGTATGTATCGGGCTTACAACAGGCCTGAGCGATATAAACGGCGGTGGTACGTGGAGCGCGAGCAATACTAATATATCAATCAATTCATCTACAGGTTTAGTGACCGGTGTAACAGCAGGTACTACTACTGTTACTTATACGTTACCAACAAGCTGTATCAATACAACAGTTGTAACCGTTAACCCATTACCAACAGCGATCCTCGGGACGCCGGTTGTGTGCGTTGGTTTAACGACCACGCTGAGCGATGCTACTCCGTTAGGTACATGGAGCAGCAGTAACACTTCTGCGAGTATCAATTCAAGTACAGGACTTATGACCGGCCTTGTGGCAGGTAATCCTACTATATCTTATACATTGACCGCTACGGGCTGTTATACAACGGTAACCGGTACGGTTAATCCATTGCCGGCTTCTATAAGCGGTACACTTAATGTGTGCGTAGGCCTTTCAACAGGTCTGAGCGATGCTACTCCTTCAGGTACATGGAGCACAAGTAATACAAATGCTTCTATCAATTCATCTACAGGCCTGGCACTTGGTGTAAACGCAGGTACTACTACAGTTACCTATACATTGCCTACAGGTTGTATCATGACGGCTGTACTTACGGTCAATCCATTGCCTGCTAATATCAGCGGTACAACCTCTGTATGTAAGGGCCTAACGACTACGTTGACTGATGCTACTGCCTTTGGTGCATGGAGCAGCGGTGTTTCTACTGTTGCTACTATAGGATCAAGCACGGGTATAGTAACCGGTGTAGCGGCAGGTACTACAACTATTACTTATGTGTTGCCTACAGGATGTTTGACAACTCAGACATTTACAGTTAATCCATTACCTGCTGCAATATCAGGTACTCCTATCGTATGTGTTGGTTTATCTACCACACTTACTGACGGTACAGCGGGCGGTACATGGATCAGCGGTAATACAGGCCAGGCTACAATAGTTTCGGGTACAGGTGTTATGACAGGTGTTGCATCAGGCAACCCTACCATTACTTATATGCTGACTGCTACAGGTTGTATCGCTACGACGGTGGCTACGGTTAATCCGTTGCCGGCATCTATCAGCGGTACTATGAATGTTTGCGTAGGCCTTACAACTGGCTTAAGCGACATAACAGGTGGCGGTACATGGAGTGTCAGCAATACTAATTCATCGATCAATTCATCTACAGGACTTGCAACGGGTTTAGTTGCAGGTACTTCTACAGTAACTTATACATTAGGTACAGGTTGTATCAATACAAGCGTACTTACTATTAACCCATTGCCGGTAGCTATCAGCGGAACAACTGCTGTGTGCGCTGGTTTAAACACTACTTTGTCTGATGCTTCAGCAGGTGGTGCATGGGCAAGCAGCAACTTAGGAGTTGCTACAGTAGGTTCATCAACCGGTGTAGTGAGCGGCCTTGTTGCGGGTACTACAACAATCACTTATACACTGTCTACGGGTTGTACGATCACTACCACATTTACAGTTAATGCATTACCAACAGCGATCTTAGGTTCTGCGGTTGCGTGTGTTGGACTTACAACAACGCTTTCTGACGCTACATTGGGTGGTGCATGGAGCAGCAGCAATACAAGCCTTGCTACTATAGTTTCAGGTACAGGTGTAATGACAGGTGTATTGGCGGGTAATCCTACGATCACTTACACTACAACTGATGGCTGTATAGCAACTACTACAGGTACGGTGAATCCATTGCCGGCGGCTATAACAGGTGTTACAAATGTGTGTGTTGGTTTGACAACCAACCTTACCGATGCAACAGCGGGCGGTGCATGGACAAGCAGCAATACAAATGTTACTGTGGTATCAGGCGCTGTAACAGGTGTTGCTGCAGGAACATCAACAATAACTTATGCATTACCAACAGGCTGTATCAACACTACTGTTGTTACAGTTAACCCATTACCGGTTGCTATATCAGGCACCCCGGTTGTGTGCGTTGGCCTTACAACTACATTAACTGACGCATCTGCAGGTGGTACATGGGCAAGCAGCAACTTATCTGTTGCTACCATCGGTACATCTTCAGGCCTTGTGACCGGTATAGGCGCGGGTACTGCAACAGTTACTTATACATTGCCTACCGGCTGTACTGTTCTGACTACAGCAACGGTGAACCCATTGCCAGCGGCAATAACCGGTACTAATAATGTTTGCGTTGGTTTAACAACGGCACTTACTAACACTGCTACGGGTGGTACATGGAGCACAAGCAACACCAATGCTTCTGTGGTATCAGGTACAGGTGTAGTGACCGGCTTAGTTGCAGGTACTACTACAGTTACTTATACATTACCTACGGGTTGTATCATGACGTATGTAGTAACTGTTAACCCATTGCCTAACAATATAACAGGTACGCTGATCGTATGCTCAGGAGCAACTACAACTCTTGCAAGCACTACGCCGTCAGGTGCATGGACCAGCGCAACTTCAGCAGTTGCTACCGTTAACTCATCTACGGGTGTGGTAAGCGGTGTAAGTCCGGGTACATCTTCTGTTACTTATACATTGTCAACAGGTTGCCTCACTACAACAGTAGTTACGGTTAACCCAACCCCGGTTGCTATCACTGCTTCGACAGTATTCAATGTTTGCGTAGGCAACACAATCTTCCTTAACGATGCATCAGGCTTCGGTAACTGGAGTTGCAGCAATACTGCATTAGCATCGGTGGGCAGCGGTACAGGCATTGTAACAGGTGTTGCAGCAGGTACGCCAACGATCACTTATTCGTTCGCAAATGGTTGCTTCGCAACTACGTCGGTTACAGTTAATGCTCTGCCGGCATCTATCACCGGCACAATGTCGAGCTGTATAGGTGCTACATCCGGCCTGGCAAATGTCACGCCATCGGGCGCATGGAGCAGCAGCGCTACGACAATAGCTACAGTGAATTCAAGTACGGGTGTTGTAACAGGTGTTGCAAACGGTACTTCTACAATTACTTATACGTTGCCTACGGGTTGTATAGCTACCAGCGTATTCACAGTTAATCCGTTCCCGTCGGCAATAACAGGTACTATGTCAGTTTGCCCAGGTAATACAACTGCATTGGCAGATCCTACAACTTCAGGTAATTGGACCAGCAGTACTTCTTCAGTGGCGACAGTTGGTTCCGGCACGGGTATCGTAACCGGTGTTGCAGCAGGTACTACAACAATTACTTATACATTATCTACCGGTTGTAACGCGACCACGATAGTAACAGTTAATCCATTGCCATCTGCGATCACAGGTATTACAAATGTGTGCGCAGGCCTTACTACAGCATTGTCTGATGCCGGTGGTGGTACATGGGTGAGCAGTAATACAACTGCGGCTACCGTGAACGTATCTACAGGTCTTGTAAGCGGTCTTGCAGCAGGTACTACGACAATAACTTATACATTACCAACAACAGGTTGCCAGACAACTACCGCTGTAACAGTGAATCCATTGCCTTCGGCTATTACCGGCACCATGCAGGTATGTATTGGTTTAACAACTGCATTAACTGACGCAGGTGGCGGTGCATGGACAACAAGCAATTCTTCAATAGCCGCGGTTAACTCTTCGGGTATTGTAACCGGTAATACGGCAGGAACTGCAACTATTACTTATACGTTACCTACGGGTTGTATCAATACAGCGGTAGTAACGGTTAATCCATTACCATTGGCTATTACCGGTACACCAAATGTTTGTATTGGGCTTACTACAAATCTTGCAGATGCGACGCTGTTCGGCGCATGGAGCAGCAGCACTACAGCAGTGGCTACAGTTGGTGCAAGCTCAGGTATCGTCAGCGGTATATCGGCAGGTACTTCGCTTATCACTTATTCATTGTCTACAGGTTGCCTGATCACCCAACAGGTTACAGTTAATCCTTTACCGGTTGCGATCACAGGATCGGCTACAGTATGTGCCGGCCTGACAACAACGTTCAGCGATGCAACTCCGTCAGGTACATGGAGCAGCAGCAATACCACTGCGGCAACTGTTAATTCATCAACAGGTGTTGTAAGCGGCCTTGCAGCAGGTACTTCTACAATTACTTATACATTACCTACAGGTTGTATCAATACGAAGGTGATCACAGTTAATCCGTTACCGGCTAATATCACAGGTACACTTGCGGTATGCTCTGGCTTAACTACTACGTTGAGTGATGCAACACCATCGGGTACATGGAGCAGCAGCGATGTTACTATGGCTGCTATCAATTCTTCTACAGGTGTTGTTAACGGATTGCTTGCAGGTACGCCGACAATTACTTACACACTTGCTACAGGCTGTATAGCTACAGCAGTAGTTACGGTTAATCCGCTTCCTGCGAATATTACCGGTACTACGAATGTGTGCGCAGGCTTAACGACCACGTTGAGTGATGCAACACCATCAGGGACGTGGAGCAGCAGCAACACTACAGTTGCAACAATGACAGGGAATGTAGTGAACGGCCTGGTTGCCGGTACTACTACCGTTACCTACACATTGCCTACAGGCTGTATCATGACAACAGTTGTAACTGTTAATCCGTTGCCAGCTTCTATCACCGGTACTACTAATGTGTGCGCAAGCGGTGCAACAACAGCGCTCGCTGATGCGACTCCATTCGGTATATGGAGCAGCAGTAATGTGACAGCGGCCACCGTTGTTTCATCGACAGGTGTTGTAACGGGCGTGAATGCAGGTACTACTACAATAACTTATACATTGCCTACAGGTTGCATCACTACAACAAGTGTATTGGTTAATCCGTTGCCAGCTGCTATTACCGGTACATTCACTGTATGCGAAGGGCTGACAACAATACTTTCTGACGCAACACCGGCAGGTACATGGAGCAGCAGCAATACTACTGCAGCTACTGTACCATCAGGTACAGGCCTGGTTACCGGCCTTGTGGCAGGAACAACTACAATTTCTTATACATTACCTACAGGATGCAGTATTACACAGACAGTTACTGTGAATCCGCTTCCGGGTGTGATAGGTGGTCCTTCTGCAGTGTGCGCTGGTCTGACAATCACTGTCAGCGATGCTACACCGCTTGGTACATGGAGCAGCAGTACATCTTCTGTAGCTACAATTAATTCTGCATCAGGTTTATTGAATGGCCTGGTTGCGGGTACTACAACGATAACCTATACATTACCTACTTCAGGCTGTATCATGACGAAAGTGATCACAGTTAATCCATTGCCGGGTACTATCACAGGTACAGCTAATGTGTGTGTGGGCTTAACCACTGCATTGACAGATGCAGGTGGCGGCACATGGACAAACAGTAACTTGTCAGTTGCGACAGTGGGTACAAGCTCGGGTATCGTAACAGGTGTCGCGGCGGGTACTACAACTGTTACTTATACATTAGGCACAGGTTGCCAGATAACTACTGCGGTAACAGTGAATCCATTGCCTTCAGCTATTACCGGCACTATGCAGGTATGTGCGGGCTTGACAACTGCATTAACAGATGCAGGTGGTGGTACATGGACCAGCAGCAACACAAATGCTTCTGTAGTTCTGGGAACAGGTGTGGTAACAGGTAACGTTGCAGGTACTTCCACTATTACTTATACTTTACCTACAGGTTGTATTACCACAGCGGTAGTTACAGTTAATCCATTGCCGGCGACAATAGCAGGTTCGAATAATGTTTGCTTCGGGCTTACTACAGTAGTGACCGATCCTACTCCGTTCGGACAATGGAGCAGCAGCAATGCTACTGTAGCTTCTATCGGTTCTGCTACCGGCCTGATAACAGGTAACACTGTAGGTTCAGCGACAATTACTTATACAATAGCTACCGGTTGTATCTCAACAATGGCATTTACAGTTAATCCATTGCCAACAGCAATACTGGGTACTCCGGTAGTCTGCGCAGGCTTAACTACCACATTGAGCGATGCTACACCGTTAGGCTCATGGAGCAGCAGTAATACATCTGTAGCTACTATGGGTTCTGCAACAGGCGTAATGCTGGGTGTTGCGGCGGGTACTACAACAATTACTTATACATTGCCTACGGGCTGTATCATTACAAGGTCTGCAACGGTTAATCCATTGCCGGCTGCTATTACGGGTGCAACTACAAATGTATGTGCGGGCCTTACGATTGCAATGAGTGATGCAACGCCTTTGGGTACATGGAGCGTCAGCAATACAAACGCATCTGTTAATTCATCAACAGGTATCGTAACCGGTAATGTAGCGGGTACTACTACGCTTACTTATACATTGCCTACAGGTTGTATCATGACAACTATCATTACAGTTAATCCATTGCCTGCGGCAATTACAGGTACAATGAACGTTTGTGCGGGCTTAACGACAACGTTGAGCGATGCAACACCATCAGGTACATGGAGCAGCAGCAATACGGCTGTAGCTACAGTGGCAGCGAATGTGGTGACAGGTGTACTTGCAGGAACTGCAACGATCACTTACACATTGCCTACAGGTTGTATCATGACAAGTGTTGTTACAGTTAATCCATTGCCAGCGACAATTACAGGTACTACTAACGTATGTGCAGGCTTAACTACGACACTGAGCGATGTAACGCCATCAGGTACGTGGAGCAGCAGCAACTCAACAGTTGCTACTATTAACAGCGGTACAGGTTTAGTAAATGGCCTTGTTGCAGGTACTGCAACTATGACCTACACTATACCTACCGGCTGTATCATGACAACAACGCTGACAGTTAATCCATTGCCACTTGCAATTACAGGTACTAAGAATGTGTGTGCAGGCTTAACTACTACATTGAGCGATGCAACGCCATCAGGTACATGGAGCAGCAGCAATACGGCTTTTGCTACAGTGGGTAGTACTACTGGTGTTGTAACAGGTGTAGCGGCAGGTAATCCTACTATTACTTATACATTACCTACAGGTTGTATCATGACATCTACGTTCACAGTTAATCCATTGCCTGCAGCAATTACAGGTACGATGGATGTATGCGAAGGCCTGACAACAACACTGAGCGATGCAACACCATCAGGTACATGGAGCAGCAGCAATACAGCTGTAGCAACAGTTGCCGGAAATGTGGTGACAGGTGTACTTGCGGGTACTGCAACGATCACTTATACATTACCTACCGGTTGTATCATGACAACTACGGTACTTGTTAATCCATTGCCTCAGCCTATAACAGGCAACATGAACGTGTGCGCGGGCCTTACAACGGCACTTAGCGACGCAGGTGGCGGTACATGGAGCAATGACCTTAGCCCGCTGGTGACTGCACTTACAATAAACAGTGCTACCGGTGTGGTAACAGCTATCACAGCAGGTACAAATACAATTACTTATACATTGCCTACAGGTTGTCTTATCACAACTGTAGTGACGGTTGATCCATTGCCGGCTGCTATAACAGGCGCTACGACGCATGTATGTGAAGGCTTAACGATCACTATGAGCGATGCAACACCGCTGGGTACATGGAGCGTAAGCAATGCGAATGCATCTGTTAATTCATCAACAGGTGTTGTTACCGGTAATACAGCAGGTTCTGCAATGCTTACATACATGCTGCCTACAGGTTGCATTATGACAACCATAATAACAGTTGACCCATTGCCAACAGCTATCACGGGTACATTGAATGTATGTGCCGGTTTAACTACTGCATTGAGCAATGGTTCAGCAGGTGGTTCATGGAGCATCGGTTCTTCAACTATTGCAACAGTTAACGCAACCAACGGTGTGGTAACAGGCGTAATGGCCGGTACAACTATGGTGACATATACATTACCTACAGGTTGTATCATGACGGCAGTAGTGACGGTTGATCCGTTACCATCTACTATCACAGGTACTATGCAGGTATGTGCCGGCTTAACAACAACATTAAGCAATGGCGCTGCAGGTGGTTCATGGAGCATCGGTTCTTCTACAATAGCAACTGTTAATCCAACGAGTGGTGTTGTGACAGGTGTATCTGCGGGTACCGCCATCGTAACATACACATTGCCTACAGGTTGTATTATGACAGCAGTAGTAACAGTTAATCCGCTTCCTTCTGCTATAACAGGCCATATGAATGTATGTCCTGGCAGCACTACAACATTGACAGATGTTGGCGGTGGCTCATGGACAAGCAGCAATGGTGGTGTAGCAACAGTAATAGCTGGTGTGGTAACCGGCGTTATGTCAGGTACAACTACTATTACTTACACATTGCCTACAGGTTGTATCACTACAACTATGGTGACGGTTGACACGGTACCTACTGTATTTGCTGTAACAGGTGGCGGCAGTTATTGTGTAGCAGGTTCAGGTGTACATGTATTACTGAGCGGCTCTACAGTTGGTGTAAACTACCAGTTATACAATGGTGCTACGCCGATAGGCAGCTCACCAACTGCAGGTACAGGCTTTGGCCTTGACTTCGGCCTGCTGACAGGTGTAGGTACTTACTCAGTAGTAGCAACAAGCACAGGAACAACGTGCAGCAGCAATATGCTGAACGCAGTAAATATTGATACAATACCATTGCCAACGGCTTATACAGTAACAGGCGGCGGTAGCTACTGCGCATTCGGTACAGGCGTTCTTGTAGGCCTTAGCAACTCTGATGCAGGCACTGAATACCAGTTGTACAAGGGCGGTGTAGCACTTGGCTTACCAGTTGTAGCTACAGGCGGTGCATTTAACTTTGGTACATTCGCAGTCGCTGATACATATACGGTGTCTGCTCATAATCCTTTGACTACATGCAACAGTATGATGGCAGGAAAAGCTACAGTAACGATCAACCCATTGTTGACGCCATCTGTAAGCATATCTTACGCATCTTCTGCAGATACAATCTGCGCAGGTACTCCGGTGACCTACACTGCAACTTCAGTGAATGGCGGAACAGCTCCTGCTTACGAATGGAAGGTAAATGGTGTAGCTATGGGAACTACCAATACGTTTACATATACTCCGGGACTAGGCGATATAGTTAAGGTAGTACTGACGAGCAACGCAATATGCCCGGCACCTGATACTGCTGCTGACGCGGTGATCATGTCAATAATCCCGCTATCATTACCAACCGTTGCAATCATACATGATCATGTTTCTGATACGGTATGTAAGGGCACAGAGGTAACTTATACAGCATCAGGCACATTTGGTGGAAGCGCTCCATTGTTCACATGGGTTGTGAATGGCGTAACCGTGGGTGCAGGTACTTCTTATACTTACACGCCTAATGACAGCGATGTAGTATATAGCACATTGTTAAGCAACTATCGTTGCCGCTCTGTGAATAGGGTGTTCAGTAATAATATTGTTATGGGCGTTCAGGATGCGATCGTGCCTTCAGTTTCTATTTCAGCTAACCCAGGTAACAGCATAACTGCCGGAACTACAGTAACGCTTACTGCAACTATTACAGATGGCGGTGCTGCACCAACATACAAATGGTCTGTAAACGGTGCTGCAATAACTGGCGCTACAAGTGCTACTTACGCTAATAACAATTTCGCTAACAAGGATTCTGTGACTGTGTTTGTAACACGTACGGATGCATGCGGAATGTCAAGCTTCAATGGTTTATTGATGCACGTAGGTGGTGTAAGCGTTATCCAGGTTGCTGCAGGTATTGCAAACATCAATGTGGTTCCTAACCCGAACAAGGGTGAGTTCACAGTGAAGGGCGACCTTGGCGTAGCAGCTGACGTTGATGTAACTATGGAACTGACCAATATGCTGGGCCAGGTTGTTTACAAGGGCAATACAGTGGCTAAGGGCGGAACACTTGATGAACACATCAAGCTGAGCAATACCCTTGCTAACGGTATGTACTTGCTGAATGTACATTCTGATGCAGCAAGCAAAGTATTCCATGTTGTTGTAGAACAATAAATAACACTAAGCATAAAAGGAATGGGCCGGAGCATCGCACCGGCCCATTTTCATTTCCCTTTGACCAGGAAGCACTGTAGCGGCAAATATTTATGTGAAATCATGCGAGTCCCCTAGAGATTTCTCAATTGTCCGGACAGATCGCATGGCAGCTACAAGGCCTGTTTCCCCGGAATTTATGTATCCTTTATAGTCGTAAATAGGCTTGAATAGAAATATAATGGCATTATGGTGGATTTTGTTGTATGTTTAATCATTATTCAAATTCAATCAAATACAAATGCAAGAAGGTACAGTTAAATTTTTCAATAACAGTAAGGGTTTTGGCTTTATAACACCTAACGATGGTGGTAAAGATCTGTTTGTTCATGTTTCAGGCCTTAAAGATGAAATACGTGACGGCGATAAGGTGAAGTTTGAAGTGGAAAACAGTCCTAAAGGATTGAATGCCGTGAACGTAAGCCGTATATAACTACTTTGGTTTTCTACACAGGGAGCTGCTCAATAGTGGTTTTGGCTTTGCTATAGCAGCTTTTGCTGACGAATCATTTGATGGAAATGGAACCTTCCTCACCGGAAGGTTCCATTTTGTTTTATAGCGCATGCGCTGAACTTGCGAGCAAGGAAAACAAATTGTCTATTGTTGGTAAGCGGGTCTGTGATTTTTGCGGTATTATAGTGATTGCATAAGAGGTGATGGTATTAATGGAACAACTGTATGAGCTGATCTTTTAAAGTGGCTTGCTTTATTTTTGTGACTGAGTCCAGAGCCTGCTGTGCTTTTTTTGATTCAAGCTCTGATAGTTGCTTGCTTTTTTGAGCCTCGCTCATGACAGCTTCTGCTTTTTTCTGCTGCAAAAGAGCCTCTCGCTTTTGCAGCATTGCTTCCATTTCGGACGTCTTTGCTATTGCCATTTTTGTCTTTGCCAGGTTCATCTGCGACTGAGCTATTTTCATTTGTTCTACTGCAAGTTGTTTTGAACGCTCCGCGGAATCTCTGGCTAGTTCGGCTATTCCCATTGCTTTAAACGCTATTGCTTTGTTATTGTCCGCGATTTGTTTTTGCATCAAAGCCACTTGTTTTTGTTCTTCTGCCGTTATCCATGCTTTAACTGCTATGTTTTTTTGTTGAAATGAATATATGGTCGTAAAAACAAACATAATACTCATAATCACAAAACCTATCTGGGCAAGGCGGATCTTTTTATTAGTCCTGGCTTTTTTTCTGCTTGTATTTATCAGTTCTTGTTCTTCGTTGCTTAGCGTTAGCTTTGGAAGAAATGGGTCGATGAAATTTAGCTGTTTTTCGGTTAGTAATTCCCGTGCATCTGCTTTAATGCTTACCTGGGTTTTTATAAGCCTCTTTACTTCCAGCAAAGCTTTCTCTTCGTCGGTGCGCTTGCCGGCTATTTGCCCGGCAAGGCTATCGTGAGAAAGCTCGTATATATTGCCTTGCTCGTTGTGCCTGACAATACGTGCATTGATAAAGGCAGTTACTGCATTGTTTACCAGGGTCGTTTGCATGTCTTGCAGTCGCTCCTGCAATGCAGCCATTGATATGGGTTCCTTCGTGCCTTCCAATGTGGCAAATGGAGAGAGTATTTTCCAGATGTTATCTCTTGTGGTATTTAACCTGCCGCTTATAGCCAATACCTGCTCTTCAAGGAAATCGCGCAGTACATTACCTATATCTCCCATTTTAGTAATGGTTGCCACTGAGAATTCCGCAGCGGCAAGATGAGTTTGGTCATGCGTTGTTTCTTCGTATAGTTTGTCCAGGAACACCTGGAGGTAGGGTAGTTGTATGGTAAGTGTTTTGTCGTTGCCTTTTATCTTATCAAATATGCCTTCCGTTACGGCCCGCTCTTCACCCGGCTTTATACTGATAACAGAGCCTTTGATCTTCGTGACCCCGATGATAACTTGTTGCACCTTGTCAAGGTTCATAGGCTCCACACGCAATTTTTTCCGCATGAGTTGCGGTACCTCTTTTTCGAACTCATATAGATTGCCGAGGTATTCTTCGCGTATACTGAATATCATTTTTACCGGTTGCTCGATCTTTAAGATGGCTTTTACCGTTTCCATGAATTTATTTTGCTCTTCCTTTGTACCCAATATGAATAGTTCTTCAAACTGATCGAAGATGAGGTAAATTGGGCGGAATGAATTGCGATATATGGCTTTGAATGACTCCTCCATATTGGCAACGCCTGTTGTACCACCGGCGTTAGTGATCACGGTATCAAATGAATCGTTGATATTGTTTCCCCGGCGTATGTAGAGCGCCAGCCAGTCGTGGGGCTGAAATTTTCCTGCAAGGCCGCACTGGATAAGGCTGGTCTTTCCTGTGCCCGATGCCCCATATACCATAAGTATATTGGTCTGGAAGATCATGCGGTACAACGAATCGATCTCTTCTTCCCTGCCAAAGAACAATTGTTTATCTTCTTTGGCGTAAGCATCAAGGAATTTGAATGGATATATCTTGTTCATCCTGGTTGTTGCAGCCTTTGCCGGTTTTAGTTGAAAGAGAGCGTTTGTTGTCTACCGTTCAATCGTTCATAAATGTATTCAATTTCTCTTTATTTTTATAAATCATGTATCATCTTTGTTAAGGTACATAAAAGCAGTATAGCCAATATAGCATTGCTGCTTATTGGCTATACAAAATTTAGTAAAGGAATGGACTTGGTAGTTTGGATCAGCAGCCTGGCTTAGGTGCATTATAATCTACGCATCCTGATGATAAGTTGACCGGTACCAAAATCTGTAAAAAGCTTGCACCCGGGTGCATCTTTAGCCTTTCCAGCAGCGGGAAGACCTGTACCCTCATTACTTCCTTTTTTATCCCTGCAAGGTATTTGGTTGCGACCTCATCTGCCTGTGGCTTGCCGTCTATGTATAGCTTATTGCCATTTTTTTCTACGACAAACCCTTTTACCTGGTCTATGAGTTTGTCTGCCATAAGCCGATTGGCAAGAATGACTTCGTCCTGGTTAATGGCCGACAGGGCATTCTGCACAGGTTTTGGAGGAGCAGCGGCTTTTTCAGGTGTTCCTTTTTTTGTCCGCGCGAAAGCCGGAGTAAGCCAAGCAATGGAGCAGGTAACTGTTGTGATAATTAGGATGGCAGCGACCATCCTGCTGTAGCTGAACGGATTCTTTTTCATTTCCATGATTCTTTTAATTCTGTTAAATAAATGATTAGATTGTCCGGTAGCCGCTACTGTAAATACAGATTTGGTTCCGGGCTGATGAGCCAAAGCAGCAATCGCAGTGGCGTAGGAGAGCGGTTCCCTTGTGTGGTCCAGCACCAGGTCATCGCAGCAATGCTCCCTTTCCCGGCGGATAATGGCCGATATCAGCCAGGCGAAGGGGTTAAAAAAGAGGACAGTCTCCACAACAATTTGCAGGATGTTGATGAGATAATCGTGCCGTTTTAAATGTGCCAGTTCGTGCAGTAAAATTGTTTCCAGTTGCTCCGTGCTTAACTGCGTCATTGCTGCTGCAGGTACCAGGATAACAGGCTTTATAAACCCTACAACCATAGGCACTTGTGCCTTCAGGGAAATAAGCAGCCGTGCCGGACCTTCATAATGCAGCCTGCTTTTTAAAGCGGTTAATAAATCTATGAATTCAGCCCTTGGTTGTATTATTCCATTTTTTCTAAGCGAAAATAATTGCAGCATGCCTGCTGAAAGACGGATGACCATGAGCGCAAGACCAGCAATGTAAGATGCTGAAAGCCACGGAGCAATTACCTGGATAAACAAGATCACAGAACGATAAGTGCTGTAGTTATTGATTTGGGCAATGATCTGTAATTGTTGCTTAAAGGAAACATGAGGCTGCATTGACAGCACAAAAGACTGTTCACTTGCAATTGTATAATAATGAAGTTGCTGCCATAGGGTAGTAGCAAACCATACAAGCATGATCGTAAGTGCTGACAGAGACAGATGATACCTTACATTGGCTGATGTATCCGGTATCAATTTAAGCAGCAGTCGCAATGATGCAAAGATCAGCAGGCCCTGGCCCAGCGAGTAGATGAGCGTCCATGATAATGATTGGATCCAGATAGCCATAGTAACAATTTTAAAAAATGAATACTCCTGGTAATAGTTACTTCTTTGAGTGCTTACTTCTTTTGCTTTTTCTTATTCAGGTATTCCCTGATCATGTCCAGTTCTGCCTTGCTCGTTTTATGATTGCCCAGTGCCTGTACTACAAGCTCCATTGCCGACCCATTAAACATTGTCTGTATCATGCGTTGTACCATTTGCCCCTTTGTTTGTTCTTGACTGATGATGGCGGTGTACACATGTTTTTTGCTCGATGCATCCCTGCTCACTAATTGCTTTTCCAGCATCACCTGCATTTGCTTTAATGTGGTGGTGTAGCCGGAGTCCTTTGTGAGTGCCAATTTTTCATGAACATCTTTTACCGTACACGGGCCTTGTGCCCAGAGTATGTTCAGGATTTCCAGTTCTGCTTCTGTTGGTTTTATTGTTTGCTGCATGATCATCTACGATGTTTATCGTAATCAAATGTACGACAATTATCGTATTGACAAAATTTTCTTTTGCGCTTTAAGGATCTTTTAAGAAATGCCCTATAAGCCGGCGGCCATTTTAATACCTTAAATACATCTGGTGGTGCGGATTGTAGTGGGTTTCCGAAACCTTAAATTTGTGGCTGCCGATAACAGTAAAGCCTGCTTTCTTATAGAAATTAACTGCACGCTCATTTCCGGTCCAGGTAAATAGCCACATTCCTGACTGGTTGTTTTTACGGGATAGTTCAATATTGAATTGTAATAGTTCGTAACCCAGCTTCAGGCCGTAAAACTCTTCCAGTAAGTATATACGATCCAGCTTGGTTGCATTATGCCCAGGTATATTGGGATGCTCCATGTTCATGATGATCTTGCAAAAGCCTGCCGGGCGATCATCATAGTAGATAATGCTGTAGCAGTTCTTCGGGTCAGCCAGTTCAGCTTTTATCGCATCGTAGTTATAGTGAGCAGACAAGAAGTGGTTCATGTCTTCAACAGAGCAACTGGCCCTGTGAGATAGCTCTACAGCTACTCTTCCAATATTCGCGATCACCTCGTGATCGTGCTTAGTAGCAGGGCGTATAGATACTGTGGTGTGTTTGCTCATAGTACTGCGGCATCAATTACATACATCTTGGTACCCAAAACTAAGGAAATACAGGATACAAGCTTGTATAAACAACAGAATCTATTTAGTATTGTATCATCACTGTGAAGTCCAGCAATCACAATAAAAAACGGGGCAGATCCGAAAAGCCAGAGGAGTAGGAATAAATCAAACCAAATTAAGCTAATGAAATTCCTGATCAATGCGTCTTATTCAGCAGACGGAGCCAAAGGTGTATTAAAATCCGGCGGCGGCACCGCGCGTAAACAAGCTACCGAATCTATGATAAATGGCCTCGGCGGTAAAATGGAAGCCTATTATTATGTAAGCTATTGTGACGCTTACGTGATCTGTGAACTCCCTAACGCAGCCGCTGCGGCAGCTATAGCTTTAGCAATTAAGGCAAGCGGAATGGGGTCAATTACTACAACGCTTCTCCTCGAGCCCGAAGAGGTAGACAATGCAGCCCGGATGGAAGTAAAGTACCGCCACCCGGGAAGCTAAATTTATTAGCGCTGAATCACAAAGGGCGAAGGCCGCAAAAAGGGAAAGAGAATACCTTAAGGGTAACTTCCATTATCTTTTTTCGCCGAACCCGGTCTTATTTCCTGATCAACAACTTCTCGGAGGACACGATCAAATATCAGTGGAAAACACAATGTCAATGTCCCCAGCGAGGAAGAAATAGCCCGCAATTGAAAATAGGATATAAATAAAGCAGGCTGCCTTATTCAGGGCAGCCCGCTATTTAGTTATTTACTTTTTTGTTCTTATTTCTGGCTGTTATCGCTATGAGACATGATAGCAGGGTCATTCTTTTTCCTGTTGAATTTAGGAGCACCGATCTGCGATTCTCTTGTTTGTCCATACAGTTCCGGATGAAGGTATTTGCCTTTTTCACCTTCTGATTTTTCTACTTCAGGCACTACTCTGTGTGCATTAGCCCATGCATCCTGCCTTACTCCGGTTACCAGCCAGCTTACTTTTACATTTGGTTGGTTAGATTTGATCTCAAACGTATTGCCGCTGATCTCTTTAGAAACCATCACTTGAGCAAATGAACCAATAGTTGTGAGCTGATAACGGAAATCTTTATTGAGTGCATCAAAGTAATCGGGAAGAGTAACTGTCGCATTTCCACTTGCATCGGTTGTAATATTGCCGTTGTAGATATTCATCATGTCCGGACTTTCTACAAATGAGTGGTAGAGGTATTTGTTAGCAGGATCTTTAGGATGGTCAATCTCGAATGTACCTGATGATTTACTCAGGGCACCCTGAACCCTCAGATTACCATCAGAATAAACAGCATAGTTGGTAGTTCCGCCAACTGCATATCCGTAAATACCGTAGGCATACTGCGGTGCCGCAATGTAGTTGGAAGCCTGCCCTGCGACGCCTATCGAGTATGTGCCTGTTCCTGATCCTTCTGCTGCTGCATCAACACCGGTAATGGTGTATCCTGCGGTTGACGACTCTGCAAATGCCCTTACACCAATACTGTTGCCTGCTCCATAAACGCCGGTGCCTTTAACATCTGTAACTGATCTGATCGTAGTTGCCAATATACCAACCCGCTCATTGTCAACTGGGCCGGAATATTCTATTCTGTGAATTCCGTATCCGCCCGAACCAGGATTTGCATTCATATTCTCATACAGAGCAATGGTATCAGCAGTAGCTCTTATGGCTACCATACCATGGTTTGTTGTGCCGTAGTTGATACCAATTCTGTTTCCTGAGGCAGGGTTTTGGTAAATAACAGAGTTGCCAATTGCAGTAGCACTTGTAAATACCGGTATATAATTGGCAGTACCTGCTACCCCTGTAGTTATTGCTACATTCGAAGCTGAAGTTACCCTTCCAAATGCATCAGTAGCTATTACCGGAACCTGGGTAGCAGAACCATATGTTCCAGCGGTTACACCAGAGTTTGCAAGACCTATTGTTCCTGATGTTGTAATAGGGCCGCCTGTTAGCGGTGCTGTAGTATTAATAGTAGTAACTGTGCCTGATCCGCCTGACACAATAGGGGTATTCACAACACCTGTCACCCTTCCGAACGCATCGGTAGTTATAACAGGTACCTGAGTAGCAGAACCATATGTGCCGGGAGTGCCTGCATTGGCAAGCCCTATTGTACCGGTTGTTGTTATAGGTCCGCCGGTCAACTGTCCGGAAGTGGTACTAATCGAAGTAACAGAACCGCTTCCTGCAGGGCCAGTTGGTCCTGTAGGTCCAGTTGGTCCTGTAGGGCCAGTGGCACCTGTTGCTCCGGTTGGTCCCGCAGGTCCAGTCAACCCAATAGGTCCTGTAGCACCTGTTGCACCGGTAGCACCCGTCGCGCCGGTAGGACCTGCCGGGCCAGTTAGTCCTGTAGGGCCTGTCAACCCAATAGGGCCAGTAGCACCTGTTGCACCGGTAGCTCCAGTCGCACCTGTCGCACCTGTAGCGCCTGTAGGACCGGCAGGGCCGGTGGCACCTGTCGCGCCTGTAGGGCCGGTCGGACCAGCAGGACCAGCAGGTCCGGGATTGCCAGATGCGGCATAAAGTGCGTAAGGCACACTAAGCAGTTGGTTGCTGCCAACACTTGTATATGATGTGCCGCCTGTGGGGTCTATTTCTACTTCCATGTACTTACTGCCGCTTCCCCAGTCGATCGTGCTGAATGAACCAGATACTACGGTACCGTTGCCTACAGCCACATTGTAAAGGCCAAAGGCATTGGTTGTTGCAGCGTGTGTTTCTTTATAAACTACCGTACCTGCTGATGAGCCATCGTGAATAGTTAACTGCAGGCCAATTGGCGTTGACGCGAGTGGCGCACCAGCGGTGCTCCTGGCTACGCCCTGATAATTGAACTTTTGCGGCGACTGGGCCATCACTGAGAACGAGGCAATTACAAAGAATGCGATCTGTAATAGTGCTTTTTTCATATTAGTTGAGTTTTTCAATTTTATAAGATGATTTGGATGTCCCTTTTTCTGATGCGATATTTACCTCCAGCACATAAACTGCAGCAGCCAGGCCTGATATGTTCACCTGGGTTGTTATTGACGGCATATTCAATTTGACTGTGTTTGAGGAGATTATTGATCCTGTCACATCCATCAGACGATAACTGAGCGTGCCGCCTGCAGCAGCATCGCAGCGAATATTTACAACAGTTGACGCCGGATTAGGGAATACCAGTAATTGTTTCTGTAGTTCGGTGTTTGCGACACCTTCATGGCTACGCTCAAAAGGCTGCAGTATGCCTTGCGTAACGGTAGTGCCACCGGCGGTGAATGTACTCACCAAAACCATCTCGCCTACAGACCATTCAAATTCATTTGCGCCAATCGACGCCGACCCACCATTGGCATTCAGCGTAGCCGGTCCTGCGCTCTGGGCCTTTGCTCCGGTTATAACACACAGGGCAAACGGCAATGATAAAATTAGTTTTTTCATACAATTTGATTAGCAGTGAAATATATGCGACAATTTG
>Ga0209023_10001072_pt1 | contig 38032 bp, 33 predicted proteins | sample LakOneMetagenome_FD_187468 | JGI IMG/M metagenome (GOLD analysis project Ga0209023, IMG submission 187468) | Freshwater and sediment microbial communities from Lake Erie, Canada (SPAdes) (version 2) | ecosystem: Environmental > Aquatic > Freshwater > Lentic | place: Lake Erie, Canada...
TGTAGAATCGGAAAACCGCTGGGTCTCCCTGCGTCTGTCCAACGCCGGTCTGCGCGTCATTGACAAAGTCGGCATCGATGCCGTTTTGGCTGACATGCGCGCCCGTGGCGAAAAAGTTTAATTAGGGAGCTATCATGGCAAAAACTGGCCGCGACAAAATCAAGCTGGAATCGACCGCGGGTACGGGTCACTTCTACACCACCGACAAGAACAAGCGCACGATGCCTGCCAAAATGGAGATCATGAAGTTCGATCCTAAGGCACGTAAGCACGTCATGTACAAAGAAACCAAGATCAAGTAATCGATCTTCGCGTTCTGTACTTAAAAAGAGCCGCCACGCAAGTGCGCGGCTCTTTTGTTTTATGCGGCCGGCGGGCGCAAGGCGGCCAGCAGACCGTCGGCGGCGTCTTCGATGTAATCGAGCACCAGGTCGAAGCCATTGCCGCCGCCGTAGTAAGGATCGGGCACCACATCCGTATCGCTGTTGGCGGCGAACTGCATGAACAGGCCCAGCTTGTGGCGGTGCTCGGGCGGACACGCGGCCGTCAGGCACGCCAGATTTTCCCGGTCCATCGCATAGAGATGGTCGAAGGCGGCGAAGTCGCTGGCGGCCACCTGGCGCGCGCGCTGGGTCGACAGATCGACGCCGCGCCGGGCCGCATAGGCGGTCGAACGCGGATCGGGCTTGCTGCCCACATGGTAAGCGTGGGTGCCGGCCGAATCGATGTGCAGCGCCCCTGCCATGCCGGCCCGTTCGGCACGCGCGCGGAATACGCCCTCGGCCGTGGGCGAGCGGCAGATGTTGCCCATGCAAACAAACAGGATTGATGTCTTCTTCATCCTTCCCCCCAAATGAAAACGGCTCCCGAAGGAGCCGTCACTAACAATTGCCGTTTATGCGTAGCTGCGCAGGCGCAGCGAAAACTCTTCCAGCGATTTGATGCCGGACGCTTCGGCCCGCGCGCACCAGTCCTGGAGCTGCTGCAGCAACTGGTCGCGCGTGAAGTGCGAACGCTCCCAGATCGCGCCCAGTTCCACGCGCATCTGGTGCATGGTCTCGAGCGCCTTGCTGTGCTGGAACAGTTCAACCAGCTGTTGCTTGTGCGACGCTTCGAGCTTGCCCGGCTCGCGCTGCAGCAGCTTGCGCGAAGACTTCAGGAAACGCGATTCCAGCGCCGCCTTGTGCTTGAGGTGTTCGGCTTCTTCGCGCCAGGCGTGCTTGACCGACTTGGCGTACTTGGCCATCACGTCATAGCGGTTGGCGATGACGGACTGCAGCGTGTCGAGGTCGGCCACCAGCTTGCCCTGCTCGAACGCCGGCTTGGGAATGGTGCGCTTGATCTTGGCCATCTTGAACGTTTCCAGCACGCGGATGTAGAAGTAGCCGATATCGAACTCATACCATTTCGACGACAGCTTGGCCGAGGTCGCGAAGGTGTGGTGGTTGTTGTGCAGTTCTTCGCCGCCGATCAGGATGCCGAAGGGGATGATGTTGGTGGCGGCGTCCGCGCAATCGTAATTGCGGTAGCCCCAGTAGTGGCCGATGCCGTTGATGATGCCGGCCGCGGTGATCGGAATCCACATCATCTGGATCGCCCAGATCGTGACGCCGATCACGCCGAACAGCATGAAGTTCACGACCAGCAGCAGCGACACGCCCTGCCAGCTGAAACGGGTATACAGATTGCGTTCGATCCAGTCGTCCGGCGTGCCATGGCCATACTTGTCCATGGTTTCCTGGTTCTTCGATTCGGTACGGTACAGCTCCGCGCCTTCGAACAGCACCTTGCGGATGCCGCGCGTGACCGGGCTGTGCGGGTCTTCTTCGGTGTCGCACTTGGCGTGGTGCTTGCGGTGGATCGCGGCCCATTCCTTGGTGACCTGGCCGGTGGTCAGCCACAACCAGAAGCGGAAGAAATGACTTGGAATGGCGTGCAGATCGAGCGCCTTGTGGGCCTGATGGCGGTGCAGATAAATCGTGACGCTGGCGATGGTGATGTGGGTGACAACGAGCGTATAGATCACGACTTGCCATGCGGTGAGGCCCACCAGACCGTTCACCAGGAAGTCGACAACCGAGCTTAACAAATTCATTACTACTCCAAATAGAGAGGCTTGCAACTGCAGTCGGCGGCGCAAAAAACGCAACCGAAGAACCCCTCTATTTTACGCCGAACCAATGCCTAGCGGCACGGCGTGCGCAACTGATTTTACTGTTTTGCTGCGATTGTTTCGAGCAATGTTGTCACTTTCGGATCAGCAATCCGCAAATCTCTTGTCGGATATGGCAAGCTGACGCCTTCGCGTTGCAACAGCGACCATATTCCAAGATTCACTTCCGATAACAAGGAACCGCGGCCGTTTTCCGGATCGTCGATCCACATGCCGACATCGAGTTCGAATCCGTCGGCGCCGAAATTTTTCAGGATCACATGCGGCTCGGGATCGGGCAGCACGCGCTCGACGCCCTTGCACACTTCCACGATTTTCGGCATCAGATTGGCGAGGTCGGTATCGAAAGCCACCGTCAGCTGGGTTGCCACACGCACCTGGCGGCTCGACAGCGACAGGTTCTGCACGGCGCTCGAAATGAGCATCTCGTTCGGGATCACGGTTTCGGTGCCGTCCAGACCTTGCAGGACCGTGTAGCGGGTATTGATTTGCGTGACCTTGCCGTTGAACTTGTCGACCATGATCATGTCGCCGATCGACAGGCTGCGTTCGAGCAAGATCACGAAGCCGGACACATAATTGCTCGCGATCTTTTGCAGACCGAGGCCGAGACCGACGCCGAGCGCGCCGCCGAAGACCGACAACACGGTCAGATCGATTCCCACCAGCGACAGGCTCACCAGCACGGCCACGACAATCAGCACAGCCTTGCTCATGCGCGCCAGCACCACGCGCAGCGACAGATTCAGGCCGCCCACGCCCATCAGGCGTTCTTCGAGCGCGGCGCCGGCCCATAGCGCCAGCATCAGCATCACGGCCACCGACACGGCGCCTTGCAGAATCGCCGACATCGAGACGTGCTTCTTGCCAAGCAGAAGCTCAGTGGTGTCGAGATAATGGTCGACCTGAACCCACAGTCCGGTCAGATACAAGGCCAGCGCCAGCCACACCATCAGAGAAATGATCTTCTCGAAGGTGACCAGGGCCGCGCCCAGAGGACCGCGCCGCGCGAATGCGCGCCGCAGCAGATAGAACACCATGCGGATCACGGCCACCGAACCGACCAGCGGCAGCGCCACGCGCAACAGCTTGACGTTGTTGCCGAGGTAAGGCAGCGCCACCAGCTTGGCCAGCGCGATCAGGGACGCGATCAGCACCGGCGTGAGCACGTAGCTGAAATGCGTCACGCCGGCCTGCAAGGCGCTGGTATGGCCCTCTTGCGGATGGCCATACGTGCCGCGCAACAGGCGCGCCAGCCCCCATCCCACTGCCATGCAAACAAGAATGATCCCGGCTTGCCAGTAAATCACTGGCTTGTCGATGTCGTCGAATAATTCGGTCAGCAGATTGGACAGCGGCATGGGCTCCTCAGGGCTTATTCGTCGGCGGCGGTATCGGCTTCGTCGGCCGCGTCTTCCTTGGGCGCCTTCTTGGCCATCGGCTTGCGCTGCAGAACGGCGGCGAAGAAGCCGTCGGTCTGGTGCTTGTGCGGCAGCATTTTGAGGTAATCGCCCATCTCAAGTTCAATCTTTTGTTCGGCCAGCACCTTGTTCATCGGTACCAGCTCGAAGTCCGGATGCGCGGCCAGGAATTGTTCGACGATGAAGTCGTTCTCTTCATTGAGCATGCTGCAGGTGGCGTACACCAGGCGGCCGCCGCCCTTGAGCAGGCGCGCGGCGCCGGCCAGGATCGAGGCTTGCTTTTCCTGCATCTCGGCGATCGCTTCAACCTTCTGGCGCCATTTGACGTCGGGATTGCGGCGCAGGGTGCCCAGGCCGCTGCACGGCGCGTCGACCAGCACGCGGTCGATCTTGCCGGCCAAACGTTTGATCTTGGCATCGCGCTCGTGCGCGATCAGCACCGGATGCACGTTCGACAGGCCGCTGCGCGCCAGGCGCGGCTTGAGCTTGGCGAGGCGCTTCTCGGAAATGTCGAACGCGTACAGGCGGCCGGTGTTGCGCATCAAGGCGCCCAGGGCCAGCGTCTTGCCGCCCGCGCCGGCGCAGAAGTCGACCACCATCTCGCCGCGCTTGGCGCCGACGATCTGGGACAGCACCTGGCTGCCCTCGTCCTGCACTTCGATCGCGCCGCTCTTGAACAGCGGCAGGTTTTGCAGCGAAGGCTTTTTCAGCACGCGCAAGCCCAGCGGGGCGTAGGGCATCGGTACGGCCGCGATCGGCGCCTCGGCCAGGCCGGCGACGACTTCATCGCGCGTGGCCTTGATCGAGTTGACGCGCAGGTCGAGCGGGGCCGGCTGGTTCAGCGCGGACGCCAGTTCCAGCGCTTCGGTTTCGCCGAACTGGGCCACGAGCTTGTCGAACAGCCATTTCGGCATGTTCGAACGCATTTGCGGCGGCATCAGGTTGCGATCGATTTCCATCACGCGGGTGAGGAATGCGGTTTCTTCTTCGGTCAGGCCGCCCAGCGAGTCGGCGCCCACCGCTTCGGCCAGGCCGAGGATGGTGAGGCGGCGCATGGTCGGGCTCTGCCCGGCTTCGGCGAAGTCGGTGAAGAAGGACTTGTTGCGCAGGATCGCGTAGATGCCTTCGGCAACGGCGCCGCGCTCGCGCGAACCGAGGCGCGGGTGGTCCTTGAAGTAGCGCGACAAGGTGGTATCGGCCGGGGCCGAAAAACGCAAGATCTCGCGCAATACTTCTTCTGTATTGCCGAGTATCGCTGGTGGCAATCTCATGGAATTCCTTGGTTAGATACGTGTTGATTCGGCAATGCGGACATCGCCGTTGTCGATGCTGAGCCGGTCCTCGATGAACAGGCGGATCGCGCGTGGGTAGAGCTGGTGTTCCTGCACCAGCACGCGCGCGGCCAGTGTGTCTTCGGTGTCGCCGGGCAGCACGTCGACCGCCGCCTGCGCCACCACCGGACCGTGGTCCAGCTGCGCCGTGACGAAGTGGACGGTGGCGCCGTGACGCGCTTCGCCCGCCTCGAGCGCCTGGCGGTGCGTATGCAAGCCGGGAAACAGCGGCAGCAGCGAGGGGTGAATATTGAGCATCCGCCCTTCGTAATGCTGCACGAAACCCGGCGTGAGAATGCGCATGAAACCGGCCAGCACGACCAGATCGGGCGCGAAACGGTCGATTTCCTCGCGCAGCGCCGCATCGAATGCCTCGCGGCTGGCAAATGCCTTGTTCGGAACGACAGCGGTGGCAATACCATGCGACTGGGCAAATTCAAGCCCTTTCGCGTCCGCCTTGTTGCTGATCACGGCCGCAATGCGGGCCGGCCATTGCTCCGCGCGTGCCGCATGGACGACTGCTTCCATGTTGCTGCCACGCCCGGAAATGAGGATCACAATGTTTTTCATAAGGCGGCATTGTACCCTGAGCGGCAGGCCGGACCAAGAAAGGGGAAGAAATATGTTGCAGTGCAGCAGGCGCTGCCGGGGTCATTCGAACGAGTAAAACACGCGGAATGGCACTTTTTTCTCGGCCCAGTAATCGGCCGCGTCGCGGAACACGTCGAGCAGGGTCTCGCGTGCTTCCTTGTCGAACTTCTGGGTATTGGGCAATTGCTCGATGACGACGATGAAACCGGGCTGGGGTCCGGCTTTGTGTATGGTCTCGGTCAACGTTTCGCGCAGGGCATCGAAATTCTTGGAGCCGGGCTTCGGAAAATGAAAGCTTTCGCCGATGCGCGCGCAGACCTGCTGCTTGGTCAGGGTATTGGCGCAATGGGCGTAGAGAAAATGCTGCTCCAGGCGTGCGGCTTCCTCCTGCAATTCCACAACGCGGAAGGCACGGATGGATTGCACCAGATTCGGCGGCACGGTTATCAACAAACTCATTTTTCCCTCAGTATCTCGTGTTTCGGGTGTGCTTTCTGCTAATGGTTGTCGTCAACTTGCGTGGTTGCCACGCGCCAATAATACCCCCGTTCGCATAAGGGTAACGTTTTGTAGTAATCGAATCAACCCGAATGTGATTTCAAACGCAATAAATGTTAATAATCAGAAGGTTTTACCTAAAATTCACCCCGAGAAGCGCACTGTACGCCATAAAAACGGCGATTCTCGATATATGTACCTGCTGTTACATCTTGTTGCCACAGGCACTACGCAATTGCGCCCGACAGGACTACCATACGAATATGGCGAACCACTGATTTCGCCACCCAATGGACTGAATTCACGAGGATATCCCCATGAAATTGCAAACTGCACTCTTAATGACCGCACTGGGCGCCAGCGCCGTGGCCAGTGTCCAGGCAGCGGAATACGAAGAATACGGCCGTGTCACACGGGTCGAGCCGCGCATGGAGCAAGTGCGCCAGCCGCGCGAAGAATGCCGCACCGAATATGTGCAAACGGCGCCGCAGCCAGTCCAGCGCGAGCGCAGCGCCGGCGGCGCCATTCTGGGCGCGGTGGCCGGCGGCATCATCGGCAACCAGGTGGGCCGCGGCAGCGGCAAGGCGGCGGCGACGGCGGTCGGCGTCATGGCCGGCGCGGTGGCCGGCGACCGCATCAGCAATGGCACGTCCGATAGCCAGCCGCAGCAATACGATTCGCGCTATCCGCAGGAACAGGCGGTGCGCCGCTGCCGCATGGTCGAGAGCTACGAATCGCGTACCGTCGGCTACGACGTGACCTACAGCTACGGCGGGCGCAGCTACACCAGCATGATGCCGCGCGATCCGGGCGACCGCGTGCGCCTGCGCGTGTCGGTCGAGCCGGACCCGCGCCAGTAAGCACAGCGAGGCCGCCGCAACGGCGGCCTCTTCAATGCCTGCACTCGCGCAGCGCGTCCCCCGATATAATAGGGCGATCGAACCAGGTCGCTTATGCTTATCAAACGAAAATCCATCGAACAAGTTGAATCCTCGCGCCGTCCCGCGCGCAAACCCAAATTCGCCCCGGTCACGCTGTCCGAACAGGATGGCGTGCGCTATTTGCACTTCGGCACCGAGTGGGTGCAGGGCGCGATGCGCATCCGCAAGCCCGACTGGCCGGAACTCGAATACGCGCAGCAAATGATGTCCTGGATGCTGTACATCGAGCAGCCGCTGGCCATCGCCCAGCTCGGCCTGGGCACGGGCGCGCTGACCAAGTTCTGCTATCGCCAGTTTCCTGACGCAACCGTCACCGCGGTCGAGCTCAACCCGGCCGTTGTCACCGTCTGTGCATCGATGTTCAAGCTGCCACCCAACGATGCGCGCCTGAACGTGATCGAGATGGACGCGCTCGACTTCGTGAACGACCCTGCCAACGCCGGCGCCTTCGACGTGCTGCAGTGCGACTTGTACGACGCCACCGCCAAAGGGCCGGTGCTCGACACGCCCGAGTTCTACCAGTCGTGCAATGCCTGCCTGAAAGATGGCGGCATGATGACCGTCAACCTGTTCGGCGACCACCCCAGTTTTGCGCGCAACATCAAGGCCATGAAATTCGCCTTCGATCATGTGATCTGCCTGCCCGAAGTCCACGACGGCAACGTGGTCGCGCTGTGCTTCCGCACCCGCCCTGCACTCGACATCGAGGCGCTCAAGGCGCGCGCCGCCCAGATCGTAACGGCCACCAAGCTGCCGGCCAAGTCCTGGGTCAAGGGCATCCAGGCGGCAACCTAACCAGCACCGACGGAGAACGGCTTGAACGCAGAAACAAAGAAAGCGGAACACGGCGCCCACCACGTGACCAAGACCCGGCTCAAGGCGCTGGACCTGCAAGCGATCTTCAGCTGGCTGCTGGCCGACGGCATCGTCGAAAAGGAGAAGGTCAAGGCGCAGTTCGCGCAAGCCCAGGGCATCCTCAGAAATGCGGTCGGCTCCATGCATCCGCTGTCGGCCGTGGCCCAGTGCAAACTGATTTCCGCCCTGCCCCCGCACCGCCTGCTCACGCTCGACACCCTGACCGAATGGGCGGCCGGCAAGTGCAACCTGCCCTTCGTGCGCATCGACCCGCTCAAGATCGACTTCACCAAGGTGGCCGATGTGATGACCGCCAGCTACGCGGCGCGCTTTAACATCCTGCCGGTCGAACTGACCGCGCACAAGCTGGTCGTGGCCACGGCCGACCCGTTCGCCACCGAATGGCAGGCCGAGATCGCCAAGGTGTCGCGGCGCCAGATCGAGATGGTCATTTCCAATCCGCTCGACATCTCGCAATACATTTCGCAGTTCTTCAGCCTGGCCAAGACCATCAAGGACGCCAACAAGTCCAAGGGGCAGGACCTGGCGCTGCGCAACAATTTCGAACAACTGGTCGAACTGGGCAAGTCGAACAAGCTCGACGCCAACGACCAGCACGTGGTCAACATCGTCGACTGGCTGTGGCAGTACGCCTTCGAACAGCGCGCCTCCGACATCCACCTGGAACCGAAACGCGAGATCGCCTCGATCCGTTTCCGCATCGACGGCGTGCTGCACCAGGTCTACCAGGTGCCGGCGGTGGTCATGATCGCCATGACGGCGCGCATCAAGCTGCTGGGGCGGATGGACGTGATCGAGAAGCGCCGTCCCCAGGATGGCCGCATCAAGACGCGCACCACGGGCGGTCAGGAAGTCGAACTGCGGTTGTCGACCATGCCGACCGCCTTCGGCGAAAAGCTGGTGATGCGGATCTTCGACCCGGAAGTGGTGGTCAAGACCCTGCCCGAGCTCGGCTTCCCGGTCGAGGACGCCAAGCGCTGGGACGGGCTGACGGCGCGCCCGCACGGCATCATCCTGGTGACGGGCCCGACCGGCTCCGGCAAGACCACCACGCTGTACACCACGCTCAAGGCGCTGGCCACGTCCGAGGTCAACGTGTGCACGGTGGAAGATCCGATCGAGATGGTCGAGGGTTCGTTCAACCAGATGCAGGTACAGCCCGGCATCGACCTGTCATTCGCCGACGGCGTGCGGGCCCTCATGCGGCAAGATCCCGACATCATCATGGTGGGCGAGATCCGCGACTTGGCCACGGCCGAAATGGCGATCCAGGCGGCGCTGACCGGCCACCTGGTGCTGTCGACCTTGCACACCAACGATGCGCCGGCGGCCGTGATGCGACTGCTGGAACTGGGCGTTCCACATTACCTGCTGGAAGCGACGCTGATCGGCATCATGGCCCAGCGCCTGGTGCGCACCCTGTGCGCGCTGTGCAAGAAGGAAGATGGCGAGATCAACGACGAGATTTGGGCCAGCATCGCCGGCAACTGGGACTTGCCCAAGCCGGCCAAGGTGTACCGCCCGATCGGCTGCCCGGAATGCCGGCAGACCGGCTACCGCGGCCGTACCGGCCTGTACGAGCTGCTGACCGTGTCCGAAGGCTTCACCAACATGATCAGCGCGACCACCGACCTGGTGGCGCTGCGCAGCCAGGCCGTGGCCGACGGCATGAAACCGCTGCGCATCGCCGGCGCCTACAAGATTCTCGAGGGAGTCACCACGGTCGACGAAGTGCTCAAAGTGACGGCCAAGCTGACGAATTGATAAGCAGTGAAAAAACTGCCTAGCGGAAATCGAAATCGTCGTATATAATGCTGCCTCTTCGGGTCGTTAGCTCAGCTGGTAGAGCAGCGGACTTTTAATCCGTTGGTCGCAGGTTCGAATCCCGCACGGCCTACCACGAATACAGAAGTAAGCAAAAAGCCAACCTTAACCGGTTGGCTTTTTTGTTTTTGCTCTTTCCACTAGCGAAGTAGCGCTACCGCAAGTTCAGCGCGACGCCGACCCGTAGACGTGCGCAGGGTGAAAATTCGACCGCCGCAGCGGCTCACGCGTCCAAAACGCCCGCTTCGGTAAATATCGAAGCCCAAGAGCGATCAGACAGGCAATCGAAATCACGAGCATCGCCAATTGTGGGATCCAATCTCCTACAGCGCTCAAGTGGCCGATCGATCTCGTGCGATGAAAATCAAAGTAATGCTGGAAAATGAAAGACACAAAGTTGTAGCTCGCATGCATCACGATGCAGTAGTGGAGCGAACGACCGCTGGCATAAATGCAGCAAGCGATGCAAGAGAAGATAAATGAGTTAAGTACGTTGAACAGCATCTGAAAATGCAGCATCGCGAACACGCACGAGCAGATGACCGCACTCCTGAGATAGGTACGCTTGTTAGCGAGTGCCGGAAAGAAAAGCCCCCGGAAGAATATTTCTTCACAGATTGCCGGCAACAAGACGGACGCAGTGACGTAGATCAGAATTTCAACCGACATAAACGGCTGAGAACCATACGGTTCAGCATGAAAGCTGCAGACACGGTAGGCCGTCGCTAAGTCGTATTGCGCAATCAGAAATGTGATGACTGCAGACAGACCAAGCGAAAACAAGAACAATATGAAGCCCATGCCAAGGCCGGAAAATAGTGCGGAGCAATCGAGTTTGCCTAAGATGGTCTTTATCTTCGCCCGATTAAGATTGAATTGAAGGATCGCGAAGCCGACAAGCGACACACTGAACAGCGCTTGCCCTGCTTGAACCACGATATAGTCATCAAGGTAGGGCGTCGTACCGATAGTGAACCAAGCGCGCATCACAAGACAAAAGCACATAATCACGACAAGCTTCCAGGGTTCCATACAGATCCTCTCCGCAAGCCCGCGCAATGTCGATGCGCGGGCAACGTATTACACGAGAAATTTATTCAAAAAGACTTGATATAAAATCAGCAATCGCACTTCCAACCACATACGCACCATTTGAAATGTCGTTCGCGATATTTCCTGCGTCGCTCTGCGGGCAAGGAACTATGTCGTGTTCCCGCTTAAAGCATTTCTCCTTGCCACCTTTGTCTGCACCACCACTCACCATCGCAATTTCATCCCACATCAATTCTTTCATTTCATGCTCCTGTGTTTTGCCGGTTTGGCATCACTCAGCTTACGGATCTGCAAAGTGTTCCATATGATTTTTTGCAAGGTCTCCCGCATTTTGCATTTCCAAAAACAGTTACTCAAACTCCCGTTTCCGTCAGATTCATGCCACCGCCACTCTTTCGCTTGATCGATCGCAATTCCAATAGACGCTGAAGCGAGCACGATTTGTTGACCATTGGAACGTTTAATAAGCGGCGACTGCGATGCGAAATTCCCTGTTCCGAGACGAAGCACAAAAGAACAGCTTAGGAAAGACAATGGGCGAAATTGTCTTGGCGCGCCCTTTGTCATTTGCTGCTTTGGCCTCATTGGCTGCGACGATGACTCTGATGCTGGCCTGCTTCGCGATTTTCGGCAGCTATACCAAGCGCGCCACCGTTACCGGCTATCTGGCACCGGATCTCGGCTTGCTGCGGCTTTACCCGGCCCAGCCTGGCACCGTGTTTTCCAAGCACGTAAAGGAAGGCCAGGCCGTCAAAAAAGGCGACCGGCTGTACGTGCTATCGGCCGAGCGCCAAAGCGGCAAAGGCGGCGGCATACAGGAATCGATCAGCCGATTCGTCGCATCGCGCCAGCAGTCGCTGCAGGAAGAACTGGAACATACCCGGCAACTGCAGCGCGATCAGGCCGAAGCGCTCGATAAACGTGTAGCCGCGCTGAGCGCCGAACAAACTAGTCTCTCGCAGCAAATCGCCGGTCAACAAGCACGCATCAAACTGGCCAAGGCATCGTCCGAGCGCGCCATCAAACTGCAATCACAGGGATTCTTCTCGCGTGACATGGCGCAGCAAAAACAGGCCGAACTGCTCGACCAGCGCGACCGCCTGCAAACCCTGGAACGCGCACGCATCGGCATCGCCCGCGATTTGCAGGCCGCACAAAACGAACAAGCCAGCCTGCCCATCGCGCAGCGCAATCAACTGGCCCAGATCGAACGCCAGATCGCCAATACCACCCAGGAATTCGCCGAAAGTGAAAGCAAGCGGGAACTGGCAATCACCGCGCCGTACAGCGGCATCGCCACCGCCGTTTCTGCCGATCCGGGTCAAGCAGTCGATACCGGAAAGCCGCTATTGAGCATCATTCCCGATGGCGCCGTCATGCAAGCCCATTTGTACGCGCCCAGCCGATCCATTGGATTTATCCGGCCCGGCAATACGGTGCTGCTGCGCTATCAAGCCTATCCCTATCAAAAATTCGGTCATGCGCGCGGCACCGTGCTGTCCATTTCACGCTCGGCCATGAGCGGTGACGAAATCGCCGCAGGACCCGGCCGCGAAGCGCTCTACCGCATCACCGTTTCTCTGGATAGCCAGACCATGAAGGCATACGGCCAGGCTTATACCCTGCAGCCTGGCATGCTGGTCGACGCCGATATTCTGCTCGAACAACGCAAGCTCTATGAATGGGCGCTTGAACCGCTATTTAGCCTGACCGGAAAAATATAACGTCACGGAGTCCGCCATGTCCCTGCTCGACCGCATCCGTTTCGGCTTTCAATCGCGGCTGCCGCTGATACTCCAGTCCGAGGGCGCGGAATGCGGCCTGGCCTGCATCGCCATGATCGCCAGTTACCACCGCTATACGACCGATCTGCTCACGCTGCGGCGCCGCTTCCCCATCTCGCTCAAGGGTTCCACGCTGTCGGGATTGATCGATGTGGCCGGCCAGCTGGAATTGGGTACGCGGCCGCTTAAACTCGATCTGGAACATTTGCCGAAACTCGCCCTCCCCTGCATCCTGCATTGGGAATTCAATCATTTCGTGGTGCTCGAATCGGTCGGCGCCCACAGTGTCACCGTCCACGATCCCGCATTCGGCAAACGTGTGCTGGCGATGGACGAGGTCTCCAAATCATTTACCGGGGTGGCCCTCGAATGCTGGCCCAAGGAAGGCTTCAAGCCGCAGCAGGCCAAACAGACCATCCGCTTGCGCGCCTTGATGGGACGAGTGACCGGCTTGTTCGGCGCGCTCGCGCAAGTTCTGGTCTTTGCCGCCGCACTCGAAGGCTTCGGCCTGGTCTCGCCCTTCTTCCTGCAATGGACGATCGATAATGTGCTGGTGTCGGCCGACCGCGATCTGCTGACCACCCTCGCCCTCGGGTTCGCCTTGCTGATGGTGATGCAGCAAACCATCGGCGCGGTCCGCTCGTGGGTGCTGCTGTACATGAGCACCACGCTCAGCATCCAATGGCGGGCCAATGTGTTTTCCCACCTGCTGCGCTTGCCCGTCCAGTATTTCGAGAAGCGGCACGTGGGCGATGTCATTTCGCGCTTCGGCACCACCGACGTAATCCAACGCACGCTGACCACCTCGTTTCTGGACGCGATCCTCGACGGCGTGATGGCGGTGGCCACCCTGGTCATCATGTTCATTTACAGCCCCATGCTGTCGGCGGTGGCGATCGGCGCGATGCTGGCCTATCTGCTCTCGCGCTGGGCCTGGTACGCCCCGCTGCGCTGCGCGACCGAGGAACAAATCGTGCACGCCGCGCGCCAGCACAGCCATTTCATCGAGACCGTGCGCGGGGTCAAGGCCATCAAGCTGTTTCAACGCCAGGACCAGCGCCAGGCCAGCTGGCTCGCGTTGCTGGTCGATCAGATCAACGCCGAGGTGCGCACCGCGCGTCTGCAACTGCTTTACCGCTTCATCAACGGCATCCTGTTCGGCATCGAAAACATCCTGATCATCTGGCTCGGCGCGCGTCTGGTCATGGACGGCAACTTCAGCGTCGGCATCCTGACTGCCTTCATTGCCTACAAGAGCCAGTTCGGCGCGCGCGTGAGCGGATTGATCGACAAGTTCTTCGAGCTGCGCATGTTGTCGCTGCAGGGCGAACGCCTGGCCGACATCGTGCTGGCCGAACCGGAGTCCAGCGCCGGCTCGCGCGCACTGGTCGACACCACAACGCTGGCCCCGGCCATCGCGGTGCGCGGGGTGCGCTTCCGCTATGCCGACCAGGAGCCGTTCGTGCTCAACGACATCAGCTTCGACGTGCAGGCCGGCAGCTCGGTCGCCATTGTCGGTCCTTCCGGCTGCGGCAAGACCACGCTGATGAATGTGCTGCTCGGCATTTTGCCTGCCTCCGAAGGCGAGATCGTCATCGGCGGCATGCCGCTGGCGCAACTGGGCATCGCCCAATTGCGCGCGATGGTAGGCACGGTGCTGCAGGACGACGTACTGTTCGCCGGTTCGATCGCCGACAATATCTGTTTCTTCGATCCGGCGCCGGACGACGCCTGGATGCTGCGCTGCGCCGCTCTGGCCAGCATCGGCGACGACATCCAAAACATGCCGATGGGCTTTAACACGCTGGTGGGCGACATGGGCACGGTCTTGTCGGGCGGCCAGAAGCAGCGCGTGTTGCTGGCGCGCGCACTCTACAAGCGTCCACGCATCCTGTTCCTCGACGAAGCCACCAGCCACCTCGACATCGACAAGGAAAAGCAGGTCAACGAAGCAGTCAAGCAGCTCGACATGACACGGGTCATCATCGCGCACCGGCCGGAAACGATTGCCAGTGCCGATACCGTGATCGTGATGATGGGCGGTCACATCGTGGCCAGCTCGGCGGCGCCGCACCGCGCCGGCGCACAGGCCTTTGCCCCGCCCTCATCCGTCATGCCGGTGCTGCAACGCGCCGCGCGCGCCTAGCGCCGCTCGGGCGCGAGCTTGGCGATGGGGCCGGCAAATACGGCGTGCGCAGCCAAATCCACCGGTCTGTACTTGATGCTTGTTGCAGCCGGATCCTTGCCCAGAAAATTGTCGTTCTTCCAGTTGGTGTGCGGGCGTACCGGCCGCGGCGTGAATCCGCCGCCGCAATTCGGGCATACATTGGACAGCAGGCCGACGCAGTCGGCACAAAACGTACATTCATAGCTGCAGATGCGCGCCTCCACCGCGGCGGGCGGCAGGGCTTTGTTGCAGTTTTCGCAGACCGGTCTCAGTTCCAGCATCATCACTCCTTATTGGTAGAAGCAGATTGTGCCCTGCCGCGCCGCCGCGGATCTGCCAGGCAGCCCGCATAAACCGCCAGACAAGAAAAAAAGCGGCCCGCAGGCCGCTTTCCGGTTTGTGCTGCTTGAAACTTACTTCTTGATCGAACGGCGACGCGCGCCGAACAGCGCCAGCGCGCCCAGGCCGAACAGCGCGAAGCTGCCTGGTTCCGGCACGAAGGTCACGTCGCCTGCGGTCGCGGCCAGCAGGTAGTCGGTGTAGCTGCTCAGCACGATGCCGCCGAAGGCGGTGCCGAAAGTGCCGTCCACCTGGCTGTTGAAGTAACGGGTGCTGAAGGTGTTGTTTGCCACCAGCATCAGTTCGCCGTACATCTTCACGAACGAAGGACCGCCCGAGTCGCCGCCGCCAATGCCCGACTCCACGTCGTTGGCCAGCTGCGGGGTGCAGATGTCGAAGTAGGTGCAGTGGGTATCCTGACCAGCGCCGTCGAAGTCGGCCACGAACACTTCGTTGCGGCCGGCAACGCCTTCGTCGTCGGTCTCGAAGTAATCGACGTAGTTCGCACCGGAGCGCTTGACGTTGAATTCCGGCTCGATGTAGTAACCGTTCACGCCATCGCCCGAGGTGCCGTAGCCGGCCATCGTGATGCGGGTGCCGGCCAGCAGTGCGTTGGTGGCGATCTTGTAGATCTTGGCCGACGCAGGCGCGTCGCGCTCGAGGGTGACGACGGAGACGTCATCGTTCACGCAGAACGAGCTGACGCCGGCCGGGCAGTTGCCGAAGCCCTGGTAGCCCGCGTCCATCGATACCTTGCTGGCGCGGATCACGTCGTTGTAGTCGCCGTCGCTGTTGAATACGACTTGCACGCTGGTGCCTGGCTGATTGATGTCGACCAGGGTGCCTTTGCCGTCAGAATCGACGCAGTGACCTGCGGACACCACCGAACGCTTGCCGACCAGTGCGCCGGAGCAGATATAGCCGCCGCCGTTCTTGGAAATGTACAGGCTGACTACGCCCGAGAATGGCGAGTCCGAGGTATTGCCATCGACGCGCGCTTGTGGCGAATCAGGCAGGTCGCCCGAGGTGATCAATGGCTTGTACGTTTGGGTTGGCAACAGCGCGGCCTGCGCCGGCGCCATGGCGGCGGCCAGCACGCCGGTTGCGAGAACAACACCCACTGCTTTTTTCAAAGATTGCTTCCGATGTGACATTTTTTTCCTTGTAGTTTTGGATGAGACTGCGCCTTGTAAGTGCGCAAGCTTGGCTAAGCATTAATCATGCCGAAAAGAAAAACTCACCAAAAATCAATATCTTAGAAAAAAACGTGAATTCCAGCGTTACAAAATGTAAAGTTTATCGACAAAAGTTGAGATATACAGACGTTTGTCCTGAGCGCGGACGAAAAAAATGCCGGACGGTTCGCACCGGCCGGCATCGACGCCCGAAGGCGGGATCGATTACTTCTGCTTGCGGCGGCGTGCGCCCAGCAGTGCCATCGCGCCCAGACCGAACAGCGCGAAGCTGCCTGGTTCCGGTACGAAGGTGATGTCGCCGCCGGTGGCCGCTTGCAGGTAGTCAGCGTAGCCGCCGAGCACGATGCCGCCGAAGTAGCTGCCGAACTGGCCAGGCTGGTAGATGTAGCGGTTGCCGAAGGTGTTGTTCGCCACCAGCATCATTTCGCCGTACATGTTGATGAACGATGGGCCGCCCGAATCGCCGCCGCCGATGTTGGTTTCGACATTGTTCGCCAGTACAGGCGAGCAGGCGATGCCCAGTTCGCAGAAGGTATCGCGGCCACCGCCGTCGAAGTCGGCGTAATAGACTTCGTTACGGCCGCCGAAACCTTGCTCGTCGTCACCGTCGAAGAAGTCGGCATAGTTCTGGCCGGTGCGCTTGATGTTGAACGCAGGACCCTGGGTGTAGCCGTTGACGCCGTCACCGGTGGTGCCGTAGCCGGCCAGCATGATGCGGCTGCCTGCTTGCAGCGGGTTGGCGGCGATCTTGTAGATCTTGGCCGATGCTGGCGCGTCGGCGCCGAGGGTGATGACCGAGATGTCATCGTTCACGCAGAAACCTGGCGTGCCAACCGGGCAATTGCCGAAGCCCTGGTAGTCCGGGTTCATCGACACTTTGACTGCGGTCATGACGGCGTTGTAGGTACCGTTGCTGTTGAACACCACGCGCACATCGCTGCCTGGCTTGTGAATATCGACCAGGGTGCCGTTGCCGTCGGTATCGACGCAGTGGCCGGCCGACACGACCGAGCGCTTGCCTACCAGCGCGCCGGAGCAGATGAAGGACTGGCCGTCATAGCGGATGTTGATGCTGACCACACCCGAGTAAGCCGAGCTCGACACGTTAGGATCGACACGTCCGGCCGGGCTGTCCGGCAGCGCACCCGACGAGATCAATGGCTCGTAGGGGCTTGGCGACAGCAGCGCTGCCTGGGCCGAACCGGCGAACGCGCCGGCAGCCAGAATGGCGGCGGCGAGGGTCTTGAAGACGAAGTTCCGATGTTGCATGGGTTTTCCTTTTAATTTTTTATTGAATCAATCTCACACTACTTTCAGGCATCCAAGGATGCGCGGTGACAATGTGAGCAAATTCTATGCCCAAAAAAAAACCTGCTTAATTTCAACAGGTTAATTCCGGACCACAAGTTTTATTGAGGAAAGTGTAAGGTTTTCCGACATGCAAGATCAATATCGTTACTTCACGTCCAACAATTCGATCTCGAACAGGAGGTTGGCGGTCGTCGGCACGGGACCGAGGCCATCCTTGCCAAAGCCCATCGAGGCGGGCACGATCAGCTGGCGCTTGCCGCCCGCCTTCATGCCTTTGACACCCTCTTCCCAGCCCTTGATGACGGTCCCGGCGCCGACCTTGAAGGTGAACGGCGCGGCGCCGACCGAACTGTCGAATTTTTGGCCGCGCAGCTTGGGCGCCCTGGGCGCGTACAGCCAACCGGTGTAGTGCATGGTGACGGTGCTGCCGGCAACGGCGGTGGCGCCCTTGCCGACCGTGATGTCGCTGACGATCAGCGCCTTGGGCGAGACGACGATCTCGGCGCGGGCCGGCGCCGCCATCGCGGACAAGGACAGCAAAGAAAGGATAGCGGCAAACAAGAATTTCATGGTGCACTCCAGTGAGGAGAAGAGGCCGGATTCCGGCAATGGGCGAGAGTATTGCCTAAAAGTACATTTAATACAAGCATCGCTCATTTCCGGAATCGCAAGCCGCGCCGCACCCCGCTTACAACTGGCGCGCCTCAAAGGTATTGCACTGCTCCATCTGACCGCTTTGCAGGCCCTTGTTAAACCAGCGCACGCGCTGCTCAGAAGAACCGTGGGTGAAGGAATCGGGAACGACTGTCCCGCGCGCCTGCCGCTGCAAGGCATCGTCGCCGATCGCCGTGGCCGCCTTGAGCGCCGATTCGACATCGCCTTGCTCGAGGATGCCGCGCGCCTGGTTGCCGTGGAAGGCCCACACGCCGGCGAAGCAGTCGGCCTGCAATTCCAGGCGCACCGACATGGCGTTCGCTTCGCGTTCCGAGCTGTTCTGGCGCGCGGCATGGACCTTGTCGGAAATGCCGAGCTGGTTCTGTACATGATGACCGACTTCGTGCGCGATGACATAGGCCTGGGCGAACTCGCCGGACACGCCGAAGCGCTCCTGCATCAGGGTATAGAAGCTCAGGTCGATATAGACATCGGCATCGGCCGGGCAATAGAAGGGGCCGCTGGCGCTCTGGCCGGTGCCGCAGCCGGTCTGGGTGGCGCCCGAGTAGATCACCAGCTTCGGCTTGGCGTAGCTGGCGTGGTGCTCGGTGAACAGCTTGGTCCACACGTCTTCGGTATCGGCCAGCACCGTGCGCACGAACCGCGTCTGGCGGTCATTGGCCGGGCCTTGCTGCGGCCCCTGCTGCACCACCGGTCCGCTGCTGCCGCCGCCCCCGCCGCTCAGCAGGTTGAGCACGGTCAGCGGATTGACGCCGAACACGGCCGAGCCGATCAGCGCGATCACGATGGTGCCGATCCCGATCGAGCGGCCGCCCAGGCCGAAGCCGCCGCCACCGCCCGCACCGCGCCGGTCTTCCACGTTGTCGCTCTCGCGATTGCCTTCCCATTTCATGCGCGTCTCCCACGTTGTTTTATCAATGTATCAAGAAGTCTACCCGGTTGGGAAAAAATCTGGCGCAAAGTAAGATCCGGTTCCTGCGATAATCGCACACCTTCACTTTCTGCTCTCTCATGAACCTGACCGACCTCGCCGCCCAACTGCTGCGCATCCTGATCATGCCTCCCGTGTGCCTGCTGCTCCTGATCGCGCTCGGCTACCTGCTGCGGCGCCGCTGGCCCGCCTTCGGCAGCTTTGTCAGCCGCCTCGGCGTGCTGACCTTGGTGGTACTGTCGACCAATGCCGGGGCCCTGCTGCTGGTGCGTCCACTCGAAGAGATGACCGTTCCGCTGACCTCGTTCAAGAATACGGGCGCCCAGGCCATCGTGGTGCTCAGCGCAGGCAATGTCGAACGGGCGCCGGAATACGAAGGGCTGGACGTGCCGGATCAGGCCGGCATGGTGCGCCTGCACTACGCGGCCTACCTGCAGCGCGCGACCGGACTGCCGTTGCTCACCAGCGGCGGGATCGAGATCGGGGCGAGCACCAGCGCCACCCTGGGCGAGGTGATGGCGCGCACCCTGCGCGAGGACTTCAAGACGCCGGTCAAATGGGTGGAAGACAAGTCGCGCACCACGGCCGAGAACGCCGAGTTCAGCGCCCGCATGCTCAAGGCGGCCGGCGTGACGCGGGTGCTGCTGGTGACGCACGCGATGCACATGCCCCGTTCACAGGAAGCATTTGTGCGTGCCGGTATCGAGGTGGTGCCGGCGCCGACCCTGTTCTACTCGCGCAAACGGTGGACGCCGTGGATGCTGGTGCCCAGCGCCGATGGCCTGTACCGCACGTATTTCGCCTGGCACGAATGGGTGGGCCTGGCCTGGTACCGCCTGCAGGCGCGGGCCTGATCAGACCAGCAGCGCCGCGCTCATCGATTTGACCTCGTCGTCCGACTCGGCCAGGATGCTTTGCAAGGTCGCGTCATCGATCACGAAATCGAGCACCGAATCGGCGTGGTCGGGCATGTGCGTGGCCGGCGTACCCAGGGGCGACGCCACCGGCGCGAACTGATTGGCCAGCAGCAGCGTGTCGAGCAGGGTCGAGGGCGGCATGGTCAGCCAGCCGTCGCGCAGGGCCAGGATGGCATTGGCCACCGGCTCGGGCACCGACAGTTTCTTGAGCACTTCGCGGCTCACCACTTCCTCGCACAGCTCGGCCCATTTTTCGGGATCGTCGTCGAGCAAGCCCGGGAATTCATCGGCGCGCGAGAGCAGGTAGAAGCCGCCCACTTCGTGCACGATGGCGGCGAACATGGCGGTGTCGGGATTGACGAAGGTGACGCGGCGCGCGATCACCGAGCACAGCGCGGCCACATGGGCCGTGTGTTCCCACAATTGTTCGGCCTTGGCGCGCAGCACCGGATCGACGATGCGGGCGCCGAACTGGCGCACCACCAGGCTGGCCACCAGCGTTTGCAGGCTGCGGTAACCAACCCGCATGACGGCCGCGCGCACGTTGGTGAGCGGTGCATCGCCATTGCGGTTGAAGGCGGCGGAATTGGCGAGCGCGACAGTACGCGCCGCCAGCTGAGGTTCGCCCAACACCAGTTTGATGGCGTCTTCAATATGACAATCGGGGTTGTCGAGGGCAAGTTGCAGGCGCAAGGCGGCGTTCACGCTGGTCGGGAGACTGATCTCCCCACGCGCGGCTTGGGCGGCAATGTATCCGAAGGCTTCTAGTCTGTTCACGAGAAAATTATACCCGTGCAGGGTCAGCCGTCCCACTTATTTGCTGAGTGCGCATGTGCGCGTGACTGCAATGCCACAGTGGGCACGGCAGTCACGCGTGCGCGGCTGCGCTTATGGTATTGCCGCTTACTTGACCTTGATGGCGTTCTTGACCTGGGTCACGCCCTCGACGCTCTTGGCCAGGCGCACTGCCTTCTCGGCGTCGGCCTTGCTGTCGACAAAGCCGGACAGCATGACCACGCCTTTTTCGGTCTCGACGTGGATCGCCATGGCCGACAGGTCAGGCTCCTTGAACAGGTCGGCCTTGATCTTGGTCGTGATCACCGAATCGGCCACCACTTTGCCGGTCTTGGCGGCGGCGTTGTCGGCCACGCGTTCGGACTTGTCGGCCGCGACCTCGGACTTGCCGGCCATGCGGTCAACCGCGCGTTCGGTTTTGTCGGCAATGTTGGACGCGACCTGCTTGGTCTTGTCGACAGCGGCCTCGGCCATGTTCTCGGTTTTTTGCGCGACGGTCGCGCCTGCTTCACGGGTATTGGCGGCGGCCACGGCGGTGGTGCCGGCCACGGTGCTGCTCTTGTTGTCGATCAGGCAGCCGGTGCTCGGCTGGCCGGCGATCTGGGCGCACTTGTCGACCGCAGCGGCCTTGGCCGGATCGGTGGTGCGGGTGTTGGCCACCAGGCCCTTGTCGTCGACGGCGACGCCGGCATCGGCGGCCACGCGCACGTCACGGTCGGCCTTGGCATCGGCCAGCGCGGCCACGTGCACCGAGTTCGCGGTCGACAGGCAGCTGTCTTTCTCGGCGCCGGTGTTGACCGAGCACTTGACCTTGGCCAGCGCATATTCGGCATTGGCCAGCGCATTGCGGGCGGCGGTGCGGGCCTTGAGCGTGTTGTTGTACTGGGCGACCGCGTCGGCATTGGCGCGCGCGCGGGTGACCTTGGCTTCTTCCACGCAGACGGCGCGTTCGTTGCCGCTCATGCCCGTGCACTTGGCGGCGGCCATCTTGTAGTCGGCCCCGGCCTTTTGGGTCATGGTGCGGTAGGTCGCGTTATCGGGCGTGGCATCGAGTGCGTAGGCGCTGGAAAAAGCGGCGGTCAGTGCGGTGGCCAGCAGTGTAGCGACGAATGGTTTCATGGCGTTGTCCCTTTGGTATGTTGTGGTACACGATTACACTGCGGATGGGCGTTTGTAATCTGTGCGACAACGTACATACGGGGCCAAATTATCGATATCTCGACAGATGCTGGTCCGCCAGCGCGAACAAGTCTTTCCCATCGTCATGAGGGCCGTCCGCCATGGCCAGCGCGAGCCAGGGCAAGGTGTCGTGCTTGGGTTCGAGGAAGCGCGTGCGCACCTTGACGATCTCTTGCAGCACGGCAGCGTACTGGTCCGGGTGATGGCGCGCCAGCCAGGCCACTTCGGTCATGTCGGCATACGCTTCTTCCAGCCGGATGCGGCGGTTGAACCAGGTTTTCACGGGGCCGATCCAGGCCACCACGGGCAGCAGTTTCTCATTGTGGGGATAGCCCTGCAGACGGCGGTGACAATGCCCCACCTCATGCATGGCGGCGCCGGCCAGGAACAGCGCGCGCAGTTCCGGCGCGATCATGGCGCTGACCCGGTCGGCGGTGGGATTGTCGCGCGCCGAGACCACCAGCGTGCAGCGGCCATCGGCGCTCCAGATGCCGACCGGCGTGTGGCCGGACAAGCCGGCGCCACTCTGCACTTCCAGTGAAATCGGCATGCCCTGCGCCTGCCCGTAGGCGACCGCGGCCGTGGCGGCGGCGATCCATTCCGCTTCGGTGGCGCTCTCGGCGCTGGCGCACGGGGCCCACAGCGCCAGGGCCAGCGCGGCCAGCCACCTATTCATCGCTGAGCAATCCCTGGCTCCAGGCGGCGGCCACATCCTCGAACGGCGCAGCCGCTGCCGGGAACACGGCGCCATTGCCGGCCAGGCGCACCCAGGCGCGGGTATCGTGGCTGCCGCCGGCGACCGGCTGGTCGGCGCGCAGGGCCGACAGCCAGGCGTGGGTCCTGGCATACGCAGCCGGGTGGAAACGTTGGGTCCAGGCCAGGGCGACCAGGTCGGCGTAACCTTCCTCGCGCCGGTTCTCGCGCATGGTCTTCGCTTCCACCAGCAGGGCCGGGTCGGCCGCGCGCTCGTCGCCCGTTTCCACAAAGCCGGCCGGCAGCGCGTGCCAGCGGCCCTGCACCACGCGCCAGCAATGGCCCACTTCGTGGGCGGCCATCGCTTCCATCAGGACCGGGCGGTCGGCTTCGGGGACATTGGCGAGCACGCTCTCGGCATTCGGATTGCCGCGCATGGACAGCACCAGCTTGCAGCGGCCGTCGGCAAAACCCATCGCCAGCGGCACGTCGTTGGGGCCGGCCACGGGCTGGACCGTGATGTCGATCGGCAGCGCGATGCGCTTGGCGTGGGCCAGCACGGGCGCGGCCGCCTGGAGCCAGCGCATCTCCATCTCGGTCAGCTGGGCGCCGGCGTGGGCGAACAAGGGAGCAATGGCGAGCGTGGCGGTGAGCAGGATCTTGAGCATGGCAGTTTCCTCAAAGGACAGTTCCATGCTAATCGGCAATTTCTTGCGGCGCACTATCTTTTGAGGAAATTATTTTTCTCTGTGGACATTCTTCAACACTGGACGGGGTTTGCTTAGCAGCTTCATAAAATTGCGACGTAAAAAAACCACGGCATGCCGTGGTTTTTTGTCGGACTGGAAAGCCTGCTATTTTTTCAGCAGCGCCGCGGCGGTCGTGAAGGCGGGACGGATATCGTTCGGCACGGTCTTCATCTTGTCGAGCGCCTTTTGCACGTCCGGGCGGATCACCACGTACTTGCGCATCATGTCTTGCGCGCGCTGGTAGTCGCCGGTGGCCTCGATGGTCAGGAACTCGCGGTTCAGGTCGATCACGGCCGATTTGATCTTCGCAAAGTCGGTCGAGAAAGTGCCGTCGCCGTGCGACACGAAGCCGCCCTTGTCGAGAAGGTAATTGAGCTGAATCGCCATGCCGCGCGCGTGCGAATCGGTCAGGCCGAAATGCAGGGTGCGGAAGGCGGACGCGAGGAAGGTGTTGTACAACTTGTGCTCAGCCTGCGCGCCCTGCCCCAGCGTGTCCTTGAGCTGGCCCTTGTCCATCATGTAGCCGAGCGCCCACAGGCCGGCCATGTCGGCCTTGGCTTCCTCGATGGTCGAATAGGCATCTTTCAAGTCCTGGCGCGGGGTCGATTCCTTGCCATTGTTGGTGGTCAGGTGCGGGCCCAGGCCGTGCGTGATTTCGTGCGCCAGGATGTGGGTGAAGAAGGAATCGAAATCGAGGTCGGCCTGCGCTTCCGGACGCAGCACCAGTTTGGCGATCGGGGTCAGGGTCGATTTGAACTTCGCTTCCTGTATGTTCTTGAGCATGATGCGCTTGGAACCGCGGGCGCTGATGATGCGCTCGTCGTTGGGCAGGTTGTAGGCCGCGGTCTGCACGCCCATGTTGCCGTCGCCGGCGCCGTAGACCTGGTTGACCACCACCATCGGCGCCAGGGCGCCCACCTTCGGATTGCGGTATTTCTTCTCGAGCGGCAGATTGTCTTCCAGCTCCTGCATGTGCTTGCCGAAGAAGTCGAGCTTGCTCGTTTCCTTCTGGTCGCGGATGCTCACATAGGCTTCGAAGGCGGCCTTGTAGCCGAACAGCTCGTCGTTATAGGTCTCGTACGGGCCGATCGTGATGTCGACCGGCGAATCGAGGTCCATCCAGGCAAAGTCGGAGGCCAGGTAATCGTTGGACAGGAAAGCGTCTGCGCGCAAAGTGAGGAACTTTTTCAGCGACGCGTTGTCAGTGGACGCCGCCGCTTCGCGCAGCAGGCTTGCCAGTTTGGTCAGCTCGGTCTTGTATTCCTCGGAATATTTCACGGTCTTGAACTTGCCGTCGCTGCCAGTGCGAATGACGGTGAAGAACCACTGGGCTTCTTCCTTGTCTTTGGGCGGCAGCGCGTTCATCCAGGCGTCGAGGGCTTCCTTGGTGGCGCCGGCCGGATAGAAATTGGCCGCTTCCGGCTTCTTGGCGGGGATCTTGATGCCCTTGAAGTCGGCCGGCATGAACGACAGGTGGTCGTCGAGGATGGACCAGGGGCCCTTGTTGAGCCAGAAGTAATCGAGACGGGCTTTTCCCAGCGCCGACTTGTCCTTTTTCAGCACGTTCCACAACGCTTCGTTGCCGGCCCAGCGCTGGCGCAGCTGCAGCGTGTCGACGATTTTGGCCGCTTCGATCAGTTTGACGATGGCGGCCTTGTCGCCGGCCGACAGGGCCGAGGTATCGGCGCGCAGGTCGACCGGGGCGTAGCGGGTGGCCATGGTATGCAGTTCGGCGGCGGTGGCCACGTGCGGTCCGGCAGGCGCGGCCTGAGCGGCGCTCGCGCCGAGGGCGAACAGAATGGGAGCGAGAAGGTTCTTCATGGGTCCTTGTGGTCGGGATTGCAATGACAGCGATTGTAAATCGTCTTGGCACTGAAAAGCACGCCACAGGGCACTCATTGCAAAATCGGGGTCAGACCTCAATAAAAAAACATTTTTTTATTGAGGTCTGACCCCGATTTTGCAACGAATGGAAGAACGAAATTACTTGGCGGTGGCGATGGTCGCGACCGGCGCTTGCGGGGTCCAGCCGGCGCCCAGCGAACGGGCGACGGCCACCGCGGCCAGCAGGCGCTGGGTGCGGATCTGGGCCGCGGCGCGGTCGGCAGCGAGCGAACTGCGCTGCGCGTCGGTCACGTCCAGGTAGGTCGACAGGCCGCGCTCGTAGCGCGCATTGGCGACCAGCACCGCGCGCGCCGCCGCTTCCTGCGACTGCGCCTGCACCTGGCCTTGCAACTGACGCTGCTGCACATCCGACAGCGCATCTTCCACTTCGCGCAGCGCCGTCAGCAGTTTGCCTTCGTGGTTGGCCAACGCTTCGCCGTAACGCGCCTTGGCCATGGCCAGGTTCGACTTGTTGCGCCCGCCATCAAAAATCGGCAGCGACAAAGCCAGCGGACCGATCGAGAACTGGCGCGCACCGCCGCTGGCGAGATTGCTCAGGCTCTCGGAGGCGTAACCGAAGTTGCCGGTCAGGCTAAGCGATGGATAGAAGGCGCCTTCGGCCACCGCCACCTGGGCGTTCGCCGCGCGCAGGCCGGCCACGCTGGCGGCCAGGTCGGGACGCTGCGCCAGCAAGCTGGCCGGCAAGCCAACCGGAATGGCCGGCGGCTCGGGCAGCACGCCGTTGTCCTGCTTGGCGATCAGGGCCGACGTCGGCGACAAACCGGTCAGCACGGCCAGGCTGTGCTCGAGCAGATTGCGCTGGCGCTGCACTTCATGCAGGTCGGCTTCGGCATTGGAACGCTCGATGCGCGCGCGCGCCACGTCCAGTTCATTGGTCAGGCCGCCGTTCAGGCGCGCTTCGACCACGTCCTGCGCTTCGGCGCGCGCTTTGAGCGCCTGCTGCAGGATGTTCATTTCCACGTCCAGGCCGCGCAGCTGCCAGTAGGTTTGCGCCACTTGCGCCGACAGCAGCAGGATCACGCCGTCACGGTCGTTCTGGGTCGCCAGCGCCTGCGCGTCGGCCGCTTCGACCACGCGCTTCACGCGGCCCCACAGATCGAGTTCGTACGACAGCGACAAGCCGGCGGTGTAATTGTCGCCCTTGATCGAGCGGCCGCCCAGCGCCAGCGCCTGTGCCGTTTCGGCCGAGGTGCGCGAATTGGCCGCCGACACACCGGCGGTCACGGTCGGGCCTTGCGCGCTTTTCAGGTTCGACAGCTGCGCCTGCGCTTGCAGCAGGCGCTGGGCGCTGGCTTTCACGCCCGCGTTGTCGCGCACGGCGCGCTCTTCGAGGGCATTCAAGGTCGCGTCGCCGAACACGGTCCACCAGGTGGCGGGCAGGCGCGCGCTGTCGGACGGGCCGGCCGCGTGGCGCCAGGCGGCGTCGTTCGTGCCGGCCGGTTCGACGAAGTCGCTGCCGACGGTGCTGCAGCCAGCCAGCGCCAGCATGGCGCACAGGATCAATGGTTTCATGTTTGCTTCTCCGTACATATTAGTGGGCACCGGCGCCGGCGCCGGAAGGTGCTTTGACTTTGTCGGCGAACAGCAGCGCGCCGACGCACGCGAACAGGAACACCGCCATGATCACGAAGCCGTCGTTATAAGCCATCACATACGCCTCGCGCCGCACGACGCGGTCGATTACGCCGATGGCTTGCTGGGCCGCCGTGGCCGGGTCGATGCCGTTGCCGATGAAGGCGGCGGTCAGCTGGTCGAGGCGGGCCTGGGTCGCGCTTGAAAACGAAGACACCGACTGGCCGATGATGGCCGAGTGGAAGTGCTCGCGGTTGGTCAGCGTGGTGGCCAGCATGGCGATGCCGACCGAGCCGCCCAGGTTGCGCGTCATGTTGAACAGGCTCGATGCCGACGCCGTATCTTTTGGCGCGATGCCGTGCATGGCGAACTGCGACAGCGTGAGCATGATGAAAGGCTGGCCGGCGGCGCGCACGATCTGCGACCAGAACAGCTGGTCGTAGCCGGTGCTGGCATCCATGTAGGCGTTCATCAGGCACGAAATGCCGAACATGGTCAGGCCGAAGCCGCACAGGATCCGGTTGTCGACCTTGGACGAGAGGATCGCGGCGAACGGCATGATGAACAGCTGCGGCAGGCCGGCCCACATGATGACTTCACCGATCTGCATCGGCGTGTAGCCGGCGATCTGGCCCAGATACAGCGGCAGCAGGAAGGACGAACCGTACAAGCCCATGCCGATCACGCCCGATAAGGCGGTGGCGACCAAAAAATTGCGCTGGCCGTAAAGGCGCAGATTGACGAACGGCTTCGGGTTCAGGAAGCTCGTATAAGCCCAGCCGACAATGCCGGTTACCGCCAGCACCGCAAAGGTGATGATGAAGCTCGAATCGAACCAGTCCTTCGAATTGCCCTCTTCGAGCATGATGGTCAGCGAACCGAGACCGACGGCCATGAGCGCAATTCCGAGCCAGTCGGCTTCGGCCAGCAATTTCAACTGACCCTTGTCGCGGTCCAGGCCCCACCACACGCCGAACAGCAGCAACAGTCCCGGCACCCAGTTGATGTAGAAGATGGTCGGCCAGCCGTAGATCTCGGCCAAATAGCCGCCCACGGTCGGGCCCATGGCCGGCGCCAGGGTGGCGGTCAGGCCGAAGATGCCCATGCCGGCCGCGCGCTTGGACGCGGGCAGCTTGGTCATCACCAGCGTCATTGCCATCGGAATCAGGGCGCCGCCGGTAAAGCCTTGCAGCACGCGGAAGGCGATCATGCTTTCGAGGTTCCAGGCGGTACCGCACAGGGTCGAGAACACGAGGAACAGGGCGGTCGTGCCCATGATGTAGCGGCGCAGGCCGAACACCTGCGTGAGCAGCGCGGTCAGCGGAATGATGACGATCTCCGCGCACAGGTAGGCGGTGGAGATCCACGAGCCCTCTTCCTGCGTGGCCGAAAGCGTGCCCAGGATGTCGCGCAGCGACGAGTTGGTGATCTGGATATCCAGGATCGCCATGAACGCGCCGAGCATGCCGGCGGCCACCGCGATCCAGGTACGCAGTTCGACCTTCTCGGCGATTACGGGTGCGGCCCCCACGCCGCCCCCTTTCAAAGTATTGGTCGAACTGGTCATGGCTGGTCTTAGTGCGCGTTGGCGGCGGTGTTCACAGCCGGTGCCGGCTGGGTGATTTCGATTTCGACCATGGCCGACATGCCAGGCACCAGACGGCCATTGAATTTCTTGACGTCGTCGGCGCCGAGCGTGATCTTGACCGGCACGCGCTGCACGATCTTGGTGAAGTTACCGGTGGCGTTATCGGCCGGCAGCAGGGCGAACTGGTTGCCCGACGCTGGCGAGAAGCTGTCCACGCGGCCGGTCAGGTGCTGCTTGGCCAGCGCGTCGATCGCCACTTTGACTTCCTGGCCCGGCTTGATGCCGGCCAGCTGGGTTTCCTTGAAATTGGCGGTGACCCACACTTCGTCCTGCACGATGGCAGCGAGCTGCTGGCCAGGCTGAACGCGCGCGCCCACTTCCACGCTGCGCTTGCCCAAACGGCCGCCCACGGGAGCGATGATCTTGTTGTAGCCGAGCTGCTGCTTGGCGTCCTTGAGCTGGGCTTGCAGCACCTTGATCTGGGCCTTGACCACGTCGCGCGCGGCGCCGGCGGCGCTGATCTGGGCCTGGGCCGCTTCCACGTTGCCGCGACGCGCTGCCAGGTCGGCGGTGGCGCCGGCGCGGTTGGCGTTGGCGGCATCGACTTCGGCTTTCGACACGGCTTTCATGGTCGAGCTATACAACTGGCCGAAACGCTCGGCGTCCTGGTTGGCGCGCACCAGCTGGGCTTGCGACTGGGCCACCTGGGCCGTTGCCGCCAGGGCCTGGGCGCGGGTTTGCGCGACCTGGGCGTCGGCCTGCAGCACTTGCTGCTGGGCGCTGGCGATCTGCGCTTCGATCTGTTCGACCTTGACATGCTGGTCGGCCGGATCGAGCTCGGCGATCACGTCGCCGGCCTTGATGGTCTGGTTGTCTTCCACCAGCACGCGGGTGACGACGCCGGCAATGCGCGACGACACCGGGGTCACGTGGCCGGCCACGTAGGCGTTTTCCGTTTCCACGTAATGGGTGCTGTGGTACCACATCTTGGCGCCAAAGCCGATCGCGCCCAGCACGATGATGGCCAGGATGCCACGCACGCGCCAGTTGGGCGGGGTGGTGACCGGCTCGGCGGCGGGCGGTACGGCGGCGAGCTGCGGATGCTCGACTTTATTAGGCGACTGGGACATGGTGCGACTCCGGAAATGAAATGGGGTTCGAGCATTATTATCCATTCTTTTGGGCAAGTCAAGAAATGAAACGATTGCATTTCATTTTATTTTGGTCTAAAGTGGTGCCATGAATAAAGCACTCGTACCACCCGCAAACAAAGCACCCGGCCGCCCCAAAGCCGCCGATCTCGAGGCGCGTCACCAGTGCCTGATCGAGACCGCAGGCCAGCTGTTCCTCAAATTAGGATACGGAAAAGTCAGCCTGGAGCTGATCGCCCGCGAGGCGCATGTTGCCGTAAGAACAATTTATGTCAAATTCGGCGGCAAGTCCGGGCTGTTTCAGAAGGTCTTGATCGCCAACCGCGACCGCTTCATCACGCCCAACCAGATGGCCGAGGACCGGCGCCCGTTCAAAGTGGTGATCGACGAATTCGGCGAGCACTTCTTCGACATGATCACCGCGCCCGAAGCGCTGGCCGTGCAGCGCATGGTCATTGCCGAGACCAAGACCAATCCTGAAGTGGGCACCTCGTTCTACGAGGCCGGTCCGCGCCAGACGCGCGAAATGCTGGGGCATTACTTTGCCCGCCCCGAGATCCGGGCCCAGATGCGCGACGATGTCGACCTCGAACTGCTGCCCAGTTTTCTGATCCAGTGCATCATGGGCGACCCGTTCTCGCGCTTCCTGTTCGACCCCGCCGCCCAGCCGCGCGACGAGATGCTGCGCCTGCTGCACAAGCGCCTGGCGCTGTTCTACCGCAGCGTGTTGCAGCAGCCTTGAGCAGCCCGGATTCAATGTGCGTCAGCGCACCGAGCAGTTGCCGGTGTTCTGGCAATCTGAGATCTTTACAGGAGGCTTTATGAGCAAGTCCGCTCGCTACGAATGGCGCGATCAGCACGCCGCACTCAATGAACGCATGAAGGGTTTCCTCGAAGCCCCGGATACCGAAAAACTCGAGGCGGTGGTCGCGGAAATGCGCGCCTACGCCGACGCCGCCCGCAACGGCGACATGGAAATCCCAACCCGCTGGACCAGCTATAACTAATCAAGAACAAAGCGCAGCCTCGTGCTGATATGCGTCCCATGCGGCGCAAGAATGAAAAAAAAGGAAGCGCGAGCTTCCTTTTTTGTTGGCGGATGCATTAACAATATCTATTAATCATATAAATTTAATCAAATTGTTCTATGTGCGGTGAAGAACTAAGATGAATCTCCCAGCCGTGTCCACCAAGGAGAACATTCATGTCCAATCCAGCGCAGTGCCCCTTTCACCATGCCGCAGGCGGCGGCACAGCCCACAAAGATTGGTGGCCCAAACAAGTGCGCGTCGATTTGCTGAACCAGCACGGAAACAAATCCCATCCCCTTGGCGCTGCATTCAACTACGCCGACGAATTCAAGAAGCTGGACTACCACGCGCTCAAGGCCGACCTGGTCAAGCTGATGACCGATAGCCAGGATTGGTGGCCGGCCGACTTTGGCCACTACGGCCCGCAGATGGTGCGCATGGCATGGCACAGCGCCGGCACCTACCGCACCCAGGATGGACGGGGCGGCGGCGGCCGCGGACAGCAGCGTTTTGCGCCGCTCAACTCCTGGCCCGACAACGTCAACATCGACAAGTCGCGCCGCCTGCTATGGCCGATCAAGCAGAAATACGGTCAACAAATTTCGTGGGCCGATTTGTTCATTTTGGCCGGCAACGTGGCGCTCGAGTCGATGGGCTTTCGCACCTTCGGCTTTGCGGGCGGGCGCGAAGACGTGTGGGAACCGGATCTCGATGTGAACTTCGGCGCTGAAACTGCCTGGCTGGCCGCCGACAAGCGCTTCAGCGGCGGCGGCGACCGCAACAAGGGCGAGGGTGAACTGGACAAGACCCTGGGCGCCACCCACATGGGCCTCATCTACGTCAACCCGGAAGGCCCGAACGCCAGCGGCGACTACCTGGCCGCAGCGGCGGACATCCGCACCACCTTCAGCCGCATGGCCATGGACGATGAAGAAACCGTCGCCCTGATCGCCGGCGGCCACACCTTCGGCAAGGCGCACGGCGCCGCGCCCGAATCGCACAAAGGCCCGGAACCGGAAGGCGCGGACCTGGCAGCCCAGGGCCTGGGCTGGAGCAGCAGCTTTGGCAGCGGCAATGGCAAGGACACCGTCTCCAGCGGCCTGGAAGTCACCTGGACCACCACCCCTGCGCAGTGGAGCAATAACTTCTTCGAGAACTTGTTCAAGTTCGAATGGGAGCTGACCCATTCACCGGCCGGCGCCAAGCAGTGGGTGGCCAAGGATGGGCCGGAGATCATCCCGGATGCGCACGTGCCGGGCAAGTTCAACAAACCCACCATGCTGACCACAGATCTGACGTTGCGCTTCGACCCCGCGTTCGGAAAAATCTCCAAGCGCTTCCATGAAGACCCGCAAGCCTTTGCCGAAGCCTTCGCGCGCGCCTGGTTCAAACTGACCCACCGCGACATGGGGCCGAAAGCGCGCTACCTCGGCCCGGAAGTGCCTGCCGAAGACCTGATCTGGCAAGACCCGCTGCCCGCCGCGACCCACCAGCCGACGGCGGCCGATATCGCCGCACTCAAGGCCAGCATCGCCGCCTCCGGCCTGTCGGTGAGCCAGCTCGTGTCGGTGGCCTGGGCCTCGGCCTGCACCTTCCGGGGCGGCGACAAGCGCGGCGGCGCCAACGGCGCAAGGCTGGCTTTGGCGCCGCAGAAGGACTGGGACGTCAACCGGATCGCCGTCCAGGCATTGCCCAAGCTGATCGACATCCAGCAAGGATCCGGCAAGGCATCGCTGGCCGACGTGATCGTTCTGGCCGGCAGCGTGGGCGTGGAGCAGGCAGCCAAAGCGGCTGGCGTGGCCGTGGAAGTGCCGTTCGCACCGGGCCGTGTCGATGCGACCCAGGCGCAGACGGATGTCGAATCGTTTGCCGTCATGGAGCCACTGGCCGATGGCTTGCGCAACTACAAACAAGGCCCCATCGGCGCCGCCACCGAAGCCCTGCTGCTCGACCGCGCGCAGTTGCTGACCTTGACCGGCCCCGAATTGACCGCGCTGGTCGGCGGCTTGCGCGTACTGGGCGCCAATGCCGACGGCGGCAAGCATGGCGTGCTGACCGAGCAGGTGGGTGTGCTGAGCAATGTGTTCTTCGTCAACCTGCTCGACATGGGGACCGTGTGGAAGGCGGCCGATAGCGAAGGCGAAGTGTTCGAGGGCCGCGACCGCCGGACCGGCGCGGTCAAGTACACGGCGACCCGCGCCGATCTGGTGTTCGGCTCGAACGCCGTGCTGCGTGCGTATGCCGAAGTGTATGCCAGCGCGGACGGGCAGCAGCGTTTTGTGGCCGACTTTGTCGCCGCATGGACCAAGGTGATGAACCTGGATCGCTTCGACCTGGCATAAAAAAAGGGAAGCGCAAGCTTCCCTTTTTGTTTGATGCGCGGCGCTGCTTAGCGCTTGCGCACCGGCGGCAGATCCGTGCACACGCCTTCGTACACTTCGGCCGCCATGCCGATCGATTCGCCCAGCGTTGGATGCGGGTGAATCGTCTTGCCGATGTCGACGCCGTCGGCGCCCATCTCGATGGCCAGCGCGATCTCGCCGATCATGTCGCCCGCATGGGTGCCGACGATGCCGCCGCCGACGATCCGGTGCGTCTCGGCGTCGAACAGCAGCTTGGTGAAGCCTTCGTCGCGGCCATTGGCCACCGCGCGTCCGCTCGCGGCCCACGGGAAGTGACCTTTTTCGAGCTTGATGCCCTGTGCCTTGGCTTCGTCTTCGGTGATGCCGACCCACGCCACTTCGGGATCGGTGTAGGCCACCGACGGAATGACCTTGACGTCGAAGTAAGCCTTCTCGCCATGCGCCGCCTCGGCCGCCACGTGCGCTTCGTGCACCGCCTTGTGCGCCAGCATCGGCTGGCCCACCAGGTCGCCGATGGCGAAGATGTGCGGCACGTTGGTGCGCATCTGGCCGTCGACCGGAATGAAGCCGCGGTCGGTCACCGTCACGCCGGCCTTGTCGGCCGCGATCTTCTTGCCGTTCGGGCTGCGGCCCACGGCCACCAGCACCATGTCGTACAGCTGCGGTTCGGGCGCTTTGCCGCCCGCTTCAGCTGCTTCGAACGTGACCTTGATGCCTTCGGCCAGCGCTTCCACCGCGACCGTTTTGGTCTTGGTCATGATGTTGTCGAAGCGCTTCTCGTTGAACTTCTGCCAGACCTTGACCATGTCGCGGTCCGCGCCCTGCATCAGGCCGTCGAGCATTTCAACGACGTCGATGCGCGCGCCCAGGGTCGAATACACGGTCGCCATTTCCAGCCCGATGATGCCGCCGCCGATGACCAGCATGCGTTTCGGGATCTGACGCAGCTCCAGCGCGCCGGTCGAATCGACGATGCGCGGGTCCTGCGGCACGAACGGCAGATTGACCACCGAGGAACCGGCGGCGATGATCGCCTTCTGGAAGGCGATGACCTTCTTGCTGCCGTCGGCGGCGGTCACTTCGATGTGATTGGCGCTCACAAACTGGCCCACGCCCTGCACCACATTGACCTTGCGCGCCTTGGCCATGCCGGCCAGGCCGCCGGTCATCTTGGTGATGACCTTGTCTTTGTAGGCGCGCAGCTGATCGATGTCGATCTGCGGCTTGGCGAAGGTGACGCCGTGCTTGGACATGGCGGCCGTCTCGTCGATCACGGCGGCCACGTGCAGCAGCGCCTTCGACGGAATGCAGCCCACGTTCAGGCACACGCCGCCCAGTGCCGCGTAGCGCTCGACCAGCACCGTGTTCATGCCCAGGTCGGCCGAACGGAATGCCGCCGAATAGCCACCGGGACCTGCACCCAGCACCATCATCTCGCATTCCACGTCGACCTTGCCGTCGTACTTGGCCATCGCCGGCGCCGGTGCGGCAGCGGGGGCGGCTGGGGCAGCAGCAGGGACCGGGGCTGCTGCGGCTGCCGGAGCGGGGGCCGCGGCGGCTGCGGCAGGAGCGGCGGCTGCGCCGGCGCCCTCTTCCAGCACCAGCAGCAGGGAGCCTTCGGCTACCTTGTCGCCGACCTTGACCTTGAGTTCCTTGACCACACCCGCATGGCTGGACGGGATCTCCATGCTGGCCTTGTCCGATTCAACCGTGATCAGCGACTGGTCAACCTTGACCGTGTCGCCCACTTTGACCATCAGTTCGATCACTTCCACTTCCTTGAAGTCGCCGATATTGGGGACTTTGACGTCGATAGCGCTCATCAGTCAGGTCTCCTTATAACAGCGACTTGCGCAGGTCCGACATGACTTCTGCCAGATATGCGGTGAAGCGCGCGGCCATGGCGCCATCGATGACGCGGTGGTCGTACGACAGCGACAGCGGCAGCATGAGGCGCGGCTGGAACGCAGCGCCATCCCACACCGGCTTGATCGACGACTTGGACAGGCCAAGGATCGCCACTTCCGGTGCGTTGATGATCGGCGTGAACGCGGTGCCGCCAATGCCGCCCAGCGACGAGATGGTGAAGGTCGCGCCCTGCATGTTGGCGGGACTGAGCTTGCCTTCGCGCGCCTGGCCCGACAGTTCGCCCATTTCGGTGGCGATCTGCGAGATCGACTTCTTGTCCGCGTCCTTGATCACCGGTACCACCAGGCCGTTAGGCGTGTCGGCAGCGAAGCCGATGTTGTAGTACTGCTTGAGGATCAGATTGGCGCCGGTGGCGTCGATCGACGAATTGAACGCCGGGTATTTTTTCAGCGCGGCGACGCTGGCCTTGATCACGAAGGCGAGCATGGTCAGCTTGACGGTCGACTTGGCCTTGGCCAGGGCCGCGTTGGAATCGACGCGGAACTGTTCCAGGTCGGTCACGTCGGACTCGTCGAACTGCGTCACGTGCGGGATCATCACCCAGTTGCGGTGCAGGTTGGGACCGCTGATCTTCTTGATGCGCGACAGCGGCAGCAGTTCGGTCGGACCGAACTTGCTGAAGTCGAGCGACGGCCATGGCAGCAGATCCAGACCGACGCCGGAGCCGCCCTTGGCCGCGGCCGAGCCGTTGCCCGGCGAGGCGCTGGCCATCACGCCTTTGACGAAGTTCTGCACGTCTTCCTGGGTGATGCGGCCTTTGGGGCCGCTGCCGGCCACGCGCATCAGATCGATGCCCAATTCGCGCGCGAACTTGCGGATCGACGGGGAGGCGTGGGCTTTCGAGTTCGATACCGCCGGGGCGGCCGCCTCGCTTGGCGCCGGGGCCGGTGCCGGTGCCGCTGCAGGTGCGGGCGCCGGGGCTGGCGCTGCGGCCGGTGCCGGCGCCGCTGCCGGCGCTGCGGCTGCTGGAGCAGGCGCCGCTTCCGCTGCAGGCGCTGCCGCGCCTTCGGCCGCTTCCAGAATCAATACCAGCGAACCTTCGGCGACCTTGTCGCCCACTTTGATTTTGAGTTCCTTGACCACGCCGGCGTGGCTGGAAGGGATCTCCATGCTGGCCTTGTCGGATTCGACGGTGACCAGCGATTGGTCGACCTTAATGGTGTCGCCCACCTTGACCATCAGTTCGATGACTTCGACTTCCTTGAAGTCGCCGATATCCGGGACTTTGACTTCCACTGTACTCATAGCGTTAGCTCCGTTCTTATAGTTGGCACGTCGCCCTCGCTTAGGCGGGGGCCCATAGCGCGCTACCGAATTCGGTGAGGTGCTATGGGTCCCCGCCTTCGCGAGGACGACGGGGTGGTATCTCTTACTGGGTCACCGGATTCGGCTTGTTCGGATCGATGCCGTACTTGGCGATCGCCTCGGCCACAACGGACGTCTTGACCTTGCCTTCATCGGCCAGCGACTTGAGCGCGGCAACCACGATGTAGTAACGGTTCACCTCGAAGAACTCGCGCAGCTTGACGCGGCTGTCCGAGCGGCCGAAACCGTCGGTGCCGAGCACTTTGTAGGTGCGGTCCTTCGGCATGAACGCGCGGATCTGCTCGGCGAACAAACGCATGTAGTCGGTGGTGGCGATGATCGGGCCGCTCGTTTTTTCCATCAGCTGCGTCACGTACGGCAGGCGCGGCGTGTCGGTCGGGTGCACCATGTTCCAGCGCTCGGCATCCTGGCCATCGCGCGCGATCAGCGTGAGCGACGGCGCCGACCACACATCGGCGGCGATGCCGAAGTCTTTTTCCAGCAGTTCTGCGGCGAAAATCGATTCGCGCAAAATGGTGCCGGAGCCGATCAGCTGCACGCGCTGCTTGGCGTCCTGCTTGCCTTCCTGGAGCAGATACATGCCTTTCAGGATGCCCGCTTCGGTGCCGGGCTTCAGACCTGGCATCTCGTAGTTCTCGTTCATCAGCGTGATGTAGTAGAACACGTCTTCCTGCTCGGCCACCATGCGGCGCAGGCCATCCTGCACGATCACCGCCACTTCATGGGCGAAGGTCGGATCGTACGGCAGGCAGTTCGGAATGGTTGCGGCCATCACGTGGCTGTGACCATCTTCGTGCTGCAAGCCTTCGCCGTTCAGGGTCGTGCGTCCGGCGGTGCCGCCCATCAGGAAGCCGCGTGCGCGCATGTCGCCGGCCGCCCAGGCCAGATCGCCAATGCGCTGCATGCCGAACATCGAGTAGAAGGTGTAGAACGGGATCATGATCCGGTTGTTGGTCGAGTACGAGGTCGCAGCCGCGATCCACGAACTCATGCCGCCCGCTTCGTTGATGCCTTCCTGCAGAATCTGGCCGGCCTTGTCTTCGCGGTAGTACATCACCTGGTCCTTGTCGACCGGCTCGTACAACTGGCCTTGCTGGTTGAAGATGCCGATCTGACGGAACAGGCCTTCCATACCGAAGGTACGCGATTCGTCGACCAGGATCGGCACGATGCGCTGGCCCAGGTTCGGGTCGCGCAGCAGGGTCGAGATAATGCGAACAAACGATTGCGTGGTCGAGATCTCGCGGCCTTCGGCGGTCGCGTCCAGCACATTCTGGAAGGCCGACAGCGCAGGCACCGGCAGCGTTTCGGCCGCTTGCGGACGGCGCTGCGGCAGGTAGCCGCCCAGCGCTTCGCGGCGCTTGTGCAGGTACACCATCTCCGGCGCGTCGTCGGCCGGCTTGAAGAAGGGGATCTCGGCCAGCTTGTCGTCGGGAATAGGGATCGCGAAACGGTCGCGCATTTCGCGGATCGCTTCGTCGTCGAGCTTTTTGGTCTGGTGCGCGGTGTTGCGCGCCTCGCCCGATTTGCCCATGCCGAAACCCTTGACGGTTTTCACCAGCAGGACGGTCGGGGTGCCCTTGTTCTCTTGCGCGATCTTGAAGGCGGCGTAGATCTTGTGCGGATCGTGGCCGCCGCGGGTCAGGCGCCAGATGTCGTCGTCGGTCATGTTGGCGACCATTTCGAGCAGCTTCGGATGCTTGCCGAAGAAGTGCTTGCGCAC
>Ga0209023_10001073_pt1 | contig 38030 bp, 29 predicted proteins | sample LakOneMetagenome_FD_187468 | JGI IMG/M metagenome (GOLD analysis project Ga0209023, IMG submission 187468) | Freshwater and sediment microbial communities from Lake Erie, Canada (SPAdes) (version 2) | ecosystem: Environmental > Aquatic > Freshwater > Lentic | place: Lake Erie, Canada...
GCCTCGCCGCGTTGTACTTCCTCGACTACGAGAACACCACGCGATTCATCGCCCTCCTGCTGCTGCTTCTGCGCGCGTCGCAGTACGGGCGCTCGCTGCAGGGCGTGTACCACCAGATGAAAGGGACGATCCCGTACCTGGACCTCATCAAGGACCGCGAGGACGCTCTCCTCTCTGATGTCCCTCCGGCGGGCACCGCGGCGCTGAGCGACTTCGCGTTGCTTGAGCTCAACGACGTCAGCTACCAGTACGGCAAGCACAAAGCCTTGGCTTGCGCCAACATCGCCATCTCGGCTGGCGAGGTGATCGGCATCATCGGTCCCTCGGGAAGCGGTAAGACGACGCTCGTCGAGATCCTCCTGGGACTCCGCCAACCCACCTCCGGCACGGTGTCGGTCGACCACGTCCCGCTCAGAGACCTCGGCGCAGACTCCTGGTGCCGACTCACCGGACTCGTGTCCCAGGAGTCTCAACTTGTCGAGGGCACGTTGAAGGACAACGTCCGCTTCTTCCGCGACGGCGTCTCGGACTCGGACATCGACGCCGCTGTCGTGGCCTCTGGGCTAGACCGTGACCTCTCCTCGCTGCCGGACGGTCTGTCCACGATCATCGGGCCGCGCAGCAGTGGCTTGTCCGGTGGGCAGCGCCAGAGGCTCGCGATCGCACGTGTCCTCGCGGGCAAACCACGCCTGCTCGTCCTCGACGAGCCCACGAGTGCACTCGACGTCCACGCCGAAGCAGTGGTGACCGACACGCTCGAGCTCCTGAAGGGCACGACGACGATCGTGGTGGTCGCGCATCGGCTCTCGACACTTCGCGTCTGCGACAAGGTCGTCGTGCTGCGTGACGGGGACGTCGAGGCGTTCGCGCCGCGTGCCGATTTGGAGCGGGACAACGCCTACTACAGCTCCGCCATCGCGCTCGCCCAGCTGTCGTAGCCGAGCTTTCCCCCGCGCTACGGGGTCGGGTGGGTGGACTGCGGCCCGATCTCGCTGATTCGGGTTGCGCTCGAAGGCGTCCTGGCCACATCTCGCACAGGGGCCAACCGCAGCGTCGTTCGCCGGTGGCCATACGCCCACCGAGCCGCCTTCGTCACCAGTCGATGGACGATCTCAGGGGATCGGCGCGAGGCGGCAGCCCGGCGAGCTGCTGGCAATCCTGGCGCGTGATCGGCGGCAACGCTCGCCGCGAAGGACGCGATCCGCGCTTCTTCGTCCTGGTCCAACGTGTTGCCGATGTGGTGGACGAGCGCCCAAAGCACGGTGGCGCACCACCAGCCTGCCTGATCGGCCGGGAGCTCGAAGTAGCGCGCGTCCACACCGTCCTCGGTGCTACGACAGGGTTCCGATGGGAGGTCGGCCACGGCCGCTCTCCGAAGCGCAAACGCGAAGTGCGCGAAGCCGAGCATCAACGCGTGCCCGTCCCGCTCGACAAGCAGCTGGCCCTCGGCCGGCTGAACGGTGGCCACTCGCCCCACACTCATGGCGAACCGCTCCAAGTCACCGGGCTCCACCACCGGAGCCTGCACGAGGTGCGCCTTTCGTGAGCGCGCGCCGACAAGGATCGAACTGCTGGCATGCCATCTCAGATCAGGGGCAGGGTGCAGGGAGAGCAGACCACACTCCGGGAAAGCGCCGAAACCCTCGTGCACCGCATCGACCCAACCGGGTCTGAACACCACGTCTGCGTCCGCTACCACGATGACCGGCTCGAACGTCGCGTTGAGCTCAGCGAGGACGGCGTCGACTTTGCCTCGGTTGCTCCGGTTCCGCACCAGCCGATCCACGCGCCCCTCGACGAGGTGTTCGAGCGACTCTCGGACCTCGGGGCCGCACGCGTTGTCGATCACCGTCACGAGGACACGATCATCAGCAGTCGCCTCGATTGAGTCCACCATCGTCTCGAAGACGCGAAGGCCATCCGCGTAGTAGCCGTCTGAAGACGGCAGGTACACCGGGATGATCAGACGGACCTGCCCGAATGCCGGTAAGCGTTGACCCTGCTTGCTCGGGTTCGAGCCGCGCCGAGACATGATCAGTCAGCCTCATCGAAAGCGACCAGGGCACGCATCGGATCGCACCAGACGGTTCGGGCCAATTCCTCACGACGTCGTACGCGATCGAGGGACACCATCATTTCTCGCAGTGGGCGCCCGCGCCGACGGGCGCAATCGACTTGGTCATGGCGCCGTGCCAGCCGTCTGCATCGGGCTTCCGTTCCCAGCCCAACTTCTCGTAGAACGCAACGGCCCGCCCGTTCTCGGTCTGCACCGTGAGGTGCATCCTCGAGAGCCCGTCAGCGGACGCAGCCAGTTCCGCGGCGTGCATGAGTTGCTGCGCCGCACCGGTGCCGCGCGCAGCCGCGGCGACGGCGACGGACAGGACGCCAAATGATGGCCCGCCCGCGCTCGGCGCTGGAACCGGGGCCACCGCTCCCGCCGCTGACCCGGACGGATGTCCTGCTCGCCCGCGAGCGAGGAGCTTGACCACCGCGACGACCTTCGGCGCGGCCAGGCGACGGACCGCCCCTGGGTGGCGCACCGCACCCAAGGCGATGGCGCCCACGTACCGGTGGACGAAACCGACCACCGCGCGCTGGCGACGGCCGCCGAACAGGAAGCCGACGAGCCGTCCGTCGGCCCAAACGCCGATCGCCACGGGAGCAGGGTGGGGCCCGATGAACTGCCATGCGTAGTACCGACGGATGACGGCGTCGCCGAGCTGTGTGATGGCCGAGTCCGGGAACGAAGCGCGATGGATGTCGATGACTTCGGAGAGGTCGGACGAGGCGAGCGGGCCGCAGCCGTTCGCAGGCGGGGCGATCCTCGTGACTCCGCACCTCGTGAGCGTCGAGTCCCAGCTCACCAGCACGTCGTCATCCACGGAGGGGTCCGCTCCCCCGCCGAACGCCGCACTCGGCACCTCGGTCACGACTTGCCCCGACTCCTCGAAGTGCTGGCGCAACGAGCGGGAAGCGCTGGCGACGCAGGTCGCCAGCTGCAACGTCGAGCTGGTCCGTCGGGGATGTCGGTCGGCGTACGCGGCCAGGTCCTCGCCGCACAGCATGACGATCGCTGGGCGCGAGAACAGCCGAGCTATCCGTGCGACGACGAACGGCGTCCACATCGCACCTCCGGACTGCGCCTCGACCACGATTGCGTCGGCCCAACGCCCGAGAGACAGCACGGTTGCGACCTGTTGCACGACACTCGGTCCGGCTGGGGCACCTGCGCTCGAGCGGGAGATCTGGTATCCAGCCCGCTCCAGCGCATCAGCAAGGAGCGCCGTCTCATCAGGCACTCCGGCCCCGGGCAAGGACAAGCGGCTCCCGAGCAGGAGAAGGCGCGAGGTCACGCCGGGTCACCTGTACGACGTCCAACGCGGGAATCGACGAGGCGACGCTTGCCCCATGTGGTGCGCTCGATGGAACGGACGCGGGCGTAGTCGATGACCAGTTCGCTCCCCAGTCGCTGCCGGAGCTCGCTCTCCAACAGGGTCTGTTCGCCGGTGCCGAACGCAGAGGTGACCACGAGCGACACGAGCACCGAAGCGCGGTCGTCCTGGCGGATCTGGGCTTCGCGGATGCCGGGCACGCTCTGGAACGCCAGGCTGAGTGGCGCCGGTCCCACCGAGCGGCCATCGGGGGTGACGACGTAGTCGTCGGCCCGGCCGACCAGCCGATCGACCAACGGCAACTGCCGGCCGCACGGGCAACGACGGCCCGGCTCGCCCAACTCGACGACGTCGCCGGTGTCGTAGCGCAGCAACGGCATGGCGTGGTTGAACAGCCCGGTGGCGACGAGGCGCGGCTCGCCGTCCATGGCCACCGCCTCGACCACGCCGTATTCGGGGCTGATGTGCATGCCGCCGTACCCGCACTCGGTGATCAGCGCCGACAGCTCACCCAACCCGTAGCCGTCGTGCACCTTGCACCCGAAGGCCTGCTCGATGTCGGCCCGCATCCAGGGGAACAAGGTCTCGGAGCTCACCATCACCGCCCGCGGGCGGACCGCGCCCTCGAGGCCGTGGCGGTTGATGTGATCGGCGAGGAGGTGCACGCTCGACACGTAGCCGACGATCACCTCGGGGCGGTACCGCTCGAGCTGCGCCACGTACGCCGGCAGGTTGTCCTCGGTGAGGTGGTAGGCCGAGAGGTAGAGCTGGTTGAACGCCAGGTTGTGCCGCCAGAACGGTGGCCCGGTCTGTTCGGAGGGCACGATCTTGCGGCCGTTGATCGACGCCATGCGATCGCCGCGAGCGACCCCCGCCCAGTTCCGGAAGCGCACCTCGTACGCGGCGTAGTTGTACTGCATCGCGGACGCGGTCACCCAGTACTGCAACGGCGTGCCCGTCGTGCCGCCCGTGCTCTGGGACACAACTCGCTCGCTGGAACGAAGGGGGCGGAACTGCTCAGGCGATGAGCGCACCGTCTCCTTGTCGAGAACGGGGAGGTGCGCCAGGTCGGCCACCGTTGCGATGTCGGACGGGTGCAGGCCGAGCTCCGCGAAGAGCTGCTGGTAGTACGGGACCTGCTCGGCGCTGAACGCGACCATCGCCCGCAGGCGAGCGTCCCGGATGCTCGTCAGCTCGTCGTCGCTGAACCACTGCGCGCGCTCGATCTCGTCGCAGAACCCCCGGAAGCGGCCCCCGTAACGCAGCACCCGTTCCTTGACGCCGAACGCGGTCGCCATGGCGTTCTGAGCCAACACGGGACTCCGCCCGTACAACCGCTCAAGCGTTGACATAACGGACGGAACCCTACTGGCCGGGCGCCGAGACCCGGACCACGCCGACCAGGTGGCTGCGCAGGAACGGCATTCGATTCAGTTGCTGGTACCGCGCCTCTGCCTGGTCGCCGAGACGGCGAGCCAGGGGCGGGAGAACCGTCGCCGAGCGAAGGTCGATCTCGCTCGAAGGGAAGAGGCTCTCGACCTTCCGCTTCGTCATCGACCGAAGGGCCTTGTTCGCCGGGTTCGGGGTGCGCAGGTCGTACCACGCGACGATCCCGCCGGGTCGCAGCACCCGGATGATCTCCGAGGCGATGCGCCGCTGGAGCTCCTGGTCGAGCACCGAGCTGAACAGCGTGAAGGCCGCGACGACGTCGATGGAGTCGTCAGGCAGGGCGATCGACGCGCCGGAACAGGCCATCATCGCGATCTCCGGGTACCGCGGCTGGCATTGCTGCAGGCGGCCCAGGCGCAGGTCGAGACCGATCACGCGGCCCGTCGCACCACCCTCCAGCCGGAGCTGATCGAGCATCGCCCCGCTGCCGCATCCGACGTCGAGCACGTCGGCTTCGGACAGGGGCCAGTACCCGTGCCGGGCCAACGCCTGCGCGACCAACGCCAACTGCTCGTCGTAGATGACGCGGTTGCCCGGGTTGGCCACCGACCACCGGCCGTCTCCGGCGGCGTCGTAGTTGCCGTAGACCGCTTCGATCCTGTGGCGTTCGCTGCCGGGCGGCGGCTCATCCATTGCGATCCCTTCCTGCTTCCCTCGAGTCCGACCTCAAACAGCCGGTCGGGGCCCGTCGTCGTGTACGGGACCACAACCGTGGCGCGCAACCTCGCAGGGGTGGCCCGCCGCCGAGGGGTCCGTGATGTCCCGGAGCCGGCCGATCGCCGTCGTGGCGATCGCCCCACCTCGCAGGATCATGGGCGTCTGACACTAGCGGGCGTCGTCCGAAAACGACGATCCGAAGCACGCAAATCCCTCCGCACCGGCCTGCACCACTGATAGGACGAGCCAACCCGTCTGTCTCTCGGGTTCGGCTGCGCGCCTACCATGCCGCGGTGCGACCCATCGGAGCAGGTACGACACGCGCATCGCCCGTTGACGATCCGTCCTCGTTCCTCTTCGTCACGCAGTACTTCCCCCCTGAACGCGGTGCCGCCCAGGTCCGTCTCGGGGCGATCACCCAGGAACTGCGTCGTCGCGGCCACCGGGTCGAGGTCGTGACCGCGATTCCCAACTACCCCCTCGGTCGCCTCTTCCCGGACTGGCCCCACCGTCCCGTGCAGCGGGCGGAGGAGGACGGCATACGCGTCGTGCGGGTGTGGGTGTGGGCGGCCGTCGGCAGCGGAATCGGTCGGGTGGCCAACTACGTGTCCTTCGGGGTGCTCAGCCTTGCCGGCATGGCCCGGGCCAAGCGAGCGGCCTGGACCGTGATCGAGTACCCGACGCTGGCCGGGGCCCTCCCGGCGGTGCTCTGGTGCCGGGCCCGGCACCGGCGGATGGTCATCAACGTGGCGGACCTGTGGGTCGACGCAGCAGTCGCGGTCGGCGCGATCCCTGAAGGCCAGATCGCCCGGGGGGCGGGACGCGTCGAGCGCTGGATGTTGCGACAGGCCGACCTCGTCAACGCCGTCACCGAGGGGGTGCGGGACGCGCTCACCGACAAGGGCATCGATCCAGAACGCATCTGCTGGCTCCCCAACGGCGCCGACACGGAGCTGTTCGCCCCCGGTCCATCAGAGCCCGGCATCAGAGCCGAGCTCGGCGCAGACGCCGACGAAGCGATCGTGCTCTACGCCGGCACCCACGGCTACGTCCACGGACTCGGTGTGGTGCTCGACGCCGCCGCCGAGCTCCGCAACGATCCCGTTCGATTCGTGCTCGTGGGTGGCGGATCCGAGAAGGACGAACTGGTTGCACGGGCCACACGAGCGGGGCTCGACAACATCACGTTCCTCGACCCCGTCGCCCCCGCCCGTGTGGCCGACTACCTGCGGGCCTCCACCGCAGGACTGGCCACCGTGCGGCGCGGCGATCTCTACCGATCCATCCGATCAGCGAAGATGCTGCCTGTGATGGCGAGCGGACGCCCGCTCATCTACTCGGGCGACGACGAAGGCGCCGCGATCGTCAGCCGGGAGGGAGCCGGCATCGCCTGCGCACCCGAGGACGGTGTCGCGTTGGCCGAGGCGGTTCGAGCGGTCATCGACGCTCCCGAGCGTGCCGACGCCATGGGCGCCGCCGGTCGAGCCTGGGTCCTCCGCGAGGCGAGCTGGCAGACCATCACCGAACGCTGGCTCCGCGATCTCCGGGACAAGGGCCCCGCACCACGGCTACGCCTCGGCTTCATCGGCATCCACGCAGGAAGGCGCGATGACCGTCCCGCGAGCCAGGACGAGAACCTCGCCCAGCTCTTCGCGGACTCGGGCGCTTCTGTGCGCTGCGCGTCCGCGGTCCGCAGCCCGGCGCTGCGCACCCTGCATCAGGCGTGGTCGGCCCTTCGCTGGTCGGGGTCGAGCGACGCGATGTTCGTCACCGTCTTCTCAGGGCGGTCGTTCCTGTACGCGGATCTCATCTCGTGGTTGTGCCAGGTCCGTGGCGCACCCACGGTGCTCGTGCTGCACGGTGGCCGCCTCCCCGTCTTCGCGGAGAAGCACCCGAGGTGGGTGCGTCGCGTGCTCTCCCGAGCCGACCGGGTCGTGGCCCCTTCGCCCTTCCTCGTGCGGGCGTTCGCCCGCCGTGACATCGACGTTCGCTGCATCCCGAACGTGATCACCACGGACGCGGTCCCCCACCGCCACCGGACCTCAGCTCGCCCGCGCCTCCTGTGGATGCGGACCTTCCACGAGGACTACGACCCGCTGCTCGCGCTCGATGTGCTCGCCCTCGTCCGCGAGACGCATCCCGACGTGACGCTGACCATGGCCGGGGCGGACCACGGCCTGCTGGCCGCGACCCGGGCGCGCGCCGAGGAGCTCGGTCTCACGCACGCCGTGACGTTCGCCGGCTTCCTCGACGCCGCAGGGAAGCACAAGGCATTCGAGGAGCACGACCTGTTCGTGAACACGAACCGGGTCGACAACATGCCTGTGAGCATCCTGGAAGTGGCGGCCGCCGGCCTCGTACCCGTCTCGACCGATGCCGGTGGCCTCCCCGATCTGCTCACCGACGGTCAGGACGGCCGCCTGGTCCCCGTCGGCGACGCGCCGGCGATGGCAGAAGCCATCTGCGGGCTGCTCGACGACCCAGAGGAGCTTGCCGATCTCGGCCGCGGCGCCCGTGCGCTCGCCGAGCGCTCGTCCTGGCCGCAGGTCCAGCGCCGCTGGCTCGAGGCCTTGGCGCCCCTCGTCTCCTGAGCGGTCTAGCCGACGAGCCGCGGCGCGAGCTCGCGCACCGCCGCCGCGATGCGCTCCTGGTCTGCTGCCGCGAGGTAGGGGTGCATCGGCAGGCTCAGCACCTCGTCGGCCGCCTGCTCTGAAGATGCCATGGACGGTGCTGCCGGAAAGGCGGCGTACGCCGTCTGCCGGTGGAGCGGCCGCGGGTAGTAGACCGCGGTCGGGATTCCCCTGTCCCGGAGGCCGGCGGCGACCCGATCGCGATCGGCCACGCGGATCGTGTACTGGGCCCACGCGGAGCCGGAGCCTTCAGGCGCGGTCGGGGTGACCACCACATCCTCCAACAGCTCCTCGTACCGCCGGGCCACGGTCTGACGGCGCTCGATCTCGTCGGCGAAGATGCCCAACTTCACGAGCAGGATCGCCGCCTGCAGCGTGTCCAACCGGCCGTTGATGCCGATCCGCACGTTGTCGTACTTGTCGCTGCCCTGGCCGTGCACGCGCAGCGAACGCAGGACACCGTCGAAGGCGGCATCCTGGCAGAACACCGCTCCACCGTCGCCGTAGCAGCCGAGCGGCTTGGCCGGGAAGAAGCTGGTCGTGGACACGTCCGCCAAGGATCCGACTCGGCCCTCGGCGGTCGCCCCACCCAGGCTCTGCGCCGCATCCGCGACGACCCAGAGGCCGTGCTCCGTCGCTATCGCGTCAATCGCCGGGTAGTCCGCCGGGAGCCCGAAGAGGTCGACCGGGATGATCCCGACGGGCCGGAGGTCGGCGTCGGCCGCGACGACGAGTGCCGCCTCGACGCTGGCCGGATCGACGTTGAAGCCGTCGGGCTCGTTGTCGGCGAACACCGGCGTGGCTCCGAGCAGCGCGACGGCCTCGGCCGTGGACGCGAACGTGAACGTGGGAACCACCACGGCATCGCCGGGGCCGACCCCATGAGCGAGGAGCGCCAGGACGAGGGCGTCCGTTCCGCTCGCGCACGTGATCGTGTGCGCGGCACCCGTGAACTCGCCGAGCTCGGCTTCGAGCTGCGCGACCTCGGGCCCCATGATGAACTTGCCATGATCGAGAACGACGGCGATCGCCGCGTCGATCTCCGCGGCGACGCGATCTCGCTGCGCCGCCAGATCGATGAACGCAAGGGGGGCCGTCAACTGGTCGTCTCCTCGTCTGATGTCGTCACGACCTCTTCGAGACGACCACCCACCTCCCGGTAGGCGCGACCGCTGCGCGCGCAGACGAGGTCGTCGCCCAACCGCTCGCCGTCATGGCTCATCCATCCGATGTGCCGTGCGGGAACGCCGGCCACCAGGGCATGCGGCAGCACATCGGCGGTCACCACGGCGCCCGCCGCCACCAGCGCGTACGCCCCGATGTCATGGCCGCAGACGACGGTGGCGTTGGCGCCGATCGACGCGCCACGCCCGACGTGCGTCCGCCGGAACTCGTCCCTGCGGGAGACTTCGGCTCGAGGGTTCAACACGTTCGTGAAGACACAGCTCGGTCCGCAGAACACGCCGTCGTCGAGCGTCACTCCCTCGTACACGCTCACGTTGTTCTGGATCCTGCACGCATCCCCGATGGTGACGTTCGGGCCGACGACGACGTTCTGCCCGAGCGAGCAGTCCCGGCCGATGATCGACCCGGCAAGCACGTGGCTGAAGTGCCACACGGCCGTGCCGGGACCGATCACGACCCCGTCGTCGACGTACGCCGACTCATGGATGCGCACCGAGCTCGCGGCTTCGGCGGCGAAGCCCATCGGCAACCCGCCTGCGTTCAACGATCGCTGCGCGGCATCGAGCACCCGCAGCACCCGCACGCCCTCGGCGCCATCGCTCGTCGGTCGCCCCCCCGTTGCGATCATGTCGAGGAAGTGCTGGCACTCTCGGCGCAGCGGTTCGGACTCGTCGAGCGCGACGGGCTCGCCCTCCGCCGGCATCGGCTCGGGGGAACCGTCGTGCCACGAGACCTCGTGGCGATAGCGCACCAACTTCGACGCCCATGGCTCACGGTCGTCGAACACTGCCATGCCGCGGTCGCCCACCACGACCAGCTTCTGCTCCTTGACCGGGTGCAGCCACGACACGAAGACGTGGGCGCGGGCGCCACCGGGAAAGGTCAGGTGCGTCGTGGTGACGTCCGCGACGCCGGGCCGGAGGTACGACGACCCTGTCGCCGAGACCTCGGTCGGCTCCTCCCCCACCAGCGACAGGATCATCGAGATGTCGTGCGGGGCGAAGCTCCAGAGCGCGTTCTCCTCGCGGCGGAACTTCCCCAGGTTCAGCCGGTTCGAGTACACGTACTGGATGCGGCCCAGCTCACCGTCGGCCACGAGCGATCGCAGCCGCTCGAACGCCGCGTGGTACTGCAACAAGTGGCCGACCATGAGCACGAGCCCGCGACGCTCCGCCAGTTCGACCAGTTGCTGGGCCTCCGCGACATCGAGTGCGATGGGCTTCTCCACGAAGCAGTGCTTCCCAGCCTCGAGACACCGTCGAGCGACGTCGCTGTGCGTGGCGGCAGGCGTCGCTATCACGACCGCGTCCACCTCTGGATCGACCATGACCGCTGCGAGATCGTGGTGGACCGGAGCGTCGATCGAGGGAAAGGCCGACTGGTCGAGAACGGGATCGACGATGGCCCGAAGGGCGCCGAGGGCGTCGAAGTTGCGCACCAGGTTGCGCCCCCAGTAGCCCGCTCCGACGACCACGACCGACCGTCGGGTTGGTGCAGCGGTCAATCTGGATCCTCGGGGTGAAGAGGCCGAACCAGAACATCCCGCATCGCATTCTCCCGTTTCTCATGCACAGCCAGCACGCGCCGACCCGATTCTGACAGATCCGGCAGCAACGCCGAAAAGGGCCACCGCGTTCCGTGTCAGGTGCCGTCGGCGTACCGGCTGATGATGGTCTCGAACCAGCGTTCGTTCACGACGGCCAGGCGCTCGACGGAGAACTTCTCGACCGCATCGATGCGCGCCGCCGCGCTGAGTCGGGCGCCCAGCTGCTCGTCGGCGAGCACCGCGACCACCGAGCGCGCCACCGCCGAAGGATCGTGAGGGTCGCACAGCAGCCCCGAGACGCCGTCCTCCACAACAGCCGGGCCGGGGCCCAACGAGCTCGCGACCAACGGTCGGCCGGTGGCCATCACCTCGCCCCACACGATGCCCTGGGCCTCCATGTGCGACGGGCACGCGCACACCGCGGCACCGGCCATGAGCTCGGGCAACGAGTCGTGATCCACGGCTCCCACGAACTGCACATGGGCGAGCACGGTGTCGTCCAGGGAGGCCCGGAGCCCGTCGGTGTAGGACTCACCATTGGTGGGGTCGATGGTGTCACGACCGGCGACCACGAGGTGGGCCGAGGGCACGGCGTCGCGGATCTCCGGCAGCGCGGCCACCAGCTGCCGGATGCCCTTCTTCTCGCAGACGCTGCCGACGAAGAGGATGCGCCCCGGCTCGACGGCGACCTCCGGGTGCGGACGGAACCAGTCCGTGTCGATGGGGTTGGGCAGGATCTCGACGTGGTCGGGGTGCAGATCCAGGAGCTGCTCGGTCTTGCCCGCGACGTAGTCGCTCACGGCGCTGTAGAAGTCGGCCCGCCGGAACGAACGCAGCTCGTGCCAGCGCCGCACGGGTCGCACCGCGGCGTTGTCGGCATCGAAGAAGAAGTGGTGGCCGCCGTTCATCCGGATGGAGCAGGGAACCCCGAGGTCCTTGGGGGCGAGCGAGAACGCCAGCTCCGGACCGTCGATGACCTGCACGCCCTCGTCGGCGACGAGCCTTCGGACCTCGCTCCACATGCGCCGCGCATCGGTGAAGGAACGAAGCCCGTAGAGCCCCTTGGACTCGATGCGGATGACGGTGACGCCGTGGTCGTCCTGCCGCCCGTACGGGCCACTCGTGTAGACGCCCACCGCGGTCACACGATGCCCGTTCGCCACGAGCTGACGCCCGAGCGTCTGGGTGAACGTGCCCACCCCGCCATGCACGGAAGGTGGGTACTCGTTGCAGAGGAAGAGGATGTGCATGGTTGTCACAGGAACCGCATGCCCGGGACACGGCACGGGAGCGCACGGCACAGTAACCCAGGCACCCTGCGTGGCGGGTCCACCGGAATCGGAACGACAACGGTGCGGGTCGCTGCCCGCCAGCGGTCGGCGGTGACCGGGCGAGGCCGGGATCGGTACGGTGTCGCGATCGCCGATCTCACAGGACGGTCGCCCCGGTGAGGAGCTCGACTCGTTGACGCCTTCAAAGCACCTGCTCGTGGTCTCGCACGTCGTTCACCACGAGTGGGAAGGGAAGATCTGGGCGTACACGCCGTACGTCGCGGAGCTCGAGCTCTGGACCGAGCTCTTCGAGCACGTCGTGATCGCGAGCCCCACCCACCAGCGACAGCCGCCGGCAGACTGCTCGGCGATCGACGCGCGGAACGTCCGCATGGCGGCGCTCGCCGAGACGGGCGGACCGGGCGTTCGGGCGAAGCTGCGCCAGGCCGTGCTCGCCCCGGTGCTGTGCATCCAGCTCTTCCACTTGATGCGGGCCGCCGACGTCGTGCACGTCAGGTGCCCGGGCAACCTGGGGTTGCTCGGGGTGATCATCGGACCGCTCTCCCGCCGTCACCGGATCGTGAAGTACGCCGGGCAGTGGAGCGGGTACCCCGCCGAAGCCTCGACCTACCGGCTCCAGCGCTGGCTGCTTCGATCCCGGTGGTGGGGCGGCCCGGTGACGGTGTACGGCCGGGAGCCACGCGATCCGCCCAACGTGATCAGCTTCTTCAGCGCCGCGCTGACCGAAGCCCAGGTCGAACGGGGCACGCGGGCCGCCGCGCTCCGCCGTCTCGGCTCCCCGCTCCGCGTCATCTTCGTCGGTCGCCTCAGCGCACCGCGCAACGCCGACGTCGTTGTCCGGGCGGTGACCGATCTGGTCGATGACGGCCTGGATGTGCGGCTGCGTGTCGTCGGGGACGGATCCGAGCTCGCTCGCCTTCGCCGGATCGCCGACGAGTCGGGCCATGCTGCTGCCGTCACCTTCTCCGGCGCGATCCCCTTGGATCAGGTGCTCGAGGCGTACGAGCAGGCCGACGTGCTCGTGCTCGTCTCCGAGTCCGAGGGCTACGGGAAGGCGGCGGTCGAGGCGATGGCCTACGGGCTCATCGTGATCGGCTCCGAGTCCGGCTACCTCCAGACGCTGCTGGACGAAGACCGGGGGATCCTCGTGCCCCCTGGTGACGTCGCGGCCGTGCGAGCCGCGCTGCGGGACATCGTCGACCGACCGCACCACTACGACGCGATCGGACGGATGGCTGCAGGATGGGCCAGCGAGTTCTCGCTCGAGGGCCTGCAACGGGGTCTCGTGCGCATCATGCACGACGCCTGGGGATACGAGCGGCCAGGGATCTCGTCCGACGACGCGTGACCAGCGCGCGATAGCCGTCCACGACCCTCGGGATGACCACGCGACTCGAGAAGTGGCGCTCGACGACGTCCCGGAACTCGCGACCGAGTGCTCTGCGTGCCGCGGTGTCGCGCAGCAGTGCCTCCATCTCCTGGGCCAGGGCGACTTCGTCACCGGGCACGACGACGCGGACCCCTGCGGTCAGGTCGGCAACGGTCTGCACGTGGCCGACGCCGCTGGCAACCGCCGGGAGCGATGCCCGCCCGTACTCGAGCAGGGCAACAGGGAAGCCCTCCGCGTGGGAGAAGAGGACGCCGAGGTCGCAGGCCGCGAGCACCTCGGCCACGTCCGTGCGCACCCCGAGCAGGCTCACCCGCGAGCCGACGCCGAGCTCGGCCGCGGCCCGGAGCACCGCCTCCACCACGTCCGAGTTCGCGGTGCTGCCGACGAAGAGGAGGTGCGCAGACGGCATCGCGGCGGCGACGCGCGCAAACGCCCGCACCGTGCCGATGTGGTTCTTCTCCGGCCGCAGGTTGCCGACCACCACCACGCGCCCTCCCGGGACACCGGGGAGGTCGACCGCCGGGACGGCCGGACCGTCGACCGCGACGAAGTTCGGGAAGACCTCGATGCGTGCGGCCGGTGTCCCACCGTCGACCTGCCAGTCACGCACGTGCTCGCTCACGGCGAAGACGTGATCGGCGAGGGCCGCGCCGATGCGGGCCAGCCGCACCGATCGCTCCGCCAGGCGGGAGTTGTGGTCGTGCCACAGCAACACCGGTCGGCCCGGACCGGCGACTGCGAGCGCGGCGAAGTAGATGCTCGAGCCATGCGCGTGCAGGACATCCACGTGGCTCTCCCTCGAGAGCGACCGCAGGGCTCGGGCGGCCCGCCACCCGAACCGTCCGGCTCGCTCGAGGCACACCGCCTCGACCTCGTCGGCGACCGATCCCTCCAGCGGACCGGTCGACCGCGTCGCGCAGATGATGGACCGGTCGACCAACGCGCTGAGCTCGTTCGCGAGCGTGACCGCCATCCGCTCGGCGCCCCCGGTGGCGAGCGAATCGATCACCTGCATCACCCGCAGCGGATCTGGATCCTGCGACGCCAGACCGGCGGTGGATGGGTACGTTCGCACGGCGGCGATGATGACATGGTGGCGACCCGTCCGGGTGACAGTCGGTCCTCCCGTTGACCGCCCTAGAATGCAGCGTGAGCTTTTCGCCGTGGCGGCATTGCGGACGATGACGGCGACTGAGACAGCGCCGTCCTCGGCGACCCCCACGACACGCCGCAAGCGAAAGCGGCGCCGCAAGTCCTCCCCCGTCGAGCGGTGGGACCTGTACGGCATCGTCGTCTGCGCCGCAGGCGCGGGCCTGCTCGCCACCGACGCGTCCGCGACCCGGTTCCGTGCTGTTGACGCCGTCCTGGTCGGAGCGTTCGCTGCCCTTGTCACGCTGGCCGGTTCTCGGGCTCGACGTTGGAGCGTGATCTGGCTCGCCGGCATCGCCGCGGCAGGAGCCATCGGCTCGATCTGGGTCGCACCAGCTGCCGTCGCTCTGGCGCTCGGGGCCGTCGCCGCGGTCTCTCGCCGCCGCAGCCGCATCCTGGACGCGGCCATCGCCGCCCTGGCCGTCCAGTCCGTGCTGCACTACCCCAGCTTCGGGCCACACGGCCTCCCGACCGTCGTAGCGTTGGCGGCGACGGTCCCGGTCCTCGTGTCCGGGTACCGCAGCAGCTCTTCGAAGGTCCGTCGGGTCGCACGCCTGTCGGCCCTGGGGTTCGCCGGGTACGTCGTCCTCGCCACCCTCTTCGCCGCACTTGCAGGCCTCGCGGCCAAGGGTTCACTCGATCGAGCGGTCGCGGCGGGTGACGACGGCCTCGCGCTGATCGGGCAGGGGAAGCAGGCCGAAGCGACCGCCCGGTTCGACGAAGCCGCGAGCAACTTCGACACCGCGACCGGCCTGGTGAGCGGCCCCTGGAACTGGCCCGCGGCGTTGGTTCCGGGCGTGGCCCGTCAGCCCATCGCTCTCACCAGCCTCGCGAGCGCAGGGGCTTCGGTCGCGCACAGCGTCGCCGACACCGCCCGGGTCGCGCCCTACACCGACGTGCGGCTCAGCGGTGGTGCGGTCGATGTCCCCCGACTCGCCGCCATGGAGGCACCCGTTCGACGGCAGGCCGAAGCCCTGCGTGGCGCCGGGCGCTCCCTGCACAGCGCGGACTCGTCCTGGCTCGTGCCGCAGGTGCACTCACCGCTGACGCGCTTCGCAACCGCCGTCGACGAAGCGACCCCCTCCGCCGAACTGGCCGCGAACCTCACGCGGGTGACGCCACGGGTGCTGGGCGGATCGGGTGCGCAGCGCTACCTCGTGCTGGTGTCGGACAGCTCCGAAGCACGGTTCTCCGGTGGCAGTCTGGCCGCCTATGGCGAGGTCACCGCGAACGACGGACGACTGTCGCTGGTGCGCTGGGGTCCGATCGCTGATCTCGCGGCCGAGCCATCGGCCACGGGAGCCGACGCCCAGGGCGATCGCACCTACGCCGACCGCTACGGGCGATACGTCCCCCAGCAGAACCCTGCTGACCTCGCCGCCAGCCCCGACTTCCCCACCGATGTGCGCGTCATCACCGATCGGTACAGCCGAGCCGGCGGGGTCGCGCTCGACGGGGTGTTCCTGGTCGATCCCACCGGGCTCGCGGCGATCCTGTCCCTCACCGGACCGATCGACGTGGCCGGCGCTCCCGGCCCGCTCACCGCGGACAACGCGGCGTCGTTCCTGTTGAACGATCAGTACATCGGCGGTCGTGCGGCGAGCGACTCACTGCTGAACGCTGCTGGTGAGAGCACCACTCGCGCCGTCCTGCGGCGCGACATCCCGGGCGCGGCCACCGTCGGCGACGAGCTGGCAGCCGCAGGGCGCGCGGGCCACCTGCAGCTGGGCTTCGTCGACGGTGACACCCAGAACGTCTTCGACGGCATGGGGCTCAGCGGAGCGTTTCCGGTCGGCGATCATGCCGACTTCTTCTCGGTGCGCACAGCGAGTGAGGGCGACACGAGGCTCACCCAGCACGTGACCCGGAAGGTGCGCTACGACGCTGCGTTCAACCCGTCGACCGGCACCGTCGACGCGACTGCCACCGTCGCCCTCACCAACGCACCGCCCACGGCGCTGCTGGCCTCGCCGGTCGCCCGCACGGGCACAGAGATCGCCCCCGGCACGGTGGCGATGTACGTCTCGTTCTACTCGCCCCTCGGTCTGCATTCTCTCGACGTCAACGGCGGGGCCGTACCGATCGAACCCCAACGGGAGTTCGCGGGCAACGTCTACTCGGTCCGGATCACGATCGCTCCGGGCGCGACCGCCTCCGTCCGACTCAAGCTCGGCGGCACGATCAAGGCCGACCCGACGTACCACCTCGTCCTGAGCGGCCAACCCAGTCCCGTTCCGGACCAGGCCACCGTGTTCGTGACCGGCGCCGATGGTTGGACGGTCGAACGGCGCGACGCCGGTGAGCACCGGGTCGACATCGTCGGTGCGACCGAGATCGCCGTCGGGATGAAGCGCGGATGAGCGCGGATCGCCTTCGTGGTCGTGCCCGAGCGTCCGGAGCGATCGCGGCCGCGATCGGTGCAGCGCTGCTCGTCGTCGCGATCGTGACACCGTCCTTGTGGGCGTCTGCGGCCAGCGCACAGGGCCGCACCCCGATGCTCACCGTCAGCGACACGCAGATCCCGCGCTGCGGCACGATCACGGCGACCGGCTCGTCGTTCGCGCCGAACGCGAAGATCGTGATGGTCGTGAGCGGCAAGACGTTGGCCGAGCGCCCGACATCCGATGCATCGGGTGCCTTCACCTTCGCCACAAGCGTGCCGTGTGAACAGGGGTCAGGGTCGGTCCAGGTCCGCGCTTTCGACGGGTCGACATCGGTCACGGTCGAGGTTGCCATCGGCGGAAGTCAGGCCACCACGACGATCGAGCTCATCGAGACGGTGCCGGCGGCCAACCGGATCGACCAGTGGAGCCTTCCGGCAGCTCGCGTCCTGCTGCTGGCGATCGCCGGAGTGGAGCTCGCCGTGCTCATCGGCTGGCGCAAACGCCGCGCACAACGCCGCGCAACCCCCCTCGAGTCTCGATCGACCGACAGCCGATCGGCTCGGAGCGACGCGGGCGCCCGAGCCGACAGGACATGACAATGGCTAGCCTGGGCGCCATGGCGTCGTCCGGCGGCCCGATTCCCGCAATCGAATACGTCATCTCGAAGTTGCCTGACTGGACACCGTGGATGGGCAAGAACCTGTTCTTGGCGGCGATCCCGGTGGCCCTCGCGTTCTTGCTCTTCCGGGAGGATCGCCCGCGCTCACCGCTGTGGTGGGCCGGATTCGTGACATTCGTCGCGTTCCTCCCGAACGCGCCCTATGTGCTGGCCGACTACCGATGGCTGCGCGGTCCTTGGCTCAACGCGTGGTACCAGGACCGGTGGCGCTTCCTCACCGTGCTCCCCTTCTGGGCGTTGTACTTCGGCCTCGGATTCATCGCGTTCGTCGTGGCGGTGCGCCTCGCGCAGCGGTACCTCGAAGCGAGCTGGTCGCCGTGGGTCGGCCGTTTCGCCGTGGTGGCGCTGTGCCTGCTCAGCGCGATCGGCATCTACCTCGGCCGCGCCGACCTGAACTCCTGGTCGTTCATCACGGAGCCACAGCAGGTGCTCGACGTGCTCACCGACCAGCCGTCGATCGGTGCCATCCTGCGGATCGGCCTCGCGTTCTCGGTGTTGCTCGGCGGCTATGCGACCTGCGTTGCGCTCGCCGAACGCCGGCGCCGGCGTCGTCTTTCGGGGGAGCACCCGCTCGACCCGACGAACCGGACGGCGAACGCAGAAGCCGAAGCCCCGGCAGCCGGCTCCCCCGGCCCGCCGGTAGCGTCCAGCATCTGAGGCTCCGAAGCCGACTCGGACGTCGGATCGCGAGAACGAGCGGCTGGAGGCGCATAGTGTGTCCCGTGGGTGGTTAGACTGGCGCTTTCTTCTGGAGGACCCCTTACATGGCGGCAAAGCTGACACTCAGGAGCATGGCGGCCTTGACCGTCGTTGCGATGGCGATGTTGTTCGCTGCGTCTGCGGCGTCGGCCCAGGGGTACGCGGGGGCCGCAACGCTGACGCTCTCGTCGCCCACCGTGCCGCAAGGGGGCACGCTCAGGGCGACGATGACCGGTTGCCAGCCGGGTGAGCCTGTTCACTTCGTCCTCAACTCGGACCCGCTGGACATGGGCACCGTTCCGGCCGACGGAACCGGAACCGGAACCGTGACCATCACGGTCCCCAGCACGTTCCCGCCTGGTGCCCACACCGTGACCAGCACCTGCGGCGCACTGACGCTGTCGGCCAACGTGACCGTGCTGTCGCAGGCAACCACCCAGACCACCGTCGCCTCCGGCCCCCTGCCGATTACCGGCTCCAACACCGACGGCACGGTGCGAGGCGGTATCGCCCTCGTTGCCGTCGGTGGCTTGCTGGTGGTTGCGGCCACGACGTTCGCTCGTCGACGCGACACCGTCAGCTCGTAGCAGCAGTCTTGTCGGATCAGCGGCAGCGCTCCGCGCCACCGATCCGCTTCCCGGCTTGAAACCAGGGCGACCCCAGTTCGCTTGCGCCCGTTGCTAGGGTCGCCCGACCATGACCTCGACGACCACCGCGCCGGGCCGCGCCGATGGAGCGAGGTCACTTGACCGCTCCTCGTTCGCGATCGCGGGTGTCATCGCCGCCGCCGCGATCGCCGGTGCGGTCAGCGGCGGCCACCCCACCACGATCGCCGTGCTCGATGTCTTTTGGTGTGCCGTCTTCGCGGGTGGGGTGACCGCAGCCGCGGCTTGGGCCCGGCCGTGGACGTGGACATGGGTCGCCGGCGTGGCCGCCCTGGCATCAGTCGGCTCGCCCGTCGCCCTCGTGTGTGCCGTGCTGGCTCTCGCCGTCGCGCTGACCGGGGGCACCCGCCGTCAGCCGATGGCGATCCTCGGAGCGGTCAGCACTGCGCTCGCCGCGCAGGCGCTCTTGCGCCTGAGCACGTTCGCCTTCTTCGGCGCGCCATCTCTCGTCGCAGCAGCTGCAGTAACGCCGCTCCTGGCGTCGGCGTACCGCCACGGGCCCCAGAGGGCTCGCGGTCGGGCTCGCATTGGCCTGCTGGTGGTCGGCGGGCTCGTGATGCTCGCACTGGTCGGGTTTGGGGTCGCCGCGTTCGGGGCGCGCCCGAAGTTGGAGCACGGCGTGGCGCAGGCGCGCGTCGGGCTCGATGCAGCCCGGGCCGGCGATCAGACCGCGTCGGTGGCTGCCCTGCGCGAGTCGTCGGAGTCGCTGGACAGCGCCCACCAGCAGCTCAGTGCCCCGTGGGCCCTGCCCCTGCGCGCCATACCGGTTGCCGCGCAACAGGCAACCGCACTCGCCCAGGGCGCAGAGCTCGGAGCCGAGCTCGCCGACACCGGCACGATCACCGTCAGCCAGGCCAACTACCGCGAGCTGCGCTCCGCGAAGGGAACGATCGACCTCAAGAAGCTCGCCACCATGCAACAGCCGATCGCCACCTCGGCCGACGCCCTCCACGATGCCCAGCGTCGCATCGACGCCCTGGACTCCGGCTGGCTCGTTGCCCCCATCGCATCGCCTCTGTCCTCACTCGCGAGCGACATCGATCGGGAGGTCACCGAGGTGGACCTCGCTCGCGACACCTTGGCCGTGGTGCCGGGGCTGCTCGGTGGCTCCGGATCGCGTCGCTACGTCGTCCTGTTCACCAACCCGGCCGAGTCCCGCTTCGCCGGGGGCTTCGTCGGCGCTTTCGCCGAGCTGACTGCCGAGAACGGCAAGGTCACACTCGATGCCACGGTGTCGGAGGACAAGTTCCTGGACACGGTGGAAGCACGACAACGGTCTCTCGTGATACCTCCGGATCTGGCACAGCGCTACCGCCGTTACGACCCCGCTCGCTACTTGCAGAACCTCACCGTGTCGCCTGACTTCCCCACCGATGCAGGCCTGGTGCGCGAGATCTGGCCCCAGATCACGGGCCACAGCGTGGACGGGGTCATCATGGCCGATCCCTTCGCCCTCGCTGGATTCCTGCGGCTCACCGGGCCGGTGCAGGTCGACGGACTGCCGCAGCCCCTCACCGCCGACAACGCAGTGAGCTACCTCCTCAAGGACCAGTACCTGGGCACGGACCGCGACGCAGTCCGCAAGGAACGACTGGGCGACAGCGCCCGGGCCACGTTCGAAGCCCTGACCAGCCGTGACCTTCCAGGCCCCGCCACCATCGGAAAGGCGCTCGGGCCCGTGCTGGGTGAAGGGCACCTGCAATTCACCGTGTTCAACGATCGTGAGAACGCCCTGCTCGACCGACTGGGCGCCATCCGCCGGTTCGATCCTGCGGCGGGCCGCGACTTCGTGTCCTTGCGCACGGCCAATGCCAACCCGAACAAGATCGATCCGTACCTCAACCGCCGCCTCGACTACGACGTCACCTACGCCCCCAGCACGGGCGAGGTGTCCGCGGTCGCCACCGTCACCGTCTCCAACACGGCGCCCAGCAACGGGTTGCCGAAGTACGTGTTGGGCAACGACTTGCAGCAGCCCGTAGCGAGCAACACGATGTACCTGTCGCTCTACAGCCCCCTCGACCTGCGCGAGGCCACCGTGAACCGCGCGCCGTTCGCGGTCGAACCCCAGCAGGAGTTCGGCGGCAACGTGTACTCATCGCTCATGACCGTCCCGGCAGGTGAGACTCGAAGCATCCGCTTCGAACTGCATGGCGTCATCGCGACCGGTGCCGAGTACCACCTCGACGTGCTGGGCCAGCCCACGATCAATCCCGACGGGGTGCGCGTTCAGGTGCATACGGAAGACTCGGCAGCACAAATCACAAGGTCAGAGGGACTCATCGTGGTCGGCGACCGAGCCTCGTTCGACGCTGAGATCACCAACAACCGGCGCTTCGCCGTCTCCTTCGCCGCACGATAGGCATCGCCGCGGGCCGGGAACGCCGGCTTGGCACCGGGGGCGCCATGCTTGCCCGGTCCGCGAGCACCACCTAGCGTGAGTCGGCGACCCTGGGTCCCCGGGTGCTTCAGGTTCGAGGCGAGAGCAACGATGAGCATCGGTTCACTCACCATCTCCGTTGTCGTGCCCGTGTACGGCTCCGAAAGCTCCTTGGACGAACTCGTCGCCCGGGTGGTCGCCACCCTCGAGCCCTTCGCTGAGTTCGAGGTGCTCCTGGTCAACGACGGCAGCCCGGACGCCAGTTGGAAGCAGATCTGTGCCATCGCCGAGCGCGAACCCCACGTTCGCGGGCTTTCCCTCAACCGCAACTACGGTCAGCACAACGCCTTGCTCGCCGGTGTGCGGCACGCTCGTTACGACGTCATCGTGACCATGGACGACGACCTGCAGCACCGACCGGAGCAGATCCCCGCTCTGATCGACCTCTTGACCGACGACGTCGACCTGGTCTATGGCTACCCCGAGAACGAACGACATTCGATCGCTCGCAACTTCCTCTCGCGTGCCACCAAACTCACCTTGGGGGCCTCGATCGGTTCGGATGTCGCCGAGCACATCAGCGCGTTCCGCGCCTTTCGAACCGTGCTCCGCGACGGGTTCACCGGCGTCCAAGATCCGTTCCTCTCCCTCGATGTCTTGCTGTCGTGGACGACGAACCACACCGTCGCCGTCGCCGTACCGATGGATGAGCGTCGCCATGGCGAGTCCACCTACTCGTCGGCGGCCCTGGTCCGATACGCCTTGAACCTCATCACCGGCTTCAGCACCTTGCCGCTGCGCCTCGTGACCTACGTCGGTTTCGGGTTCGCGTTGTTCGGCATGCTCACCCTGACCTATGTGCTGGTTACCTACGTCATCCACGGCGGGGTCTCATCTCCGGGCTTTCCCTTCCTCGCGTCGCTCATCTCGATCTTGTCCGGGGCGCAGCTCTTTGCGATCGGCATCATCGGCGAGTACATCGGTCGAATGCACTACCGGACGATGAACCGACCGCCCTACCTCGTGCGCCGGACCACCCCGATCCCCACGAACGAACCGATGCAACCATGACCGCCCGTGAACGGCGGGACGGATCGATCGAGTTTCGGCCACGGGGAAGCGGTCGCTGTGGCTGAGCGAGAGTTCCTCTCGCTGGCGTCGTCGCCCCCCTTCGTCCGTGCCGCCGAGCGCGAGTCGCAGCGCTTCGGCCTGAACGTCGGCCGAGCGGAGATAGATCCCGGTCAGGATGGCGCGGCTGTCGTCATCGATGAAATGGTCGACAGTGCTTTCGAGCTGATCGTTCTGCGCTACCCCTCACACGAGGCGGCCCTGTTCGCACGGCTCCTCGGCCGGGGCTTCCACGTGCTGCACGCCGACTCGCTCCTATACGCCGAGAAGAGCCTCGGCGCACCGGACCTGGCGGAGCTCGAGCGCTTCACCTGCCGCCACGCATTGATCGACGATGCAGAGCTGGTCGATGAGTTGGTCGAAGCGGTATTCGACCGCTACCAGAGCCATTACTCATCCAATCCCCTTCTCGATCCCAGACTCATTCGCGCGGGCTACGTCGAGTGGGCGAGCAGCTTCATCACGAGCGAGGGTTGTGAGCTCCTGCTCCTCAGCGAACGGGGCGAAGAGCACGTCAAGGCGTTCGCGGCGTTCGATGCATCCGGACCTGGCGAGATCGTGCTCGCCGGGGCCCACCCGTCCGCTCGACGCCAGGGCTGGTTCGGTCGCGCCTTTGCCGCCGCCGAAGCCCAACTGCATCTCGCCGGCTGCAAGAGCGCGTGGACCTCGACCCAGATCCAGAACATCCCAGCGCAACGAACGTGGAGAGCGCGGGACTACCACCTTCGCTTCAGCCTGCAGACGGTCCATCTCGTACGGCGAGACGTGTGGGAGCCGGGCACGACCCCGAGGTGAGCCATTCGCAGAAACGAACTGCGAACGACCGGCGACCTGGACGCCGCCCTACGGTGAGGCTTCGACTGCCGCAACCAATCGATCGACGATCGCCGCGACCGTGGCCAGGTCGAGCCCATTGAAGAACGGAAGGCGCAGGAGGCGACCACTCATCTCCGTGGTGACCGGACATTCGGTCATTCGAGCAGCCACCTTCGACCCCATCAACGACGAGTGCAGCGGCACGTAGTGCGTCGTCGCCATGATGCCGTCAGCGTTGAGCTTCCGCAGTGCACGGTCACGCGAGGCACGATCCGGGAGGAGCACGTAGAACATGTGGTACGCCTGCACTCGATCGGCCGGAACGGCGGGAAGCCGGAGCCCGAGACGTTCCGTGTGCGGCTCGAGCAGCTCTCTATAGCATCCCGAGATCGCCCGCCGCTTGGACAGCACCGCCTCCTGGGCTTCGAGCTGCGCCAAGAGGTACGCGGCGAGCAGGTCGGCCAACCCGAACGATGAACCCCGGTCGATCCAGCTGTACTCATCGACCCGGCCGCCTTCAAAAGCCCGGCGGTTCGTCCCCTTGTCGTAGAGGACATGCGCACGCTCTACATCAGATGACCGGTTGAGGACGAGCGCTCCCCCCTCCCCGCAGCTGAAGTTCTTGGTCTCGTGGAAGCTCAGCGTGGACATCCTGCCGAACGATCCGAGAGGATTGCCCTGGTACCGGCCGAAGAGTCCGTGGGCGTTGTCCTCGATGAGGTCGATGCCGCGTCGACCGCTTCGTCCCGCCAGCTCTGATCGGATGCCGGTGAGATCGCAACCCACCCCTGCGTAGTGCACCGGAACGACGGCGCGGACGGAGTCATCGAGCAGTTCCCGCACGTGGTTGGGATCTAGACCGAGCGTGTCTGGCTCGATGTCTGCGAACAGCAGCTGGGCGCCTTCCCTGACGAACGCCATGGCCGTCGTGACGAACGTGAACGAAGGCACGATCACAGTGTCGCCGGGCTCGATGTCGAGCAGCATGGCCGCGAGCTCGAGCGCCGCGGTGCACGACGTGGTCAGAAGCACCTCGGCACCGCCGATCTGCTGACGGAGGAGCTCGACGACCTTGGCGGTGAACGGCCCCTTGGCAGAGATGTGCCCGTCGCGAACCGCGGCTTCCAAGTAGGCCATCTCGTCCCCCTCGATGGCCGGTGCGTTGAAGGGAATAGATTTCGGGGCCCAATCAGACACGGCCACGACGGTATCGCGCTCCGTCAGGCTCCTGGTGAGTGCCTCATCGACGGCAACCTCATCCCAGCGAGGTCATCCAAGCCACCGTACGCCGCAGTCCCGCGTGGAGGTCGATGGGCTGGATGTCGGGGAAGAGCGTGCGCAACGCCCGATCATCCGCCTGAGAGTGGCGAACGTCGCCTGCACGAGGCGGGGCATGCTCGATGGCGAGGGTTCGTCCGAGCACCTCTTCGAGCGCTGCGGCGAGGCCCAGCAGATCCGTACGGGTACCGAACGCCAGGTTCACCGGCCGAGTGGAGGTCACGCCGCGCGTCGCGGCGTCGGCGATCACAGCTGTCACTGAGTCCACGAACGTGAAATCACGTGATTGCTTGCCGTCGCCGTACATGCGAAGCGGCTCATCGTGGAGTGCGGCCCAGATGAAGGCCGGAACGGCCGCGGCGTAGGCGTGCCCCGGTCGTTGAAGGGGACCGAAGACGTTGAAGAACCGGAGCGGTAGGACGGGTAGTTCGAACGACGCCTGGTAGGCCAGCGCGTACGACTCTGCTGCGAGCTTGGACGCTGCGTAAGGGCTCAGCGGCATGGGGCTCAGTCCCTCGTGCTTCGGTAGCACGGGGTTTCCTCCGTAGACCGACGAGGATGATGCGACGATGACGAGTGGATGACCTTGGGCCCGAGCTGCTTCCAGCACCCGCAGCGTGCCTGTGGCGTTCACCTCGTGCGAGGCGACGGGGTCGGCGAGCGAACGCGGGACTGAAGGCCGCGCCCCGAGGTGCACGACGGCGTCAGACCCGGCGACCGCTCGTGCGATGACGTCAGGCTCCAGGAACGACCCGATCTGCAGGTCCACATCGAGCCCGTTGAGGTTTTCCGCCGAGCCACTGGAGAGATCGTCGACGACCACGATGCGGTCGACGTCGGATCGCTCCGCAAGCGCGCGGCAGAGGTTCGCCCCGATGAATCCTGCGCCGCCCGTAACGGTGACCTTCATGCGTACCCTCGCTGGAGATGGGGCCTGCGCATGCAGGCACGCAGCGCATCAGAACCCGGCAACCGTAGACGAGTGACCGCCGCATCACGGCAAAAGGGGCTGCGATTGGCGACAGCAACCCTCGCACGCGTGCGGCAGGCGGGTAACCCTCACAACGCACACCGAGTCGCACTCTCCGATGACCACCACGCTTCCGATTCGCGCTGGCGTCCCCGGCGCCGTGACCGCCTCGAAGGAACGACTCGGGACGCGCTCCGCCATCGTCGTGCGGGTCGATTCAACGCACAAGGCCGGGGCCCTCTCACCCAATGACGGCGCCACCATCGCTGCCGCGGCAGAGACGGCGCTCGCCGAGCAGTTGCCGTTGGTGACCTACTTGTCGTCCAGCGGGGCCGACATCGCGGAGGGCGTCGCCGCACTCCACGGCTGGGGGCTCGCCGCTCGGGCGATGGTGCGTTGCTCCGGCGTCGTCCCGAACATCATCGCCGTGACCGGCCCTGCAGTTTCCGGGCCGGCACTCCTCCTAGGACTCGCCGACATCGTCATCATGACCACTGAGGCGTATGCGTTCGTAAGCGGCCCACACATGGTCCGTGAGTTCACGGGCGTCCCGATCTCGAACGATCGGCTCGGTGGCGCCGGCGCTCACGCCCGCACCTCGGGCGTCGCCTCCTTCGTCGCCGCCGACGAGGTAGCTGCTGCGGCGCTCGTCGAGGACCTGTTGTCGTACCTGCCGGCGTGCCTCGACGATGAGCCGCCCCGGTACCCGTGCTTCGACCCGGCCGACCGGGCCACACCCGAAGCCGGAGCGCTGATCCCCGCCAGCCCGACCGGCAGCTACGACGTGCGCCGAGTGATCGAGTGCCTGGTCGATGACGGCGAGCTCCTCGAGCTTCGGGCATCGTGGGCGGGCAACCTCGTCACGGCGTTCGCGCTCATGGATGGGCGTCCGATCGGGGTCGTGGCCAACCAGCCGACAACCATCGCCGGGACGCTGGACATCCCTTCCTCGCAGAAGGGTGCCCGGTTCGTCGCCATGTGCGACGCGTTCAACTTGCCGTTGCTCACGCTCGTCGACACCCCCGGCTTTTACCCCGGCAAGGACCTCGAGTGGCGGGGCATGATCCGCCACGGGGCCCAGCTTGCCTACGCGTATGCACGGGCGACCGTTCCCCGCATCTGCCTCACGCTGCGCAAGTCGTACGGCGGCGCATACATCGTCATGGACTCGAAGCGCATCGGCAACGACCTCTCGCTCGCGTGGCCAAGCGCAGAGATCGCAGTGATGGGGGCGAAGGGCGCGGCAGAGATCCTGCACCGGCGGGCGACGCCCGAGGAACGGCTCGGGCTCGAGCTGGCCTATGAACAGAAGATGCTGAACCCCTACATCGCCGCCGAGCGCGGGTACATCGACATGGTGATCGACCCTGCTGACACCCGCGCGACGATCTGCGACGCGTTCGAAGTGCTGTCGACCAAGCGCGAGATCCTCGCGCCGCGCGGGCACGACAACACCCCACTCTGACGAGCTGTCGATTCGGGGCCTCGGACCCAGGTCTGTTGGCCCCGGGTCGACGGATGCTCCCCGAGCCGTTCGCCCGCTCGCGGACCGCTGGCTCACTCCCCGATCCCACGTGCATCCTCACACCGTCGTTAGCCTTGCCCGAGTTGCGACCAGGAGGCTCACCATGAAGCTCGTCAACCGCCTTGGGGCGGAGTTCCTCGGCACCTATGTGCTGGTGCTCGGTGGTACGGGGAGCGCCGTGCTCGCCGCCAAGTTCCTCAGCAAGGGGGAGAACACCGGGCTCGGGATCGGCTTCCTCGGGGTGTCGCTGGCGTTCGGTTTGACCGTCGTCGCCATGGCGTTCGCCGTCGGCCACATCTCCGGCGGCCACTTCAACCCCGCCGTCACCCTCGGCATGGCCACCGGGGGACGCTTTCCCTGGAAAGACGTCGCGCCCTACATCGTGATCCAGGTCGTCGGCGCCATCGCGGCTTCGGCGACCCTATGGGTGATCGCCATCGGGCAGGAGGGAATGACGGCCGACAAGCTCAAGGACAGCGGGTTCGCCGCCAATGGCTACGCCGAGCACTCCCCCGGCCTGTTCAACCTCACATCCGGCCTCGTCGCCGAGGTCGTGCTGACCGCGATCTTCATCATCGTGATCATGGGCATCACCGATGCCCGAGCACCGAAGGGCTTCGCGGCGTTGGGAATCGGCCTCACGCTCACGCTCATCCACCTCGTGAGCATCCCGGTGACCAACACCTCGGTGAACCCGGCCCGCTCCACCGGGCCGGCGCTGTTGGTCGGCGGCTGGGCCATCTCCCAGCTCTGGCTGTTCTGGCTGGCACCCTTGGTCGGCGGCGTCATCGGGGCGCTCGTCTACAACCTGTGCGCCAAGGACGTCGGTGGCGCCGAAGGTCAGGACACCGGCACCGAGGACATCCCCGTCTGACGACCGGCCTGCGGGCCCTCGTCCGGCGGTCATGTAGTAGCAAGACAGGCATGACCGACGAGATCGACCTCGCACTCAAGCCTGCTGCGCCGGCGACGGCTGCGGCCAACGCCGCCGTGGCCTCGGCACTGCCCTTCCACGACCGCACCGACTTCGAGCGCGCAGAGCGTGGGTTGCTCGCCCGACCGACCCATCCCCAGGTCATGCACGCGCTCGGGTTCCCCGTGTGGGACCTCGACGCCTACGCCTTCCTCGACGCCGACTGCCCCGACACGGTCAACCCCAGCCTGTGGCGCCAGGCGCAGCTGAACCGCTTCGCCGGCCTCTTCGAGGTGGCCGAGGGCTTCTATCAGGTGCGCGGGCTCGACCTGTCGAACGTCAGCTTCATCGCCGGCGAGACCGGCTGGATCGTGATCGATCCGCTCACCTCGGCCGAGACGGCGAAGGCCGCGCTCGACCTGGTGCACCTGCACCTGCCCGAGCGACCGGTCGTCGCCGTGATCTACACGCACAGCCACGCCGATCACTACCAGGGCGTGCGCGGCGTCATCAACGAGCAGGCCGTGCGCAGCGGCGCCGTGCGCGTCATCGCCCCCCAAGGGTTCCTCGAGCACGCCATCTCCGAGAACGTGATCGCGGGCAACGTGATGACCCGGCGCGCCACCTACATGTACGGCGCGCTGTTGCCCAAGGGTCCCCAGGGCCATGTCGATGCGGGGCTGGGCAAGGGCGTCCCGTTGTTGGGCTCGTCCGGGCTCATCGCGCCGACCGAGGAGATCACCGTGTCGGGCACCGAGCTCGACATCGACGGCGTGCGGGTGATCTTCCAGCTGACGCCCGGCACCGAGGCGCCAGCCGAGATGAACTTCTTCTTCCCCGACCGCCGCATCCTCTGCATGGCCGAGAACTGCACGGCCACGTTCCACAACCTCTACACGCCACGCGGCGCGCAGATCCGTGACGCGTTGGGCTGGAGCAAGTACATCAACGAGTCGATCGAGCTCTTCGCGGCGGACACCGATGTGCTCTTCGCCAGCCACCACTGGCCGCGTTGGGGTGAGACCGAGGCGCTCGACTACCTGCGCAAGCAGCGCGACACCTACCGCTACATCCATGACCAGACGATGCGCCTGGCCAACCACGGCGAGACCATGATCGAGATCGCCGAGCAGCTCGCCCTTCCCGATGCGCTGGCGCAGGAGTTCTACAACCGCGACTACTACGGCACCGTCAACCACAACGCCAAGGCCGTGTACCAGCGCTACCTCGGCTGGTTCGACGGCAACCCGGCGAACCTGCACCCGTTGCCCCCCGTCGAGTCGGCCGTGAAGTACGTCGAGTTCATGGGCGGCGCCGACGAGGTGCTGCGCCGAGCGCGGGAGAGCTTCGCCGCGGGCGAGTTCCGCTGGGTCGCTCAGGTCGTGAACCACGTCGTGTTCGCGGAGCCCGACAACATGGCGGCGCGCGCGTTGCAGGCCGATGCGCTCGAGCAGCTCGGCTACCAGAGCGAGTCCGGCCCGTGGCGCGCCTTCTACCTGACGGCGGCGCAGGAGCTGCGCAACGGCGCGCCGAGCGGCGGCGGGGTGAAGATGATCAACTCCGACGTCTCGACGGCGATGACGGTCGAGATGCTGTTCGACTTCCTCGCGGTGCATCTCAATGGACCGAACGCCGCCGGCACGACGCTCGGTTTCAACATCACCGTCACCGACCGCAACGAGATGTGGCACCTCGGCCTGCAGAACGGCGCGCTCCACGCGATCGAAGGGCGCCACCTCGAGGCCGCCGACGTCCATCTGCGCCTGACCCACAACGCGCTGGCGGCGCTCGCACTCGGCAGCTCGCCGCTCGATGACCTGCTCGCCGACGAAGCGATCGTCATCGAAGGCGACGCCGACGCGTTGCCGACGCTGCTCGGCTTCCTGGACACCTTCGACTTCTGGTTCGAGATCGTTCGGCCCTGACGCAGCTCGTTCACCACGTTCGCCTGGACATCGAGCGCCACAGCGCGTCGGGTGCTTCAGCGCACGAGGTTCGGATCCGACCGATCGGTCACGGGCCCACACCCGAACTGGGTGCGATCTGCTCGACCCGTCATCGGCAGTCCGCCCCACCCCTCGACGTGCCGCTGGTGCTCCCCGATGGCGCGATCAGAGTGACGGCCACCCGTCGCCGAGGCCGGCGCGGAAGTACGCTGCCCCTCCGACGACTGGGGTTGATCAATGGCGGCACTGCGCCCAAGCCAACAGCGCACGGAACCGGGCGGCCTCGTCAGCGAAGCACTCTTCCGCGATCTGCTCGCCACGACGTTCTCGCGCCGAGCCGACAGCGGTCTGCTGGCGGTGCTGCGGGTGCTGCTCGACGGCGTCCCTGTCGACGACACCGTCTCCGGCGACACCAGCGGTGCACGGTTCGCCAAGGAGTGCGCCGCCCTGTGCCGCGCAGCGGGCGAAGACGGTGTCGCGGCGCCGTACGGCCCGACCGGGTTCGCGTTGTTGCTCGACGCGCTGCCGGCGCCCCACCACGCCACCCACCTCGCCGAGCGCATCGGCGCGTCCTTCCGCGGGCGCCCCGAGCCGGGGCCGGATGGCGCGGCGCAGACGATCAGTGTCGGCATCGCGTTCAACGACGACGACGGCGTGCACCAAGCCCTCGACGTGCTCGACCATGCCGAGACGGCGGTCCGTGACGCGCAGGCACAGGGCGGCGACCGCTGCGTGGTGTACGACGCGGCGAAGCAGCGTGATCTCGCGGCCCGCCTGCAGGTGCGCACCGAGCTGTACGACTCGATCGATGCCGGTCGCTTCGAGGTGCACTACCAGCCGGCAGTGACGTTGAGCTCCGGCCAGGTCACGATGGTCGAGGCCTTGGTGCGCTGGGACCATCCGACGAGCGGGCTGGTTGCCGCCGCCGAGTTCATCGAGCTCGTGGCCGAACACGACCTCATCCTGCCGCTCGGGGCCTGGGTGCTGAACGAGGCGTGCGCCCAGTTGGCGCGGTGGACCGAGGCGTTCGGCGACCAGACGCCCGCCTTGGCGGTGAACTTCTCGGAGCATCAACTGCGCCACCCGGCCGCCGTCAGCCAGGTACGAGGCGTGATCGAGGCGAACGGCATCGCCCTGCGCCAGCTCTTCATCGAGATCGCCGCCACCACCCTCCTGAGCGACGACGAGGCTCCGCGCGCCCGTCTGCGCGAACTGGCGGCGCTCGGCGTGCGCCTCTCGATCGATCACTTCGCGACGTCGGCCTCGGCGCTCGCCGACGTGCAGGACCTGCCCATCGATCTGGTGAAGATCGACCGCTCGATCATCGAGGCGGCGGACGGCGACGGCGACCGGTCCGTCATCGAGGCGGTCGTCGCGGCGGGGCGATCGCGGGGGATGACCGTGGCCGCCGAAGGCATCGAGCGTGCGGCGCAGCTCACCGCGGTGCGAGCGCTCGGCGTCGAACAGGCGCAGGGGTACCTGTTCGGGCGCCCGCAACCGGCGGACGAGATCGCGGTGCTGATCGCCGCGTCGCTGGCCGCCGGCGGTGAGTGAACGACCGATCCGCCGACGACGATCGGCGCCTCGGGGGGGGTGAGCCCGGCAGGGCACCGACAACACCGGTGAGCAGGTGTCGCGACCTTCGGCGAACCGCAGCCGCGTAGTCGCTTCGGCCCACGCGCTGGGGCGAACGACATGGGGCGAACGAACCGAATCGCCCGAATGGTCCATTCTCGAGGCGACTTCTGGTGTAACGGGCGCGACACTTGCCGACACCTCAACAAGTGGTCGGCGTCCCGAACGTCGAGTGGTGCCTGTTTCTCCCGTGCCTTCGGGTCGGCACGGTCCGATGACGTGAGGTCCCTCGCGTGGCCCTGTTCCAGAAGAAGCAACCGGTGGACCCCAAGGCAGCCGAACGCCTCGCGGAGCAGGTCCAGGTCGTGCGGACCGTGCTCGAGCGCTACGCCCCGGGCACCCGCCTCACCTTCGGGGCGCCGACCCGCTGCCCCCAGTGCGGCGACTACGGGTTCGTCGAATCCGTGAACAAGTTCGACGGCGCCGCCTTCAACCACTGCTTCGGCTGCGCAGCCGACTGGGTGCTCACCCGCGAGGCGCTGCGCATCGTTGCCGCTGAGCAACCGGCGGCGCCCACCAAGCGCACGGCGGCCCCGGCTGCTCGTACCCAGGCCGACGAGCCCGCCTATCCCCCACCGCCGGCGCTGCTCGCGCCGTCGCAGCCCGTCGAACCACGCCGGCCCCGTCAGGCCGAGCTCCCTCCGGTGATCCCCGAGCGCGTGGCGATCGCGCCGACGCCGGCGATGGTGTCCGAGCCCCAGCGACGCCGCACCCAACCCAAGGTCCCGTCGGCCTCAGCCCCTGCTTCGCCGACTGACTCGACACTCGATCGCTTTGCGGCGTCCCCGGTCGCCCCCGCCGCTTCGACCGCCGCAGTCCGGCCACCGGCCGCGACTCCCCCGCCGCCTGCTGCGGTCCGGCCACCGGCCGAGACTTCGTCGGTGCGCGAGCACCTCCCGCCGCGTCGAGCGACGCCACCCACCGTGCCACCGCCGATGCCGGTCGACGAGCCCAGCCTCACCGATCGCCTGGCGGAACGGGCCCGCACGGCGCTGGCAGCAGAAGCTGCACAGGCCGCCGCAGTCGCGGAAGCGGCGCAAGCCGCCGAAGCCGCGCAAGCCGCCGAAGCCGCGCAAGCCGCGGAAGCCGCACGGGCGGCGCAAGCCGCTCAGGCCGCCGCAGTTGCGAAAGCCGCTCAGGCCGCCGCAGTTGCGAAAGCCGCTCAGGCCGCCGCAGTGGCGGACGCCCCCGCACCAGCCGCCGCGGCTGCCAAGCCGATCACGTTGTTCGGCAGCGCCCTTCCGGCGGCTGCCGAGCAGGCACCCGTGGCTCCCGTTCCGGATCGGAAGGCGCCCACGAACGTCGGGAGGGGACCTGCCCCGTCAGGTGCCCCGGCTCTCAGCACTGCAGATGGCCCCGCTTTGGACGTCCGGCCCTCGTCTGCACGATCGACTCCCGATCCCGCGGCCGCAACCCCGGTCCATTCCGAGACGACATCCGCCGCTCCGGCTGTCACCCCGTTCGGCAATGCCGCGGCTTCGATCCGCGGGACTGCTGCTCCTGAGGCCGCGACGCCAGCCACTCCGGATGCGGTCGCGGCGCCCGCGCCCGCCCCAAACGCCGTCAGCGCTTCAGCAGCAGCACCGGCCCTTCCAACCCCGCCGGCGGCAGCGACGCCCTCGGCGCCGGTCGATCTCACGACACCGGCTGCCTCCGACTCGCTGCGGGTGCTCATCATCGAGGACAACCCGTTCGACCTCGGTGTGCTCGAGGAGCTCATCGAGCTGATCGAGACGCCGAAGATCGAGCTCTTCGTCGCCGCCACGCGCGCCGAGGGCGAAGCGCTGGCCCGGGCCACGGAGCACGACATCGTGCTGCTCGACCTGTCCCTGCCGGACTCCTCGGGCATGACGACCTTGCTCGAGTGGCAGCACGCGCTGGTGAGCGACGCCCCGGTGATCATCCTCAGCGGCGACAACGACCCGGAGACCATCAAAGAGGCGCGGGCTCTGGGCGTGGCGCACTTCATCCAGAAGGATCAGCTCTGCGACCTGCTCGAGGCCGAAGCGGCGGGCGGTCAGAAGCTCGTGCGCCTGCTGCGCACGACCATCAAACGAGCGGGCGCGACCACGCAGTCTGTCTGAGGCTCAGAAGGCGCCCGGGCCGAGCATCGCCTGGAACGACATCGACGTCGCGCGCCACGACCAGTCGCCCTCGCGGAGGAACCGCTCGTCGGCGAGGGCCGACGCCCGGCCCATCAGCTCGTCGCGGTTCCCGTAGGTCGCGATGAGCGTCTGGAGCACCTCGTGCCGCTCGGCTCCGTCCTGGAGCAGGCTGCGCACCAGCTCGCACAGGTCCATGGCGCTCGGTCCCGCGAAGGGGTCGGCTTCGTCCCCCTCCGCAGGCCCGAGCGCGGACGGAGGAGGCGAACCCTCCGTCCGGAACGCGGCGATGACCGGCGCCCGATGACTACGAGATCGCATTGGCCACGCTGTCGAACTTGCTCGACGCCGCCTTGCCCAGCAGGGTCACCGCGGCGATGCACACCACTGCGATCAGGGCGACCAGCAGCGCGTAGTCGACCAGGGATGCCCCTCGGTCGATCTTGCAGCGGCTCACGAGCAACGCTGTCAGGTACTCCGCAACGATCATCTTTGGTCCTCCCCCGGGCCGGCGGTGGCACCGCGCCACCGCCTAACCGCCTAAGCAATCGGGAGGGCCCGAGGGCACGACATGGGCCGAATGGCCCATATGAGAAGGCCGCTCGGATCAGGCGGTGCGGCGGTACTTGTTGACGGCCAGCGGGGCGAAAACGGCGATGATCAGGACGCTCCAGGCCAACGAGACCCCGACGTACTTCATGGTCTCGGTGCCGAACGGGCCACCGATCATGAGCGCCCGCACCGCGTTGACCGTGGCGCCGACGGGCTGGTGGTTGGCGAAGCCCTGCAGCCACGTCGGCATCGAGGCCACGGGCACGAAGGCCGGTGACGCGAACACCAGCACCGCCACGATCGGGAACGACGCGGCCTGGGCCGACTCGGCGTTGGAGGCGCCGAGGCCCACGTAGGCGAAGACCCACGCCAGCGAGAAGGCGAACGCGAGCAGCAGCAGGATCGCCGCCACGGCCTGGAACACATCGGTCTGGATGCGGAAGCCGACCATGTAGCCGACGACGAGCATCAGCATGACCACGAGCAGGTTGCGGATGAGGTCCGCGACCGTGCGCCCCGCCAGCACCGCGGAGCGCGCCATGGGCAGCGACCGGAAGCGCTCGATGAAGCCCTTGTTCAAGTCGTCGGCCAGCCCGATGCCGGTGTTGACCGAGCCGAACGTGACCGTCTGCAGGAAGATGCCGGGCATGAGGTAGTTCACGTAGGTGACGCCCGGGATGGGGATGGCCCCGCCGAAGACGTAGACGAAGAGCAGCACGAAGATGACGGGCTGCACCGTGGAGAAGATGAGCAACTGCGGCACGCGCTTGAGCGTGATGAGGTTGCGCTTGACGATGGCCATCGTGTCGGAGACGGCCCACCCGAGCTTGCTCTTCGAATCGGACGGCAGCGGCTGGGGCACCACGGCGGCGGGTGCGGTGGCGGTGGTCATGCGGGACCCTTCCTGCGGCGGTTGCCGCGACCAGTGGGATCGTTCTCGGCCTGGGCATCGACGGCGTCCTTGTCGGCCTCGGCCACGTGGCCGGTGAGCGCGAGGAACACGTCGTCGAGCGTGGGCTCGCGCACGGCGAGCGCATCGGGGGTGACGTTGTCGGCATCGAGCAGGCGCACGAGCTGCAACACGCTCTTGCCGCTGTCCGGCACGTTGACCCGCACGGTGCGCCCGTCGGGATCGACCTCGGTGGACCCGACCCGCTCGCCCAGCACCTTGCCGCGCTCGGCGAGCTGGGGATCCGAGAACGTGACCTCGACGATCGTGGCGCCCAACGTGGCCTTGAGCTCGGCGGCGGTGCCTTCCGCGATCTTCTTGCCGCCGTCGATCACCGAGATGTTGTCGGCCAGGCGGTCGGCCTCTTCGAGGTACTGCGTGGTGAGCAGCACCGTCGTGCCGTCGTCGACGAGCTCCTGGATGACCTGCCACAGGTCGTTGCGGCTCTGCGGGTCCAGGCCGGTCGTCGGCTCGTCGAGGAAGAGCACCGGGGGCTTGTGCACGAGCGCGGCGCCGAGGTCGAGCCGGCGGCGCATGCCACCCGAGTACGTGCGCACGGGGCGATCAGCCGCGTGCATCAGGTTGAAGCGCTCGAGCAGCTCGTCGGAGCGGCTCTTGATGATCGACTTGGGCAGGTGCGTGAGGGAGCAGACCATGCGCAGGTTCTCGCGACCGGTGAGGTTCTCGTCGACCGCCGCGTACTGGCCGGCCAGCCCGATGCGCTCGCGCACGCCCTGGGGGTTCTCGGCGATGTCGATGCCCAACACCGACGCGTGGCCCATGTCGGGCCGCAGGATCGTCGTGAGCATGCGGATGATCGTGGTCTTGCCGGCGCCGTTGGGACCGAGGAGCCCCAGGATGGTGCCGGCCGGGACCTGCAGGTCGACGCCGTCGACCGCCTTCACATCACCGAAGTGCTTGCCGAGCCCCTCGACGAGGATCACCGGATCCGTCGGGACAGAAGAGAGTGCCATGGGTCTCATGGTCGTCCCGATAGTTGATGTTTGTCAAGTATTTAAGAGAGTCAACAGATGCGCTTCATGGATGATCGATGTGAATTGACAGTCCGTCTACACTGAGGGTGTGGCAACCGCAGCCGGCCGTGAGGCTTGGACGACGATGTCGGAGCTGTTCTGGAGCGGCGAGATGCAGAGCCGCTTCCACGCGGCCAGCGCGCTCATCGATCTGACGCCCGGGCTCTTGAAGAGCCTCTTCCACCTGGACGCGGACGAGGGCCTGCCCATGCGCGAGCTCGCCGATCACTTCGGGTGCGACGCGTCCTACGTGACCACGATCGTCGACGGCCTCGAGGAGCGCGGGTTCGCGGAGCGCCGCCCCCACCCCACCGACCGGCGCATCAAGGCGATCGCCCTCACCGAGACCGGCGTCGAGGCCAAGGCCCGGGCCCTGGAGATGCTCTACGAGCCGCCGGCCGGCATCGATGCGCTGACGGCGACCGAGCAGCGTCAGCTGCGCGACCTGATGCGCAAGGTCGCCGATGCCGACCAGGTCGAACCGGGCACCAACCCGATCGCCCGCCCGCCTCGCCGCAAGGCGAGTTGACGGTCCGCTGAGCACCTCGACGGCCTGCGCTGACGGGCGCCCGGGTGGCGCGAACATCACCGCTGCCTCGGGGGAACCGACGCCCTGACCTGCCGATAGAGTGCAGCGTGGTGTGCCGAGGCGGGCGCTGCCCGCCCTCGGACCGATCAATGGCGATCGCGCCGACACGAACGTCGACCAGCCGGGTCATCCGCCGCGGAGCCCGCATCTACACGTGGGAGCCACGAGTGGCCGAGTCCATCACCATCACCGACAACCGCACCGGTGAGTCCATCGAAGTACCGATCTTCAACGGCGGCGTCGACGCCGCCGAGTGGTCGAAGTTCCTCCCCGGCGTCTGGTTCTACGACCCGTCGTTCGGGACGACCGCCGGGGCGACCAGCTCGATCACCGAGCTCGACGGCGAGGCGGGCATCCTGCGCTACCGCGGCTACCCGATCGAGCAGCTCGCGGAGAAGTCGACGTACCTCGAGGTCTCGTACCTGCTGATCCACGGCGAGCTCCCCACGCCGGCGCAGTACGAGACGTGGGTGCACGACATCACGTACCACACGTTCATCCACGAGAACGTGCGCAAGCGCTTCATGGACGGCTTCCACCACGACGCCCACCCCATGGGCATGCTGATCTCGACCATCGCGGCACTGTCGACGTTCTACCCCGAAGCGGCGAACATCTCGGATCCCGACTCGCGCACGAAGCAGGTCACCCGACTCATCGCCAAGATGCCGACGCTGGCCGCCGGGGCACATCGCCACAGCGTGGGCATGCCCTTCGTCTACCCGGACAACAGCCTCGACTTCGCCGAGAACTTCCTGTCGATGATGTGGAAGGTGGCCGAGCCCCGCTACGAGGCCGACCCGATCCTGACCCGGGCCCTCGACGTGCTCTTCATCCTGCACGCCGACCACGAGCAGAACTGCTCGACCACCGCGATGCGCACCGTCGGCAGCTCGCACGCCGACCCGTACTCGGCGACGGCGGCCGCGGCCGCGGCGCTGTACGGGCCGCGCCACGGCGGCGCCAACGAAGCCGTGATCCGCATGCTCACCGAGATCGGCTCGGTCGACAACGTCGACGAGTACATCCGCCGGGTGAAGGCCGGCGAGGTGCGCCTGCAGGGCTTCGGGCACCGCGTGTACAAGAACTTCGATCC